>Ga0180223_1000053_pt1 | contig 287565 bp, 214 predicted proteins | sample eDN5th30CKraftOP_FD_151337 | JGI IMG/M metagenome (GOLD analysis project Ga0180223, IMG submission 151337) | Enriched Organic Plus compost microbial communities from Emeryville, California, USA - eDNA 5th pass 30_C Kraft OP (version 2) (version 2) ...
ACCCACGACATCGACCCCACCCGCACCTACTGGCGCAACACACAACGAGAGCCCGGCCGATGGCCAGGCTCTCGAAGATGAGACACAAGACGCGACTCAGGAGAGACCCAAGTCGCGACTCATGACAACGCGGAGGATGGGGGATTCGAACCCCCGAGGGCTTGCACCCAACCGCCTTTCCAAGACGGCGCCATAGGCCACTAGGCGAATCCTCCAGCGGGTGCGTGCACCCGGCGCTCCCGAGGATACCGGACTCGTGCGGCCCCGCCGAATCCGGTCGGCCGACGAGCGCCTGTGCGCCGAGGTGAGACGCTGGAGGCATGCGTTGGTACGAGGTCGAGCGCGCAGCGCTCGCGGACACCCTGCTCGAGCTGGGGCCGGACGCGCCCACGGTCTGCGAGGGGTGGCGCACCCGGCACCTCGCGGCCCACCTGTACCTGCGCCAGAACCATCCCACGAAGACCCTCGGCGCCTTCCTGCCCCCGTTCGCCGCCTCGACGGAGCGGACCGTGCAGAGCGTCGGTGACGAGCACGGCTCCGCCGCGGGCTACGCGCGGCTCGTGGCCGACTTCGTCGCGGGTCCGGGCCGCTGGAGCCCGATGCGTCTGGCGGGGGACAGCGCCAACCTCGCCGAGTACGTCATCCACCACGAGGACGCCCGCCGGGGCACCTGGCCGGATGCGCCGCGGCCGTTCCCGCACCGTCGGCTGCCACCCAGCATGGAGGCGGCGCTGCGGCGCCGGGCGGGATTCATGGCCAGGATGGCCTACCGGCGGGACGCCGACGGCGTGGTCCTCTGCGACCCCGACGGCACGCCCTGGTGGCGCCGGAGGGGCCCGGCGCCGGTGATGGTCACCGGCCCCACGATCGACCTGCTGCTGCACGCCTCCGGCCGGGCCCGGGTCGCCGACGTCGAGGTTGCCGGGACGACCGCGGCCCGCGACCGCTTCCTCGCGCGGCACGCGCACTGAGACCCGCCCGGCTGGTCTGCGGGCGGCTGCCAGCGGTTGGGAGGGGCCCGCGGCTCTGGGCTATCCTTGAGGCCGACCCCTCGTGCGGCGTCATCCTGCTGAACTCCCCCAGGACCGGAAGGTAGCAAGGGTAGGTGGGCTCTGGCGGGTGTGCGGGGGGTCCTCGCATGCCTGGGGCCGTGTCAGGGGGAGCGTCTAGAGTTCTCAACGTGACCACAGCCCTGTATCGCCGCTACCGGCCGGAGACCTTCGAGGAGGTCATCGGGCAGGAGCACGTCACCGGTCCGCTCATGCAGGCCCTGCGGTCCAACCGGGTCAACCACGCCTATCTCTTCTCGGGCCCGCGAGGCTGTGGCAAGACGACGTCGGCGCGCATCCTCGCGCGCATCCTGAACTGCGCGCAGAACACCGAGGAGTCCCCGAGCGCGACGCCGTGCGGCGAGTGCGAGTCCTGCGTCGAGCTGGGTCGCGGCGGTGCCGGCAGCCTGGACGTCGTGGAGATCGACGCGGCGAGCCACGGTGGTGTGGACGACGCGCGCGACCTGCGGGAACGGGCCACCTTCAGCCCGTCCCGGGACCGCTTCAAGATCTTCATCCTCGACGAGGCCCACATGGTCACCTCGGCGGGGTTCAACGCGCTGCTGAAGATCGTCGAGGAGCCGCCGCCCTACCTCAAGTTCATCTTCGCGACGACGGAGCCCGAGAAGGTCATCGGGACCATCCGCTCGCGCACGCACCACTACCCGTTCCGGCTCGTGCCCCCCGAGGTGCTGCAGCCCTACCTCGAGAAGCTCTGCACTCAGGAGGGCGTCGCGGTCGGCAAGGGCGTGCTGCCGCTCGTGGTGCGCGCCGGCGGCGGGTCCGTGCGTGACTCCCTGTCGATCCTCGACCAGCTCATGGCGGGGGCGCAGGGGGCCTCGCTCGAGTACGAGATGGCGGCCGGCCTGCTCGGCTTCACGCCCGTCACGCTGCTCGACGACGTCGTGGAGGCGCTCGCCGCCTCCGACGGCGCGAGCCTGTTCGCGGTGGTGGACCAGATCATCGCCACGGGTCACGAGCCGCGGCGCTTCGTCGAGGACCTGCTCGAGCGCCTGCGCGACCTGCTGGTGATCGCGGTCTCGGGGGAGCGGGCCGACGCGGTGTTCTCCTCCATGCCGGAGGACCAGCTCGCACGCATGCGCACCCAGGCGGGGAATCTCGGCTTTGCCGAGCTGTCGCGGGCGGCCGACGTCGTGAACGCGGCTCTCAGCGAGATGACCGGCGCGACCTCGCCGCGGCTCCACCTCGAGCTGCTGTGCGCGCGGCTGCTGCTGCCCACGGCCGACGAGGGCACGCGCGGCATCGCCGCCCGCGTCGAGCGGCTAGAGCGGGGCCGAGGACCGTCCGCCACTCCCGTGTCGACCGAGCCGCACCGCGAGCCCGCCCCGCCGCCGGCCGACCAGGGCGGCCAGACGACTCCCTCGCCGGTAGAGCAGGGCCGCCAGACGGTTCCCTCGGAGGTTGAGCAGGGCCGCCAGGCCCGTGTCGAAACCTCGGCGCCGTCCGCAGAGCTCGATACGGCTCGCCCACCCTCGCCTGCCCGTCCGGCGGACTCCCGCCCCACCGTCGCCGACGACGCCGAGCCTGCCTCCCCGCTGGCCGACCAGGGCGACCAGGCCGCCCTCTCATCGGGCGACCGGACCGATCCCCCCGCACCCTCACCGGTCGAGCAGACCGACCAGGCTGCCTCGCCGGTCGAGCAGGGCCGCCAGGCCCGTGTCGAGACCCCCGCCACCTCCCCAGGCGTGGACACCGCGATGCTCCGTCGCCGGTGGGACGAGGTGCTCGGGACGCTCAGCAACCTTCGCAAGGCGAGCTGGGCGCTCGTGGGCGGCAACGCCCAGGTGCACGACCTCGGTGACGACGTCCTGCAGCTCGCCTTCCCCTCCCAGGGGCTGGTCAGCACCTTCCGCAACGGGGCGCACGCCGACGTGGTCCGTCAGGCGGTGCGCGAGACGCTCGGGGTCGACGTCCGGGTGGACGCGGTCGTGAGCGACGGCCCGTCCACCGTCCCTGGTCCCCCGGCCTCGGCTGCCGGCACCCAGGTCTCGGCCGCGCTCGACCAGCCGGCCACGGCGGTGCGGGCCTCTGCGGCGGGCGCTTCCGCCGGCACCTCGGTCGGCACTGCGGAGACGCCGCCCGGCGCGGTCTCGTCGCGGCCTGCGCACCACGACGTGGTCGACCCGGCGGCTGCCGCCGCCTCGTGGGACCTGCCCTCTCGCACCGAGCGCTCCCGTGGTCCCGCTCCCGCGACCCCGCGCGAGAGCCACGGCGTCTCCACCGACGCCGATGCGGAGGAGGACCCAGCCGGCGTCCACGACGATCCAGCGGACGCTCGTGACCGGGCGGTCGAGGAGAGCGGGTCGGCACGCCCGGCCGCCGATGCGCCCTCCCCGACTCCCCTGTTCGCCACAGCGCCCTCGTCCACCACGGAAGAGCCACCGCCCGGCGAGCCTCCCCTCGAGGAGGAGCCCCCGTTCGGTGACGAGCCGCCCTTCCCCGACGGGCACCGGTCCGGGCAGGCTGGACGCCCCTCCGTCCCTTCCACGCGGCCCGAGAGCGGTCGTCCTCGACCTGCCGCGTACGGCGCGCCCTCGGCCTCGTCCCAGGCGCGGTCGTTGCGGGAGGCGGCCACCGCCGCCGTGAACCGTTCGACGGCCAGCCCCGCGGCGGAACCGCCGGCTCCACGACCGGAGTTCACCGAGGAGGAGACCTGGGACAGCGTCGACGTCGACGACACCGGCGGCGGTCTGGTCGGTGCTCCCCTGGTGGCGCAGATGCTGGGCGGGACCGTCATCGACGAGATCGTCGACCCCGAGCAGTGACGTGCACCACCCGAAGGGGCGCGTGACGAGCGCCGTCGGCCGATCGATGTGAAGGTGAGGAGGCACCGGACCGGGGCACGGTCTCTGCGAGGGGAGGAAGCGCATGCCGAAACGCAACCGTCGTCGGGAGCAGGCGCGTGCGGGCGTACCTCTCGCAGGGCCGGGTGCGGCGACGGCGACCACACCCGCCGGCGAGGGCGTCGCGGTCGCGACGCCGGAGGTCCCGCCCCGCGAGGTGGGGCACGTCGACACCCCGGAGGCCGCCGAGGCCCTGGCGCTGCGCCTGCTGGGCCCTGGTCGGCGCTGGCCGGTCGTCGTGGTCACCATCGCCTCCAGCCAGACCGAGCCCTACATCGATGCCGAGGAGATCAAGCGGCAGGTCGGCGACCTGGGCGAGGTGGTTGTGCTGCCCACGGGGGATGTCTCCTGGGCCTTCTCCCACGCCATGCCGCGCATGACGCAGGTCTACGGCGGCGCAGGTCGGGTCTACGACGTGGGGCACGAGTGGGCGCTCGACGCCTACCGCAGCCCGTTGCGCTTCGCGTACTCTGCGCACGACTCCGCGCGCGTCGTCGACCTGCTGGTCTCGGACGCGCTCGCCGGAGCCGTGCGCGCCGGCCTGGCCGGTGGACCGTCGGAGCCGGACGTCCCCGCGACCCGGGGCACGGTGCGCACGATCGTGGAGCCCACCACGGCGATGATCGTGCTCGACGACGACGACGGTCTCCCGGTCACGTTCCGCGCGGACCTGCTCGACCTCGGTCTGCCGGTCTCCCGCCTCGTGCGCCGGGGACAGCGCGTGGCGGGCCACCTGCGCAAGGACGCGCGGCGGATCGAGCTGCGCCGCATGCTCCGCCCTCCGCTGGAGTACCTGGCCGCGTACGCGGCGGGTGACGTGATCCTCGCCAGGGTGGCGCAGGTGGCGGACGACGAGCTCGTCCTCAACCCGCACCCCACGGTGCGCGTGACCGTGCCCCGCGCACGGATCACGGACAACCCGAACGACATGGTCAGCGATCTTTTCACCCTCGGTGAGACGGTCCTGGCGCGCGTCGTCACCCCCGCGCCGGACATGCAGCTGCGGCTCGACGACGTCGACGACGACGCGCACGTGGCGGTCCCGCCGCTGCTCGAGGGCGGGCCGCCGTGGCTGACGCTGGTCGACCCGCGAGCAGCGCTCGCCGAGGCGCAGCGGCACAGCGTGCTCGAGGGCGCGGACACCGAGCGCACCGGCACCGTCGCTGCGCTCGCGGCGGCGTCGGGCACGGCGGCACCCGGGCTGGGAACGCCGGCGGGGCATCCTCCCGAGCCTCCGCCGACGCCCGCGCAGCTCTTCGGCACGGCCTCCGAGGACCAGGCGTCCGAGGGCACGGGCCGCGCCGGCGCGGCACCGCCGGTCCCTCGGGGCACGAGCGTGCCGGCCGCCGCGGGACCGGACGGCGCGAGCCCGCCCACCGGTCGCGACGGAGCGCCCGCGGACACCGACGGCGTCCCCGACCTGCACGGTGAGACGACGCCGTCGCGCCCCCGGGCGGTCGCCGCGAAGCCGGTGCCCGTCGCCCCGCTCTTCGGCGCCTCCGCCGCCGACACCCAGGCGGAGCGTCAGCAGATCGGCGAGCAGAAACGCACCATCGAGTACCTGCAGCACCAGCTGCGCAGCAGCGAGGAGCTGCTCGCCCGCCGCGAGGCCGAGCTCGCCTCCCAGCGGGCGAAGTACCGGGACGCCGACAAGAAGCGCCAGGACCTCGTCAAGAAGGTGCAGGCCCTCACCGCGCAGCAGGCCCGCGAGGCGGACGACCTGTCGCACGCCTTCGCCGACCCCGAGGAGCAGTTCCGGTTCGAGGTGCAGCTGACCTGGGCGCGGATGATCTCCGCCGGGGAGAAGGCCGCTCGCCCGCTCGCCGGGTACCGCCTCGGACCGGACTTCCTGCGCACGCTGGACGCGCTCGAAGGGGTGAGCCGCGACAAGGTGGTCGCCGTCGTCGTCGAGGTGCTCACCGGCATCGCGGTCCAGAAGTCCGGCCGGGACCTGCACCAGCTGCGCACCAGCGACGGGGGCGGCGCGCCCTACGTCGTCCGGCCCGAGGACGGCGCGCAGGCGTGGCGGGTCGCGCTGCAGCGGGAGACCCCCCAGGCCCGCAGGCTGCACTACTGGCGTCTCGGCGACACCTACGAGCTCTCCCGGGTGGTGCGTCACGACGACATGACGCCGTGACCGTCGTCGTGCCCGAGCCGCGCGACACCCGGACCGCAGCGCGTCCGGTCGCTCGACGGCTAGGCTGGTCCGCGTGTACGAAGGCGCGGTCCAGGACCTGATCGACGAGCTCGGCCGGCTGCCGGGGGTCGGTCCCAAGAGCGCGCAACGGATCGCCTTCCACCTGCTCGCGGCCGACGCCGACGAGGTGCGCGGGCTGGTCGACGCCCTCACCCAGGTCAAGGCGCGGGTCCGCTTCTGCGAGGTGTGCGGCAACGTCGCGGAGGCCGAGCGCTGCCGCATCTGCCTCGACCCCCGCCGCAGCGACGCCGTCATCTGCGTCGTCGAGGAGGCCAAGGACGTCGTCGCCATCGAGCGCACGCGCGAGTTCCGCGGCAAGTACCACGTGCTCGGCGGGGCCATCAACCCGATGGGGGGCGTCGGCCCGGACGACCTGCGCATCCGTGAGCTGCTCGGGCGCCTGCAGGACGGCACCGTGCAGGAGGTCATCCTCGCGATGGACCCGAACGTCGAGGGCGAGGCCACCGCGACCTACCTGTCCCGGATGCTCGTGCCGCTCGGTCTCACCGTCACCCGTCTCGCCTCCGGTCTGCCGGTGGGCGGCGACCTCGAGTACGCCGACGAGGTCACGCTCGGCCGCGCCTTCGAGGGCCGCACGATCATCGGTCGCTGACGGCGGGTGCCGCTGGTGTCGTCGCGCTTCTGGACCCCCGAGCTCGTCCCGAGCCCGCAGCAGACCGCTCTCTTCGTCGCCGCGGCCTCCACGCCGAGCACCTTCTCGCCCTCGCTGCTGCCCCGTACCTCGGTGGACCAGGGGCTCGTCACCGGCCTGTCGGTCGGCAGCGCCTACGTGACCACCGCGGCTGCCGAGGACGGATCCCGCACCCTCGCGCGGCTGCTGGCCTCCTCCCGGCTGCTGGCCGGTCAGGTCCAGGGCGACGGGCGCGACCTGTGGTTCGCGATCGGCGTCGACGCGCTGCTCGTCCCGGCGGGCCTCGCGGTGCTGCGGCTCGTGCCCGACGACGAGACGACGCCCGCGCTCTACGGCGTCGCGCGCATGCTCGCCCGGCGCCTCGTGGTCACCGGCGTCGCGGGCACGGTGCTCACCGCCGCGCACGCCGTGGTCCGCACCGTCGACGCGAACGTCGGGCCGCTGCCGGGAGGCCTGCGCATCGCGCGCCTGCCGCTGGGCGTGCCGCTCGGCTTCGCCGCCGCCTACCTCATGGACCTCAACCGGTCCCAGGCGGCGCCCGAGGACCGCGCCCCAGCCCTGGACTCGCTCGTCCGGCCTGATGCGAGCCGCCAGGTCCTCCCCGATGCCGCACGGCGGGCGCTCAACGACGTGACACGGCCGGTCGACAGGGACGTCCCCGGCGCGAGCCAGTGGCGCTCCCTCGCGGTCGCGGGCGCCGTGGTCGGCGGAATCACGGGCCTCGTGGTCGGCGAGTCCGCCGCCGCCCGCGGCCTGGGCAAGGTGCTCGGCAGCAGCCTGCCCGGGTCCGAGCGGGCCTGGCAGCGCGTCGCGAGGGTCGGGACGCTCACCGGCGTCGGGCTCGCGCTGGGGGCTCTGTGGACGCGCACGATGCACGAGATCGAGGCCGGTGCCTCCGTCGAGGAGAAGATCTTCGGCGAGATCCACGGCGACGAGCTCGTGCCCCGCGGTGTCTCAGGGGGCCCCGACAGCCTCGTGCCGTGGTCCACGCTCGGGCGAGAGGGTCGCCGTCACGTCCTGTCCGGCGTCGCGCCGACCGCCCGGGACCACCGGGCCCTCGCCCTGGAGCGGGACTCCATCGAGAACGTCACCGGACAGCCGCCCCGGACGCACCCGGTGCAGGTCTATGTCGGTCTCGACTCGGCGCCCACGCAGCGCGAGCGCGTGGAGCTCGCCCTGCGTGAGATGGAGCAGCTCGGAGCCTTCGACCGCAGCCTGATCGTCCTCGTCTCGCCCACCGGGACCGGGTACGTCAACTACGCGGCGCTCGCCTCCCTGCACTACCTCACGCGGGGCGACGTCGCGACCGTCGTGATGCAGTACTCCAAGCGGCCCTCGCCGCTATCGCTCGGCAAGGTCGCCCAGGCGCGGGAGCAGAACCGGCTGCTGTGGCTGGAGATCGCCCGCCGCCTGCGGGACGCGCGGGGCCCGCGCCCGCGCGTCGTCGTCTTCGGCGAGAGCCTCGGCGCGCACGCCAGCCAGGACGTGTTCCTGGGCTGGGGCACCGCGGGGCCTGCCGCGCTCGGCATCGAGCGGGGCCTGTGGATCGGCACGCCGGCCGGCAGCAAGTGGCACCACCAGGTGAGGGATCCGCGCCGCATCGACGTCGACCCGAGCGCGGTGGGGGTGTTCAACGACATCGAGCAGGTCGAGGCGCTCGACCCCGAGGCGCGACGACGGCTGCGGTACGTCCTGCTCAGCCACGACGACGACGGTGTCACGACCTTCTCGCCCGACCTCCTGCTGCGCCGCCCCGCCTGGCTGGACCCGGCCCGCGCCGCCGAGCGCCCCACCACGCCCCCGGGCCGCAGCCCGCGCGGTCTGCCGCACGGCATGCGCTGGCTGCCGATGACGACCTTCTTCCAGAACCTGCTCGACATGAGCAACGCCCAGCGCTCGGGCGCCTACGTGGCGGACGCCCACGACTACCGGCCCGACCTGCCGCGCTTCGTCTCCGAGGTGTTCGACCTGCCGGTGAGCGCCGAGGTCATGGGGCGCATCGAACGTGCTGTGCAGCGCCGTGAGGTGGTGCGCGAGCAGCTCTTCACGGTCGTCCCCGAGCCCGAGGACCAGTCCGCTGCCGAGACGGCAGGGCCCACGGGGTAGCAGCAGGGCGACCGCCAGGCGGTCCCCGGCCCGCCGGAGGCGCGGTCCGGCCTACAATCGGCTGACCGCAACACAACGACGCGCCATCCGCGCGCCGACCTTCCGGAGTCCAGCTGTGGCACTGATCGTGCAGAAGTACGGCGGTTCGTCCGTCGCCGACGCCGCGAGCATCAAGCGCGTGGCCAAGCGGATCGCCGAGGCCCGCCGGGCCGGCGACGACGTCGTCGTCGTCGTGTCCGCGATGGGCGACACGACCGACGAGCTGATCGACCTCGCGACCGAGGTCACGCCGGTGCCGCCGCAGCGCGAGATGGACATCCTGCTGACGGCTGGCGAGCGCATCTCCATGTCGCTGCTGGCGATGGCCATCCACTCGCAGGGCGTCAGCGCCCGCTCGTACACCGGGCAGCAGGCCGGCGTGATCACGGACGCCGCCTACGGCAAGGCGAAGATCATCGACGTCGCGCCGAGCCGCATCCGCAAGGCGCTCGACGCCGGGCACGTCGCGATCGTCGCGGGCTTCCAGGGCGTCAACCAGGAGACCAACGACGTCACGACGCTGGGTCGCGGCGGCTCGGACACGACGGCGGTCGCGCTCGCGGCGGCGCTCGGCGCCGACGTCTGCGAGATCTACACCGACGTCGACGGCGTCTTCACCGCCGACCCGCGCATCGTCCCGGCGGCGCGCAAGATCGACCGCATCAGCTACGAGGAGATGCTCGAGATGGCGGCGAGCGGCGCCAAGGTGCTCGCCCCGCGCTGCGTGGAGTACGGCCGCCGCTACGACGTGCCGGTCCACGTGCGGTCGTCGTTCTCCGGCAAGGTCGGCACGATCGTCGCCGCCCCGCCCACCCGCAGCGTCCCGGGCCTGCCGCTCGACGCCGCCCCCGATGCCACCGACGAGGGCCACGGGCCCGAGGACCACCAGGAGAACCCGATGGAAGACCCGATCATCTCCGGCGTCGCCCACGACCGCAGCGAGGCCAAGATCACGATCGTCGGGGTGCCCGACGTCCCCGGCACCGCCGCGCGCATCTTCGAGATCGTCGCGACCGCGGGCGCGAACATCGACATGATCGTGCAGAACGTCTCGGCGGCCCGCACCGGGCTGACGGACATCTCCTTCACGCTGCCCACCACGGACGGCGCCGCCACCATCGAGGCGCTCACGGCCCACCAGGCGGCCGTCGGCTTCGCGTCGCTGGAGTTCGACGACCAGATCGGCAAGCTCTCGCTCATCGGCGCGGGCATGCGGTCGAGCTCGGGGGTCTCGGCGAAGCTGTTCGGCGCGCTGCGCGACGCGGGCATCAACATCGAGATGATCACGACCTCGGAGATCCGCATCTCCGTGGTCACGCGTGCCGACCAGCTCGACGACGCGGTCCGCGCCGTCCACACCGCCTTCGAGCTCGACGCCGCGGACGAGGCCGTCGTCTACGGCGGCACCGGCCGCTGACCCACCCCCGCCGCCGGTCGAGCAGCGAGCGCCAGCGAGCGTATCGAGACCAAGCCCCCACCCCCGTCACGAATCGAGCTGAACCGATGAGCACCCCCGTCCCCGCCCGTCCCGTCACCGTCGCCGTCGTCGGCGCGACCGGGCAGGTCGGCACCGTCATGCGGCGCCTGCTGGACGAGTCCGGCATCGACCTGGCTGCGGTGCGCTTCTTCGCGACCGCGCGCTCGGCGGGCACGACGCTGCCGTGGCGCGGGACCGACGTCGTGGTGGAGGACGTCGCCGCCGCGAGCGTGGAGGACCTGCGCGGCATCGACATCGCCCTGTTCTCCGCGGGCGGGGGCGCCTCGCGCGAGCACGCCCCGCGCTTCGCCGAGGCGGGCGCGACCGTCATCGACAACTCCTCGGCCTGGCGCATGGACCCCGACGTGCCGCTCGTGGTCTCCGAGGTGAACCCGCACGCCCTCGACGAGGTGCGCAAGGGCATCGTCGCGAACCCGAACTGCACCACGATGGCGGCCATGCCCGTCCTCAAGCCGCTCGCGACGGCCAAGGGGCTGCAGCGACTGATCGTCGCGACCTACCAGGCCGTCTCCGGCTCCGGCGTCGCCGGCGTGCGTGAGCTCGAGACCCAGGTGCGGGCGGCCGCCGAGCAGGACCTCGCGGGCCTTGCGCTCGACGGCGGTGCGGTCACGTTCCCCGAGCCGCAGACCTATGTGCGTCCCATCGCCTTCGACGTCGTCCCGCTCGCGGGCAACCTGGTCGACGACGGCTCGCTCGAGACCGACGAGGAGCAGAAGCTCCGCAACGAGTCGCGCAAGATCCTCGAGCTGCCCGACCTCGCGGTGGCCGGGACCTGCGTGCGCGTGCCCGTGTTCAGCGGCCACTCGCTCGTGATCCACGCCGAGTTCGCCGAGCCGGTCACGCCCGACGAGGCGACGGCGCTGCTGGCCGAGGCGCCCGGCGTCGAGCTCACCGACGTGCCCACGCCGCTGCAGGCGGCCGGTGCGGACCCGAGCTTCGTGGGACGCGTCCGCCAGGACCAGTCGGTGCCCGGCGGGCGTGGGCTGGTGCTGTTCGTGAGCAACGACAACCTGCGCAAGGGCGCGGCGCTCAACGCCGTCCAGCTCGCCGGCCTGGTGGCGGCCCGGCTCGCCTGACCCCTGCACCGGTCGAGCGGCGCGCGTGTCGGGGCTCGGCAACGGTCGCGGGCTACGGCTCGTCGTGCTCGGCGATCTCCTTGAGCCCCGACACGAGGGTCTCCCACATGCCCTGCGAGTGCTGCACGGCTGACTCGTCCGGGTTGTTGTCCTGGGTGAGTCTCACGTGCGTCCCCGCGCCTCGGCCCGTCAGCGTGAAGGTGAGGGTGTGGTAGCTCTCGGGACGGTCGGGCTGCCCGCTGCGGGGACTGAAGTGGGTGAATCGCAGCAGCCGCGGCGCCTGCACCTCCAGGACCTCGCCGCGGTCCTCGTAGGGGTCGCCGTCCCACACGCCGGTCCAGGTGATGGGGCTTCCCGGTCGCCAGTCGGTGGTGACGTCGGCGCCGAACCACAGCTTCTTGAGCTGCGCGAGGTCGGTGAGCACCGCCCACACTCGTGCGGGTGGTGCCTCCACATCGGCCTCCGCGGCGGCGACCAGACCACTCATCCTCGTCTCTCCTCCTCGAGAGCCGACGAGCCCCTCGGACAGGGGGCCGGCGTCGCCCCGTGCTCCAGTCTGCCCCGCCCGGCGGTCCCGTGCGATGCGGTAGCATGTCACTCGTGACCGGACGTCGTTGGTATCAGCGCTTTACGCAGGCTCCTGGTGGAGCCGTGCGGGCGTTCGCCTGACCACACGATCCCACCCGGAGCCAGCACAGGGCCTTGGACGCACCGCGTCCGGGCCCTTCGTCGCGAGATGGGGCCGGCCGGGTGTCGGTGAGCGTCGGCTCCGTCGGGCACAACCAACCACGATGGAGAGCAGAACCATGACTGTCGAGACGGCCAACGAGACGTCCGCTCGGACGACGGCACCGCAGGGACCCGAGACCAGCGACCTGCGCGTGCGGGCGCTCGACCCCCTGCCCACGCCCCGCACCGTGCTCGCCGAGCAGCCCCTCCCGGAGTCGAGCGCCGCGCTCGTCCGGTCGAGCCGCGACGAGATCCGTGCCGTGCTCGACGGCGAGGACGACCGCCTCGTCGTCGTGGTCGGCCCGTGCTCGATCCACGACCCGCAGGCCGCCTACGACTACGCCGCCCGGCTCGCCGCGCTCGCTCCCGAGCTGCGCGAGGACCTTGTCGTCGTCATGCGCGTGTACTTCGAGAAGCCGCGCACCACGATCGGGTGGAAGGGCCTCATCAACGACCCGCACCTTGACGGCTCCCACGACATCCAGCACGGCCTGCGCCTGGCGCGCGAGGTGCTGCTGCGGGTGCTCGCCTCGGGTGTGCCCGCCGCCACGGAGTTCCTCGAGCCCACCAGCCCGCAGTACATCGCGGACGCCGTCTCCTGGGGTGCGATCGGCGCGCGCAACCCCGAGAGCCAGGTGCACCGCCAGCTCGCCTCCGGTCTGTCGATGCCGGTCGGATTCAAGAACGCGACGGAGGGCAGCGTCCAGGCGGCGATCGACGGCTGCATCACCGCTGCCAGCCAGCACGTGTTCTTCGGGATCGACGGTGAGGGGCGTGCCGCCGCTGTCGAGACCTCCGGCAACCCGGACTGCCACGTGATCCTGCGTGGTGGGGCTAGCGGCCCGAACTACGACGACGCCTCGATCGCCGACGCCACCGCGCTGCTGCGCAAGGCCGGGCTGCCCGAGCGTGTGGTGGTGGACGCGAGCCACGGCAACTCGAACAAGTCCGAGGTGCGTCAGGCCGAGGTCGTGCGCGAGCTCGCCGCGTCCGTGGCCGCGGGGAACCACTCGATCTTCGGGCTCATGCTCGAGAGCTTCCTCGTGGCGGGCAACCAGGCCCCGGCCCCGAGCGGGCTGGTCTACGGCCAGTCGGTCACCGACAAGTGCCTCGACTGGGACACCACCGCCGACCTGCTGCGCGAGCTGGCGGCCGCGGTGCGGGAGCGTCGCGCGGTGGGCTGACTGCCCATTCCCCCCGGTCAGTCCCGTCCTGGCAGCCCCTGAACGGCAGGCGGCGAACGGGGATTCACCCGGTGTGATCCGCGGGCGAGCTCAGAGACGGTCGGGCATCGTGCTACGTTCCCAGACATGAAGCTTGGACGTCTCACCGTGCCCCAGCGGATCTCTGCCGTCGCCATCGTGGTGGTGGTTCTGTCCGCCTTCATGCCTTGGGTCTCGCTCCTGGGCTTCAGCAAGAGCGGAGTCGAAGGAGACGGCGTCATCACGCTCGTCGTGGCGCTCGCCGGTGCCGTCCTCCTCGTCGTCACGGGCGGAGCGGTCGGTTCGCCGCGTACCCCCAGCCGGGCGTCCCAGATCGTCCTGCTGGTTCTTGCCGCCATCGTTTCGCTCGTCGCGCTGCTGGACATGAGCGGTCTCGCCGCTGTGGGTCTCTACTTGACGCTGCTGGGCGGGATCGCGTGGGTGGTCGGCGCTGCGTGGCAGCTCACCCTGAAGAAGCAGGATGACGCGGTGCCAGATGCCCCACAGGACGAGTTCTGATCGTCCCCGTGCTCTCAGCGACGGCCCCGTCCCGGGTCGCAGGCTAGTCGCTCGTCTCGGGGTGAGCACGCCTGTCCGAGCGTCGGGGGCCGGTCAGCCCGTCCGCACCGGTGCTATGTTGCGAGGGTCACATCCGTGCAGCGTCGCATCGAGATCGGACCACCATGACCTTCGCCCAGTCCCTCTGGCTCGCCATCGAGATCTTCCTCTTCATCGCCTACCTGGTCGTGCTGTTCCAGATCGTGGGCGATCTGTTCCGTGACCACGAGCAGTCCGGCTGGGCGAAGGCGGTGTGGATCCTCTTCCTCATCATCGTGCCGCTGCTGACCGCCCTCGTGTACCTGATCGCGCGGGGCGACGGCATGGCCCGGCGCCAGGCGGGTGCGGTCCGCAAGGCGGAGGAGGCGCAGGAGAGCTACATCCGCCACGTCGCGGGCACGTCGCCGGCGCAGGAGCTCGCGGCCGCCAAGGCGCTGCTCGACTCCGGCACGATCACCCCGGAGGAGTTCGATCGGCTGAAGGCCAAGGCGCTCGCCTGAGGCATCACCTCACACGGCAGCGCCTGACCTGCGTCCGCCGTGGTCGCCACCGCGGCGGACGCAGCAGGAGCGCGGCGAGACAGGCCACCAGCAGAACCGATCCGAGCAGGCTGCTGACCGCCCGGACGACCCAGGCAGCCGCGCCGGAGATCGTCGCGACCGGTACCGCGACGATCTCGTCCCGGTCCACCCAGGTGGGATCGGGCACGGCGTTCGCGTCCCCCTGCAGCCGCAGGCGCCTTCCGCCGTCCTCGACGCCGACCACCCGATGGGTGTAACGACCGGTGGCGGTCTGCGCGACGAGCACGTCGCCGAGGCGCAGGTCCCGCGCGACCGGGAGCCGGGTGACCAGCACGTCCCCCCGGTGCAGGGTCGGCTCCATCGAACCGCCGTCGACGACGAGCAGGTGGCGGCCCGTGAGCAGCGGCATGACGTACGGCGCCAGCAGGACGACGGCGATCACCGCCACGAGGACGCCCCTGAGGACCGCTCGGCGGTCGTGGGCGGTGTCCGGAGCAGTCACCGGCGGGGAGACGAGCGTCTCAGTCATCGAGCGGTCGCCGTCAGCACGAGGTCGACCGGGAGCCGGGCACCCTGCAGCCGGTTGCCGGCGGAGGCGCGCAGCCGGACCGTCACGGTGGCGAGGGTGCGTTCACCCGGGACCAGGTGCACCGGCCCCTCCATCCCGTCGAACCGCACCTCGATGTCGGTCCCGCCCGTCGACCCCGGCGAGCGCACCTTGCCCGACAGCTCGATCGCTTCCGTGTACGTGTCGGTCACCGGGACCGTCATCGCGACGACGCTGTCCCCCGGCAGCAGGTCGGTGACCGGCGCGGACTGCGCGGCCCCGCCGGCATCGACCGCGATCAACGAGCAGCCGGAGCCGTAGTCGACCCCGACGGTCGTGACCGCCGCCGCGGTGGCGCCACGGCTCGCCGCCTGCGCACGTCCCCCGTCCGGGATGCCCAGCAGGCCGAGGACCACGAGCCCGACGAGCAGCGTCGCGGGCGCGGCCCGTCGACCACGTGGCCGCTCACCCGCAGGCGAGGACCGGCGGGCGTACCGGGACCACAGCAGCGCACCGACGCCCGCACCGATCGCGAGGACGGCACCGGCGAGCCACCACAGCGGTTCCCCTGCTCCCGTCCGGGGGAGCGTGCTCACGGTCGCCTCGCACGTGCGGGCGGCACCGGTCAGCGCGTCACCTGTGAGGGCATCCATGATCACGGCACCTGCGATCATGAGTCGCTCCATCCTGCGGTCAGGTCGGCCTCGGGTGCCGACCACCCGGCCTTCGTGTAGCCGACCCGGTAGGACACCGGCACGTCCGGCCCGGGGGCGCAGAGCTCTTCGACCACAAGCCAGTCCGTGGGGCAGGTGGGGTACGTGAGGCCATGACCCCCGTCGCCAGCGCGGACCGGTCGCAGGGCCCGGGGGCGGGTCTGCCCGCCGTCGCCGAGTTCTCCCTCGTTGTTCTCCCCCCAGCAGGCGAGCAGCTCGGCGATCACGCACACCATGCTGGGCCCCGCGCCGATCTCGGTGCTGGGCCTGCCCGCCAGCACGCCGGTGGTGTCGGGGGCCTTCGGCGTGTGGCTGGTGGTGTTCGTCCCGTTCCCCAGGTAGGCCGCGCCCCAGCAGTACGGTGTGCCGTCCGCGATCGCGCAGGTGCCGACGTCTCCTGCGGAGACGCTGCTGACGGTGGTGCCCGCCAGAGCCCCACCGACGAGCACCGGCGTGGTGCGGCTGGTCGTGGTGCCGTCGCCGAGCTGAGCCCAGCTGTTCCAGCCCCAGCAGTAGAGCGACCCGGAGGCGATGGCGCACGCATGGCCGTTGCCGACGGCGAGCGCGCTGACCCCTCCCCCGGAGAGCGCGCCCCCCACCGCCACCGGGGCCGTCCGGGTCGTGGTGGTGGCGTCGCCGAGCGCTCCGTCGCCGTTGTAGCCCCAGCAGTAGGCCTTGGTGTCGGCAAGTGCGCACGCCTGGCCCGACCCTGCGCTGATCGCGGTGACCGTCTTGCCTGCCAGCACCCCGGTGGTGTCCACCGCCACGGGAAGATAGCTCGTGGTGGTGGAGCCGTTCCCGAGCCTGCCGTTGGCGTTCGAGCCCCAGCAGTACACCTGTCCGGCGGCGAGGGCGCAGGAGAACGACCCGCCGCTGCTGACCGCGGTCACCGTCTTGTCTGCCAGCACCCCGGTGGTGTCCACCGCGACCGGGACCGAGCTGTTGTCCGTCGACCCGGTGCCCAGGCCGTAGCCGAAGCCCCAGCAGTAGACCGCGCCGTCGGCCACGGCGCAGGCGTGAGAGGAGCCGGCGCTCAGGTCCGTGATCGTCTTGCCGGACAGGACGCCGCTGGTCGAGACGCGCGTGGGTATGTCCCGGCCCGAGGTGGTCCCGTCGCCGAGCTGGCCGTAGCCGTTCGAGCCCCAGCAGTAGATCGTGCCGTCGGCGACCACGCACGCATAGCGGTTGCCGAGGCTGAGGTGGCTGAGCTGCTTGCCCATGAGGTCGGCGGGGACGGTGAGGTCGTCGGTGAGACTCACCTCCCCGTCGGTCGTGTCGAGGTCCGGGGCGATCGTCGTCGTGGTCGTGCCAAGGGTGCGCTGCACGGTGTAGACCGGCGTGACCCCGGGTCGCACGGGGGGTGACGCCCAGCTGACGGTGGCGACGCCGGTCGCGTCGTGCGCGGCTTCTCCCTCGACGGGGGCCAAGGACGCGGTCCGGACCGCCGCGACGGCGACGGAGGTCTGTGCCGTGAAGGACGCGCCGGTGGTCGGCAGGCCTCCCGTGACGAGCGTCACCGCGACGACCACCGCACCGGTGAGCAGGGCCGCGGCGCGAGCCGGGCGGAGGAGGGAACGGGGCGACGGCATCGTCTCAGTCCGCGATCCACCCGCCGGTGGGGGCGGTGGTGTTGCGGGCCTGGATCGCGTCGACCTGGACGGTGAACCCGGTCGACCTGTCCTGCATGTCGACACCCTGCTGCGTGTCGCCCACGGTCGAGGGCAGGGCCACGGTGACCGTGACGGTCTGGTGGGCCCCCGCGGCGAGGGCGGGCCCGATCTGCAGCGCGCCGTCCTGCCAGGAGGAGAGACTGCGGGTCTCGGTCGCGCTGCCGACGGTCGTCGTGACCTGCAGCGCCGACTCGAGGCCGCTCGCCCCCCCTGCGGTCCGGGGCAGGCGGATCGCGTAGTACACGCCCTCGCTGCCGGTGTTGGCGAGGTCGATCGTGGTCGATGCGGTGTCGCCGGGCAGCAGGCTCGGGACGTCGATCGGGCTCGAGGACGCGGCCGTGCCGGCCGCGATCTCGACGGTCGCCGTGGACACCTGCTGCCCGGCGACGGTGGCCTGCGAGGTGAAGAAGGCGCCTGTGGCAGCGAGACCGCCGCAGGTGAGGGCCGCGGCCGCGACGGCCGCGCCGCCCGCGATCACCCAGGTACGGCGACGGGACGGACGCGCGCTCGTGCGCGAGGAACGCACGACGGCGTCGGCCGACGGGTGCGGGGAGGTGGAGGACGACATGATGACTCCAGGGGGAGGCGAGGGGGCGAGAGGGGTGGTACCACCCACGCTAGGAATCCCCGCTGCCTGGCGGAACCGGCCTCAGCCACCCTTTTCCGTGGTTCTTCGCGGGAAGGCGGGCAGCTCGACCACGTCGTCGCCCACGACCACGCTCGCCAGCGCCTCACGGCCGCCGGGCAGCACCCGTCCGGTGAACCTCCCCTCGCGCACCGTGTCGAGCCGGTCGGCCATCCAGACGGCGACCGCGTGGAGCGCGTCGTCGTCGAGCGCTCGCTCGCCCGCGTCGTCGAGCAGCACGACGTCGACGCCCCGTCGTCGGGCGGACATCGCCGCCTCGATCAGCGGCGGCCGACTGATCCGCCCGCCGCGGTACTGGTCACGGAGGCGGCCGTCCAGGGCGGCGCACTCACGACGCTCCGCCTCGCTCAGCGCCGTCCCCTCCTCGAGACGCACCAGGAGCTGCCCGACGGCCTCCTCCAAGGCGCGCGAGCGCTCCTGCAGCTCGCGCGCGGCGGCCTCCCGGAAGCCCTGGGTCCGGACCGCGACGAGCTCGGCCGCGCGTACCGCCGCCGTGCGGGCCCTGACCCGTGCGATGCCCAGCGAGAGCAGCACGCCGATCACCAGGATCGCTGCGTGCCGGCTGGTCGAGGCGCGCAGGTCCGTGACGTCGTCCGGTCGCAGGTGCGCGCTCAGGGCCGCGAGCGTCACGCAGAGCAGGCCGCCCAGGATCGCGGTCCCCGGGCGGCCGCGGACCGCGAGCACCAGCAGGACGGCGCCGCACGCGGCGACGTACCAGGTGTCCCCGTAGCGCTCCGGGTCGCGGGCCACGGGGAGGAGGCTGAGCGCGACCGTGCCGAGGGTGAGCGTGACCACCGTCCAGGAGCGGAGGCGGCCGGGCGGCGCCAGCGAGCGCCAGCCGAGCGCGAGGAAGGACAGGGCGACACCGGCGAGCGCCGCGACAGGGACGGCGGGATGACCGGTGGTGGCGGTGGCGAGGGCGGCGAGCCCGACCTGGGCGAGCCAGAAGACGCTGATCAGGACCAGCAGGCCGGTGCGCAGACCCGCGTCGTCCGCCGGCAGGACGCCGGTGCTCTCGATTGGTTCCTCCGGTGTGCCCGCTGTGGCGTCGGGGCTGCGCTCCCAGAGGAGGACGACGCGCGTCCCGGCGCCCACCGCGGACTCCACGCGCGCGTCGCCGCCGGGCGCACCGCGCATGCGCCCGACGATGCTGCCCGAGACGCCCAGCCGTGCGGCCGGGACCTGGTCCAGGTCGAAGCCCGCACCGTCGTCGGTGATCGTCACCCGCAGCAGGTCGTCCCCGAGGGTCACGGCGACCCGTCGCCGGGCCTGAGGTCCCGCATGCGTGCGGCTGTTGACGAGCGCCTGTCTCAGTGCGCCGACGAGGGCCTCGGCGACGTCGAGCGCGACGTCGCCGTCCGCGCCTCCCAGGTCGCCCGCGCCAGCCGCTAGCCCCGGATCTCCCGGACCTCCCGCGTGGGATCGTCGGTCCTTCACCTCGAAGCCGGCGTCGGGTGCCTCCTGGGCGGCGGTGGCACGGAGCTGACGGAGCACGAGGTCGGTGGACATCGAGCGGGCCGAGGCGGGCTCGCGCAGCTGGCCGAGCTGCCGACGGGTGCGGGCCGCCTGGTCGGCGACCGCGGCGCGCAGGGGCGGGGCGTCCCTCGCGGCGAGCACGAGCGTGGTCAGGAGCTCGTCGTGCACGAGGGCCTGGAGCCGTCGTCGCACCCCCGTGCGGGCCTCGTCCGCCGAGCGCTGCGCGGCGTGTCGGTAGGCCGCACGGGTGGAGCTGTCGAACTGCCGGCTGACCGTGATCAGCATGCTGAACAGCAGCAGGAGCGCCACGGAGACGAAGAAGGCCTGGACGTCGCTCGCGAGCGCGTTCAGCGTGTCGTGGCTCACCTGTGCCCGGAGCACCTGCACGGCGCCGGCGCTCACGGCCAGGACCAGCCAGGCCGGGCCGCGCCCCCAGGCGACCAGTGCTGCGGCGACGGGCACGACCGGCAGGGTGAGCACCCACGGCAGTCGTCCGCCGTCCGTGCTGCCCGACGTGATGACCAGCGTCAGGAGCAGCAGGAGACCGTGCTCGACCACGACCAGCGCGTTGAGCCGTCGCAGCACGCGCAGGCTCGACCAGGGGGAGCAGGCGGCGACCAGCAGCGGCAGCAGCATCGCCGCTGCGGTGAAGCCCCAGGACGGCACCGAGCGGCCGAGCTGGTCGGGGACGGAGACGACGAGGAGAGTGGCGATCGTGGCGGCGAGGGAGCTCACCCCGACCACGCCGGTGCACAGCCGCAGGGTGCGCAGCTCTGCCCGCGGCTCGCGCCCGCGGCCGTCGGTCATGACCGCGTGGGGTACGGCAGGATGCCGTCCTCGATCCCGCGCTGGTACAGGTCGACCTTGGTGTTCGCGGGCCGACGCTGCTGGGCGTAGACGGCGCGGATCCGGCGGATGTGGTCGTCCACGGTGTTCTCGGTGACGTTGAGACGCCGGGCCACGGACTTCGCAGGAAGGCCGGAGGCGTAGAGCGTGAGCACCTCGCGTTCGCGCTCGGTGAGCGGGGCGGACCGGAGGTCGGGGTCGGAGTCCAGGGCGGCGGCCCACTCGGTGGTGACGATCGGCTGCCCGTGCGCGGCGGCCGTGACCGCCGCGATGATGTCCTCCGGGGCGGCCGACTTGCGCACGATCCCCAGGACGCCCGAGCGGGATACCTCGCGGATGAGGAACGGGTTCTCCGCGGAGGTCAGCACGAGGACCCCGATGCCGCGGGCATGGAGCCGCTCGACGTTCTGCGAGGGGGTGGAGCCGTCCTGGAGGTTGAGGTCGAGGACGACGAGACGAGCATCGGTGCCAGCGGCGAGCAACCGGTCCACCGAGGTGGCCTGACCGACGAGCTCCAGCGACTCCTGCTCGCGGAGCAGGGCACCGATGGCCAGCGACACCAGCTCGTGGTCGTCGACGATCGCCACCTGGACGGGGTCGGGCACCGCTGCTCCTCTCCTCGCGGCTCACTGTACGCGATGGCGAGGGCCGGTCTCGGCCGCACGAACGAACAGCCCGGACCCACGTCTCGTGGGTCCGGGCTGTTCCGATGTCCTGCGACATCACATGGTCGGGGTGACAGTGTCCAGTCTCAGGACATTCCGGACAGATGTCTCGCGACATCCCGGACACGCTGTCTCGGGTGATCCCGGACAGCGAGGCTTGCTGGTGGGGTGCAGGCCATGTCGCAGTCAAAGGCCCGTCTGGTCATCACCGCCGTCATCGTCGAGCACCGTCCCGTCGCGCAGGTCGCGCGCGACTACGGTGTCGCCCGCTCCTGGGTCTATGAGCTCGTGGCCCGCTACCGAGCCGAGGGACAGGCCGCGTTCACGCCCCGTTCCCGCGCGCCCAAGACCCGTCCTGCAGCGACCCCGGCCCCAGTCGTCGAGCAGGTCCTGGTGCTGCGTAAGAAACTGTCCGACGCAGGCCTGGACGCCGGCGCCGAGACCATCGCCTGGCACCTGGAGCACCACCACGACACCAAGGTCTCCAGGGCCACGATCCACCGCGTCCTGTCCCGCCACAGCATGGTCGCCCCGGAACCGAAGAAGCGACCCAGGTCCTCCTACATCCGCTTCGAAGCCGACCAGCCGAACGAGTGCTGGCAGTCCGACTTCACGCACTACCGCCTCACCACACCCGATGGCCGCCCAGGTGCCGACACCGAGATCATTACCTGGCTCGATGACCACTCCCGGGCCGTCCTGCACATCAGCGCCCACCGCGCGATCACCGCCAAGACCGTCGCCGCCACCTTCCGACAGGCCGGTGAACTCCACGGATACCCAGCTTCCACCCTCACCGACAACGGCCTGGTCTACACCGTGCGCCTGACCAGCCGGTCCAAGCGCGGCGGACGCACCGCCCTGGAGAACGAGCTACGGCACCGTGGCATCCTGCAGAAGAACGGCCGCCCCCACCACCCCACCACTCAGGGCAAGGTCGAACGCTTCCAGCAGACGATGAAGAAGTGGCTCGCCGCCCAGCCCCACCAGCCCACGACGCTGACCGAGCTGCAAGCACTGATCGACACGTTCACCGACGAGTACAATCACCGGCGCCCGCATCGCTCGCTACCCCACCGGGCCACCCCGGCGACCATCTACAGCGCCCGACCGAAAGCCGCACCCAGCACCGACCGGGCAGGCGACACCCACGACCGCGTCCGCACCGACCGCGTCTCCAAAGCAGGCTCCATCACCCTGCGCCACGCCGGGACCCTCTACCGCATCGGCCTCGGACGAACCCACGCCGGAACCTACGTCCTCGCCCTCATCCAAGACCTCAACATCCGCGTCGTCAACGCCACCACAGGCGAGATCATCCGCGAGCTCATCCTCGACCCAACCGTGATCTACCAACCCACCGGCAGACCACCAGGCCCACCCAGAAAATGACGAACGGCCGAACCTACAAAAACGTAGGTTCGGCCGTCCTGGATGTCTTGAGACATCACATGGTCGGGGTGACAGGATTTGAACCTGCGACCTCTTCGTCCCGAACGAAGCGCGCTACCAAGCTGCGCCACACCCCGGTGCTCCCGGCCCTGACCACAGGTCTCGACCGTCGCACGGCTCCGTCTTGCGGAGCCAGTCCACTGTACTCGATGCAGGGGGTGCTGACGAAACCGATGGGAGGCCCCGTCGTCGTGGGCGGACCCGCTACGCCGCGGTCCGCTCGACGAGCGTGAGCAGGCTCGCCGTCGGCGGGCACGCGAAGCGCAGCCGTACCTGCGGGCTCGTCCCCACCCCTGCGGAGACGTGCAGCCACGACGAGTCCTCCCCGCCGGGCTCGTCGGGACGGGCACCCGGCCACCCGTGCAGTCCGCTGACGCGGGCCCGGTCGATGTCGCAGTTGGTGACGAGCGCGCCGAAGCCCGGCACGCACAGCTGTCCGCCGTGCGTGTGCCCGGCCAGGATCAGCTCGGCGCCGTCGTCGACCATCGCGTCGAGCACCCGCGCATAGGGCGCGTGGGTCACGCCCAGGCGCAGCACGGTCGGCACGCTCGTGCCCGACGTCGCCGCCGCGCCCGGAGCGGGGAAGACGTCGCGGTCGATGTGCGGGTCGTCCACCCCGACGAGCTCGACACGTTGCACGTGGCCGTCGCCGGCCAGCGTGCGCGAGTCCCGCCGGTTGGTCAGGTCCGACCACCCGGCGTCGCGCAGGGCGGCGGCGAAGGTCTCGTACGGCAGGTCCGGCGCCCGCTCGTGGGTGCGGTCCTCGGGCAGCCGCGAGTCCGGGAGGAGGTAGCGCAGCGGGTTCTTCGGCCGTGGCGCGAAGTAGTCGTTGGAGCCCAGCACGAAGGCTCCGGGGAACGCGAGGAGCGGGTCCAGCGCCCCGAGCAGCGGCACGAGCGCGTCGGCGTGACCGAAGTTGTCGCCGGTGTCGACGACCAGGTCGGGCGAGAGCGCCGCGAGGTCGCGGACCCAGGCGATCTTGTCCGCCTGCGTGGGGATCAGGTGGAGGTCCGAGAGGTGCAGCACGCGGATCGGTCGCGCCCCCACGGAGAGCACGGGGACGGTCAGCTCCCGCAGCGTGAAGCGGTGCGCCTCCAGGGCTCCCCAGGCGACGGCGCCGGCCGCCGCGACCAGCAGACCCCCGGCGACCAGCGCGCCGTCGGACGCCCGGCGCCGTGCGCGGTCAGTGCCCGCCATGTCCGCGAGGGCCCTTGCCGACGCTCCCGTGGGATCCCTTCGAGCCGCTGCCGGACCTGGTGCTGCTCTTGCTGCTGGTCTTGGAGCTGTCGCCGTCCTTGTCGTCGTCCGAGCTCGACGACGACGGCGGGGGCGTGTAGCGGCCCAGCATGCTGGGCGCCGCCGGCGGCAGCGACTCCTTCGGCTCCCCCGCGAGGGCGTAGTCCATGAACTGCTTCCACGCCGGGCCCGCGATCGTCCCGCCGTAGACGCCGCCGGGGTAGTAGTGGCCGTTGATGGTGATGTGCCGCATCACGATGTTGGTCTCCGGGTTGCCGACCCAGACCGCGGTGGACAGCTGCGGGGTGTAGCCCACGAACCACAGGTGCGTGCTGTTCCCCGCGGTGCCCGTCTTGCCCGCGGCCTGGCGACCGTCCGCGAGGGCGCTCTCGGGTGCGGTGCCGCCGGGCACGAGCACGCGCTGGAGGGCGTAGGTGACCGTGTCCGCCACGTCCTCGGGGATCACCCGTCGGCAGTCCGCCGACGGCACGTCGAGCTTCTTGCCGTTCGCGTCCGTCACGGAGACGATCGCGACCGGGTCGCAGTACTTGCCCCCCGACGCGAACGTCGCGTACGCGGCGGCCTGGGCCAGCGGCGAGGTGTTCTGCACGCCGAGCGTCATCGACGGGACGACCCAGACGTCGTCGTCGCCGGACTCCGAGGGGCGGAACCCGACGTCCGACGCGGTGTCCGCGAGGCTGCACAGGTCGAGCTCGTGCTCCATCGCCGAGTACCCGGTGTTGACCGAGTCGGCCGTCGCGTGCAGCACCGTGATGTTCCCGGAGCCCGCGCCCTCGGAGTTCTGCGGGTTCCACACGTCGGTGCCGAGCGTCGTGCACGGAGCGTTGAAGGTGTTGGCCACCCACGGGCGGCGGGTCGCGTTGATCGTCTCGTTGAGGGTGTGCCCCTCCTTGAGCCACTCGGTGAGCGTGAAGGCCTTGAACGTCGATCCGGCCTGGAACCCGCGCGAGCCGCCGTGCGCCTGGTCGGTGTTGTAGTTGACCGAGGTCTTGTACTTCGCCGGCTGGGGGCTCGGGTCGTACTTGCGGTTCTGGGCCATCACGACGATCTTCCCGGTCCCGGGCTCCACGGTCGAGATCGCGTCCGCGATGCCGTGCGTCTCGTCCACCGGGATGGCGTCGCGCATGATCTTCGTCGCCTTGCGCTGCGCCTTCATGTCGATCGTCGTCACGATCCGCAGCCCCCCGCGGTACAGCAGCTCCTGGCGGTCCTGGGTCGTCTTGCCGAAGACCGGGTCGGAGGTGATGACCTTGGTCACGTAGTCGCAGAAGAAGGCGGCGGACTTCGCCGTGACGCAGCCCTGCGTGATCTTCTGGACCTTCAGGGTGTCCTCGAGCTTGGTCGCCCGAGCCTCCTCGTACTCCGTCTTGCTGATGTACCCCTGCTGGTACATGAGGCTGAGCACGATGTTGCGGCGCTGCTCGGAGGCCTCGGGGTGCAGCACGGGGTCGTACGCCGACGGGCGCTGGGTGATGCCCGCGATCGTCGCCGCCTGCACGACCGTCAGCTTCGCGGCCGTGGTGCTGAAGTAGTGCCGCGCGGCGGCCTCGACGCCGTAGACCGAGGTGCCGAACTGGGCGATGTTCAGGTAGCCCTGGAGGATCTCGTCCTTGGACATCTGCTGCTCGAGGGAGATGGCGAGCTTGGCCTCGCGCAGCTTGCGCTGGTAGTTGCTCGCGCTCGCCTCGGCGACGCCTTCCGCGTCGCCCGCCGAGTGCGCCTTCTCGATGAGCACGTTCTTGACGTACTGCTGCGTCAGGGTGGAGGCGCCCTGCGTGTCCTTGCCCATCGCGTTGTTGAGGAAGGCGCGGGGGATGCCGACGAGGTCGACCGCGCCGTGCTCGTAGAAGCGCTTGTCCTCGGTCGCGATCACCGCGTGCTGCATGAGCGGGGAGATCTTGTCCAGCGGGACGACGATGCGGTTCTCCCAGTAGTACGTCGCCAGGAGGGTCTTGCCGTCGTTCGCGTAGATGTAGCTGGCCTGGGAGAGCTCGTCCGGCTTGAGCTCCGTGGGCAGGTCGTCGAACACCTGCGTCGCGCCGTGCGTGAGGCTGCTCGACGCGAGGGCGAGGGGAGCGACCAGCCCTCCGGCGAGCAGGCCACCGATGGCCGCGAGGCCGGCGAACGCTCCCATCAGGCCGAGGAGCTGGAAGACGTTGATCGGACGGGTGCCGCGCCGTCGCGCCGTCGTGCCGCCCGCGGGCTCGCGCCCGCCCGCTGAGCCCAGCAGGTCGGCCGACGCCCCCGTGGGGGCGGAGGGACGGGGGGAACGCGCAGCGGGATCGTCCGGGGTTCGGGCAGAGCTCGGCATGGTTCCAGGGTACGGGACCCCTCCTGGACGTCCCGGGCGCCCGGCGGCGGGGCTCGTGAGAGTTGTGTGGAGGGTCTGCGGCCCGGCCAGCCAGTAGTCTCGGGGGCATGGCAACCACATGGGAGTACGCGACCGTCCCGCTCATCAGCCACGCGACGAAGGCGATCCTCGACAACTGGGGCTCGGACGGCTGGGAGCTCGTGACGGTCGTCACCGGCCCCGACGGCAACGGGCTCGTCGCCTATCTCAAGCGTCCGCTGGAGGCGTGAGGCGATGACGGCAGCAGCGCAGCCGCCGTCGGGCAGCGTCGCGAGCAGGCTCGCGGGGCTCGGGCTCGTCCTGCCCGACGTCGCGGCCCCCGTGGCCGCGTACGTGCCCGCCGTGCGCACGGGGAACCTGGTCTGGACCTCCGGTCAGCTGCCCTTCGTCGCCGGGTCGCTGCCCGTCACGGGCAAGGTCGGCGACGGCGCGGGCCTCGTCCCGCCCGACGACGCGAAGGCGCTGGCCCGCACGGCCGCGCTCAACGCGCTCGCCGCCGTCGCGCAGGTGACCGGCTCGCTGGACCGGGTGGTGCGTGTGGTCAAGGTGGTCGGCTTCGTGGCCAGCGACCCGTCCTTCACCGGCCAGCCCGGTGTGGTCAACGGCGCGAGCGAGCTGCTGGGGGAGGTCTTCGGCGAGGCGGGTCAGCACGCGCGCAGCGCCGTCGGCGTGCCGGTGCTCCCGCTGGACTCCCCGGTCGAGATCGAGCTCGTCGTCGAGGTCGCCGCGGGCTGAGCGCGGCCAGGCCCGCGGCGCGCCGGCTCAGCGGGCGCGGCGGGTGAGGCGGTCGAGGTCGAGCAGCACGATGGCGCGCCCGTCCCGGCGCACCCACCGGCGTGTGGTGAAGTCGGCCAGCGCCTTGTTCACCGTCTCGCGGGACGCGCCCACGAGCTGGGCGAGCTCCTCCTGCGTGAGGTCGTGCGCCACCCGGATGCCGTCGTCCACCGGCTGGCCGAAGCGCGTCGAGAGGTCGAGGAGGGCCTTGGCCACGCGGCCGGGGACGTCGGAGAAGACGAGGTCGGCGAGGGCCTCGTTGGTGCGGCGCAGCCGGTGCGCGAGCGCACCGAGCAGCGGCATGGCGACCGCGGGGTGCGCCTCGAGCCAGGGCAGCAGCTGGGTGTGCGGCAGCTCCTTGAGCGTCACGTCCGAGACGGCGGTCGCGGTCGCCGTGCGAGGACCGGGATCGAACAGGGAGAGCTCACCGAGCATCTCGCCCGGGCCGAGCACGGCGAGCAGGTTCTCGCGCCCGTCGGTCGCGGAGTGACCGAGCTTGATCTTGCCGGAGATGATCACGTAGAGCCGGTCGCCCCGGTCGCCCTCGTGGAAGAGGGTGGCGCCGCGCGCGTAGCTCACCTCCGCCATCGAGGAGAGCAGCGCCGCTGCTTCGGTCTCGTCGAGGTTTGCGAAGAGCGGGGCCTGGAGCACCACGTCGTTGTCCACAGTCATCCTCATCTGCCAAGGGGGCGTGCCCTTCAAGTGTGCCCCATCTCACGCCCGGCCCCGAGCCGGGGCGCTCCGGTGCGGCCTCGCGAGCACCCCCGAGCGGGGGCCGCCGCCGGGCTCAGGCAGGTGCCGAGGACGGGTCGGTGAGCTCCTTGACGAGCTCGTCCGTGGTCTCCATGAGGGCCTCGCGCAGCGCGACCTCGTACCGGGCGAGACGCGCGTCCGCGGAGCGCATCTGGGGCAGCGCCCCGAGGGAGAAGTCCTCGGGGACGCGGCAGACGCCCGGAAGGTCGAGCGCCAGGAGGCCGCTGGTGTCGACCTCGCCGCAGATGCAGGGATCGGCGGGACGCAGCGGACGCGGTCCGGCCCCGCGCGAGACCGTGAGGTCGATCTTGGCGCGCAGCAGCCGGCGCCAGTGGCCGACCTCCACGATCTCCCCGCGCAGCGCACGACGGCGGTCGCGCAGGCTGTCGAGCCGCCCTGTCGTGGCGTCAGTGGCTGTGTGCACGTTCCTCCTCCCTCCGCTGAGGTATTCGGCCCGGCCGGCGCGAGTCTTGAACGTCTTCAGAGGATTCTCAGCGAGGTGCACCTGTCACCATGGAGACCATGACCGACGCCGCGCCCCCGCAGTCCCGCCTCGCTCTCGTGCGCCGGGCTCGCCGCGTGGACCGGGCGCTCGCGGCCGAGTACCCGGACGCGCGCTGCGAGCTCGACTTCACCAACCCCTTCGAGCTGCTCGTGGCGACGGTGCTCTCGGCGCAGACCACGGACGTGCGCGTGAACAGCGTGACGCCGCGCCTCTTCGCCTCCTACCCCGACGCGCCCGCGCTCGCCGCGGCGCACGCCGCCGACCTCGAGGAGATCCTGCGCCCGCTCGGGTTCTTCCGCGCCAAGAGCGCCGCGCTGCTCGGGATCGGGCACGCGCTCGTCACCGAGCACGACGGCGAGGTCCCCGGGACGCTGGACGAGCTCGTCAGGCTGCCCGGGGTGGGGCGCAAGACGGCGAACGTGGTGCTCGGCAACGCCTTCGGGGTGCCCGGGATCACCGTGGACACGCACGTGGGACGGCTCTCGCGTCGCCTCGGCTGGACCGAGGAGACCGACCCGGTCAAGGTCGAGCGGGTGCTGCAGGGGCTGTTCGAGCGTTCCGAGTGGACGATGCTGTGCCACCGGCTCATCTTCCACGGGCGCCGGGTGTGCCACGCGCGCCGGCCCGCCTGCGGCGACTGCGTGGTCGCGGGGATGTGCCCCTCGGCCTTCCGCGCGGGTGGCCGCTGATCGAGCAGGCCGTGGTCGTGCCGCCGATCGAGTGGGCCATGGTCATATCGCCGATCGAGTAGGCCCCCCTGGGCCGTATCGAGATCTGGTGCGGGGTCTCGATACGCTCTTGGTCTCGATACGCTCGTTCCTCGCTACTCGACCCACCGCCTCGCTACTCGACCGGCAGAGGGGCGACCGTCCGCAGCCAGTCCAGGAGGATCTCGTTGACCTCGTCGGGGCGCTCCTCCGCCAGGAAGTGCCCCGCGCCGTCCAGCTGCTCGAAGCGCAGCTGCGAGCACAGGGCCACGGAGTCCATGGCGGCGGTGCGGGGCTCCACGCACCCGTCCCGCGTGCCCTGCAGCTGCAGCACCGGCACCCGCACCCGGCCGCGCACGGTCTGCACGTAGGTGCGGTAGGTGGTCCCCATCCGGTTGCGGAGCAGCCAGCGGACGGTCTCGAGGCTCGAGTGCGCCGTGGACGGCACGCTCATCGCGGTCCGGTAGGCGTCGAGCTCCTCCGCGGTCCAGGTGGAGGTCGACCACGCCCGCAGCAGCTGGGCGGTGACGTCGGTGCGCCGCAGCCTCCGCTCGGCGAGGTTGGGCACCAGGACGTTGCCGACCTTCCGGCGGGTCTCGGTGGTGAGCGAGGCGCGCATCGAGCTGTGGATGTGCGCCGGGTGTGGCGCGGAGAGCGCCCCGACCGCCGTGGTGACGGCGGGCTGCAGGGTGGGCATCGACCAGGCGATCATGGCTCCCAGCCCGTGCCCGACGACGACCGCCTCGCTCGCGCCGAGCGTCCGGATCACCCCGGCGACGTCCCGGCTCAGGTTGGGCAGGTCGTACCCTAGCGGCGGCTTGTCCGACGCGCCGAAGCCGCGCAGGTCGAGGGCGGCGACCCGGTACCCCTCGGCCGCGAGCGCGGGGAGCTGGTGGCGCCACGCCCACCACATCTGGGGGAAGGAGTGCAGCAGCACGACGAGCGGGCCGCGGGAGGAGTCGGAGCCTGCGACGGCGACGTGGAAGCGCGCGCCGTTGGCGGAGACGAACCGATGCTCCCAGGGGCCGTCGTAGAGCAGGTCGCTGAAGTCGGCGATCACCGCACCGCCCCGCAGAGGCCGGGCCGCGGGCGCGTGGTCATCGCATCTCCCGCGGGACGGCGTCGCTGCCCGCCTCGCGCGCTGTCGACCCGCTGCCCGGGTCGGCAGGGCCCTCCGCCTCGCTCCCGGGACGACGCTCCTTCGGAGAGTCGAACCGGTAGCCGACGTTGCGCACGGTGCTGATCAGCTGCTCGTACTCGGGCCCGAGCTTGGCGCGCAGACGACGGATGTGCACGTCCACGGTACGGGTGCCCCCGTAGTAGTCGTAGCCCCAGACCTCCTGGAGCAGCTGGCTGCGGGTGAACACCCGGCCGGGGTGCTGCACCAGGCACTTGAGCAGCTCGAACTCCTTGTAGGTGAGGTCGAGCAGGCGTCCGCGCAGCCGCGCGGTGTAGGCGGTGGCGTCGATCACGAGCTCGCCGGTCGCGATCTGCTCGGGGGTGTCCTCGTCGGCCTCGCCCGAGGCGCGCTCCCGCGCGAGGCGCAGCCGGGCGTCCACCTCGGAGGGGGGTGCGGTCACGAGGAGGAAGTCGTCGGCCCCCCAGTCGGCGCCGACGACGGTCAGGCCGCCCTCGGTGAGGACGAGCAGCAGGGGGACGGTCATGCCCGTCGCGCGCAGCATGCGGCACGTCGTCCGGGCCGCGACCAGGTCGTGCGCCGCGTCGAGCAGGACGACGTCGGCCTCGGGTGCGTCCACCAGGACGGAGGGCTCCATGGGCAGGACGTGGACACGGTGCCGCAGCAGACCGAGGGCGGGCAGCACGTCGGTGGACCCGCCGAGCAGCGAGGTCAGCATCAGGATCTCGGCCAAGGTCTCACCTCTCTGCCGGTGTCTGCCAGTGCCTGCCGGTAGCGCCGTCGTCGACGCGGCGCGGGGTGCCCGGGGCAGCTCTCGATCCTCATACCGTACCGGTTCCGCCCGCCGCCGTGCGTGGCCGGCCCCTGGGGGGACGTGCCAGAGGGTGCCCTCCGACGGATCCCGGGGGGCCGGGTGCGCCTCCTCGCCGGCGCGATCTGGGAGACTGGGTGCGTGAACCTGGCCCGCAGCCTCGACCTGTCGACCCGGTCGGTCCTGACCGCGGGCGCCGCGGCCGTGCTGGCCGGCGCCGTCGCGCTGAGCACCGGCGCCATCGCCGGCGTGCTCGCGCTGGTCGCTCTCGCCTTCGCATGGGGCTGGCCGCGGCTCATGTCGCTGCCGGCTCCCGGGGGCTCGAGCATCGTCCTCGGCCTCGCCGGGCTCGGCACCGTGCTGGCGGTGTACGCCACGCCGTCGGCTCCCTGGCTGCGCAACGTCCCGCTGGTCCTGGCGATGGGCGTGGTGCTCGCCTTCGTCAACGAGCTGCTGCGCTCCGACGACCGGCCCCGCCTCGTCGAGTCCCTCACCGGGACGGTCGCCGGCGTCGTCGTCGTGGTCTCGACGGCGGGCTGGCTCGCGATCGCCAAGACGAGCGGCGGCGAGCCCTTCGTCGCCATGTCGGCCGCGGCGCTCGCGATCGCCTCCGCGGTCGCGGCGATCCCGTTCTACGGCTGGCCGTCCTTCGGCCTGACGGTGCTCGTCGGCACCGGCGCGGGTGCGATCGCCGCGCGCCTGCTGCCGGGCCCCGGGCTGGCCGCGGGCGTCGTCGTCGGCTTCGTGTGCGGGCTGCTGGTCGCCTCCGTCCACATGCTCCTGGCCCGCGTGCCGTCGCTGCGCGGCGTCCCCGGGGGGCTGGCGGCGAGCGCCGCGCCCATCGCGATCAGCGGGGTCCTGGTCTACGCCGTGGCCCGGCTCACCATGGCCTCGTGACGGTGACCCGGTGAGAACCTCGTGACCGCGTCGATCGTGGTGCTGGTCGTGCTCGCCGTGGCGACGGTGCTCGGCCTGTGGTGGCGCTCGCGCAACGGCGCCTTCCGCGCGGTCGAGCCCGACGCCGCAGCCCCTTCGCTCGCCGGGCGCCTCGGGCTCGAGCCCGGCGCCCGGCTGACCTTCGTGCAGTTCTCGAGCGAGGTCTGCCACCCCTGCCGCCAGACCGCTCGCGTGCTGAGCACCCTGGCGGAGCGTGAGGACGGCGTGGTCCACGTGGAGCTCGACGTCGACGAGCAGCCCGACCTCGTGCGGGAGCTGCACGTGCTGCGCACCCCGACCGTGCTGACCCTCGATCGCGAGGGCCACATCGTGGGACGTCTGAGCGGATCGGTGACAGCCGCCCAGGCGCGTGCCACGCTGGACGCGGCGAGCGCTGCCGCCGCCTGAGCCCCTGCGGCCCGACCACCGTCCGAGAGGTACGTCCATGCCCGCGACGCCATCCCCCGCCTCCCCCGCCCGCTCCGGTGACGCTCCCCGGGGCATCGACCCGCGGGGCCCGCGCGTCGGGGCCGGCATCACGGCGGTCCTGCTCGTCGTGGTGCTGCTGCTGGCCGCCCTGGACAGCCCCTGGCCGAGCGTCGTGCTGCTCGCCGTCGTGGTCGCCGGCTTCGCCGTCGGCGCGGCACGCGGGCCGCAGGGCACGTGGCAGGGAAAGGTCTTCGCCCGCCTGGTCCGCCCGCGGCTCGGCCCGCCCGCCGACCTGGAGGACCCGCGCCCGCCGACCTTCGCCCAGCTGGTCGGGCTCCTCATCACCGGCGTGGGGCTGGTCCTAGGGGTGCTGGCCGCGGTCGGGCTCGCGCCGGGGCTGCTGGTCGGGGTGACGGTCTGCGCGGCGCTCGCGCTGGTCGCGGCGTTCCTCAACTCCGTGTTCGGGCTGTGTCTCGGGTGCGAGCTCTACCTGCTCGGCCGGCGGCTGCGGGCGCACGGCTGACGGAGGAGCGGGAGGGCGGGCCGGGGTCCCGCGCACCGGCGTCGTCCGGCGGCGCCGGTCGGTAGCATGAGGGTATGAACACCTCCGTGCTCGAGGGCATCTTCCTCACGCTGCTGGTCCTCGCGACCCTGACGATCGCCGGCTTCGCCGGACTCGTCGTGCGTCGTCTGTTCAAGAACGGCCACTGAGGCCCGGCATGGCCTTCTCCATCCCGGACGACCTGGCCCCCGAGGTCTATCCCCTCGCCTGGCTGCTGGGCACCTGGCGCGGCGAGGGCGTGCTCGCGTACCCGGGCATCGAGGAGACCCCGATCGTGCAGACCGTCGTCGTGGACCACGACGGCGGGCCCTACCTGCGGTACACGTCCACGATCCGCACCAACGACGTCGTCGTGCCGGACACGGTGCCCGACGACCTGCGCGACAACCCGTCCGACGACCTCTCGGACCGCCAGGACGGGGCGCGCGCCGCGGCGAAGCCCGACGACGAGCTGCCGATCTGGTCGACCGAGACCGGCTACTGGCGCGTGCCGCCCGAGCGTCCCGAGGACCTGCCGGCGGACCGGTTCCCCGTCGAGGTGCTGCTCTCCGACCCCGCCGGCCACCTCGCCCTGTACCTGGGCGCGGTCGGCAACGGTCGCATCGACCTGGCGAGCGACCTCATCGCCCGCACCCCCAGCGCCGCGGCCGTGAACGCCGCGACCCGGATGTACGGGCTGGTGGAGGGGCGGCTGCTGTGGGTGTGGGAGATCGCGGCCTTCGGCCACCCGCTGCAGTCCTACGTCTCGGCGAGCCTGGACCGGCAGTGACCGGCGGGCCGCACGGACCAGGAGCCGCGACGACCGTCGAGGGCTACCGCAGCCCGCTCCTGGACCGGCACGGCGCGGTCGCCGGGTCGGGGCCGGACGCGGGTGTCGCCTGGCACTACGGCGAGCCGGTCGCCGAGCAGCGCGCCCTCGCCCGCGGTGCCGCCGTCGTCGACCTGTCGCACACGGGGGTCGTCCGTGTGGCGGGCCCGGACCGGCTGGGCTGGCTCAACTCGATCACGAGCCAGCTGCTGCTGGACCTGCCCCCGCACGTCTCGACCGAGACGCTCGTGCTCAGCCCGCAGGGTCGCGTCGAGCACGCGGCGGCGGTCGTGGACGACGGCGAGGCCACCTGGCTGATCACCGAGACCGCCCCCGCGCTGGCCGCCTGGCTCGAGCGCATGAGGTTCATGATGCAGGTGGAGATCACCGACGAGACGGCGAACCTCGCCGTGCTCGGGGAGGCCGTGCGCGCGGAGTCGGTCCCGGGCGAGCCGCTCGCCTGGAGCGACCCCTGGCCGCGCACCCTGCCCGGCGGGACCCGCTACGGGCTTCCGGACGACGAGCACCCTGGCGCGGACCGCCCCTGGCGCCTCGTGCTCGTGCCCCGCACGGACCTGGTCGCCGCGGTCGCCGAGCGCGAGGACGCCGGCTGGACGCTCGCCGGCACCTGGGCGAGCGAGGCCCTGCGCGTCGCGGCCTGGCGCCCGCGGGCCGTCACCGAGGTCGACGCCAAGACCATCCCGCACGAGCTCGACTGGCTGCGCACCGCCGTCCACCTGCACAAGGGCTGCTACCGCGGCCAGGAGACGATCGCCCGGGTGCACAACCTCGGCCGCCCTCCCCGCCGGCTGGTCCAGCTCCACCTCGACGGCTCGGACGTCGTGCTGCCCGAGCCGGGCGCCGACGTCGTGCTCGACGAACGCGTGGTCGGCCAGGTGACGAGCGTCGCGCGGCACCACGAGGACGGGCCGGTGGCGCTCGCGGTCGTCAAGCGGTCCGTGCCGCTCGAAGCGCCGCTCGGGGTCGTGGCGGAGGACGGACCGGTCGCGGCGGCGCAGGAGGAGATCGTCTCCGGCGAGGGCGTGTCCCCCGACCGCCCCGCGCCCCGGCCGCCGCTCGCCCGCGGCCTGCACCCCCGCTGACGCACCCCCGTCGCCCGCCGCGCGCCTCGCGCGAGCGGTCTCGCCCGGCTTGTACGGTCGAGGCATGGAGGTCGCGGTCAGCGCGTTGCGCGCGGAGCTCAGGTCATGGCTCGAGCGAGCGCGTGCCGGGGAGGACGTCGTCGTCACCGAGCGTGGCGTCCCCGTCGCCCGGATCGTCCCCGTCGAGGGCGCCGACCTGCTGGCCGGGCTGGTCCGGGACGGTCACCTGACCGCGCCCAGCAGGCCCCGTGAGGTCGCTCCTCCCGTCGAGCCCACCGCCCCGGCACCTGCCCCGCGCGCGGGCGACGCCGAGCCCGAGGCCGAGCAGCGCGGCGGCGTGACGGGCCTCGTCCGCCGGCTGCGGCGCTGAGGCGGCACCAGGACATGGCCGCCGTCTACCTCGACGCGAGCGCGCTGATGAAGCTGTGCGTGCAGGACCGCGGCAGCGCGCTCGCCGCCGCGCTGTGGGAGCGTGCTGACCTCGTGCTCACGAGCCGGGTGAGCGACGCGCAGGTCCCTGCCGCTCTCGCCCGCGCGCGCAGCACGGGTGTGGCGGGCGCACGCGAGGTCGACGCGGCGCTCGAGCGCTGGAGCGTGGCGCGCGGTGCCCTCTACGTCGTCGAGGCGACCGCGGCGCAGGGTGAGCGCGCCGGCGCGCTGGCCGCCCGCCACACCTTGCGCGCCGACGACGCGTGGCACCTCGCCGCGGCTCTCACCGTCGCGACGCCGGGCTCTCTGCTCGCCACCTGGGACTCGCGGCTCGGCGCCGCGGCCACCGCGGAGGGGCTGGTCGTCGTCCCCTGGTGACGGGCACCCGGTCGGTGCGAAGATGGCCCTGGAGACCGCCCGGCTCGACCCGCCCACCCTCGTGCCCGGGATCCGGCGCGCGCGACGGCGCGCGTGCCAGAAGGAGCAGGCATGCCACTCGACGGGACGCTCGCGCCCGCTCGCGCGCCCTCGCCGCGGGTCGGGGAGGAGGTCGCCGCGCCCGAGCACGAGGCGTGGCTCGCCGTCTCGGCGGTGGCCGCCGGGAACGGGGCGCTCGTGTGGGTGGGCGAACCCGGCTGCGGACGGTCCACCCTGCTCCAGAACGTCGTGCACCGGGTGGAGGCGCGGTTCGACGCGAGGCAGGTCGTCGTCGTGCGCACCGCCGGGCGCTGGGTGACCCGGTCGAGCGCCCCGGAGACCGCGCCGCGCGGCACGGGGCTGGAGAGCGTGGTGGCGCAGCTCGAGCGCACGAACGACGGGGACGTGCCCGAGCGGCTGCGCCGGGCGCTCGACGCCGGCGGCCCGGACGAGAGCCCCTCCCCCGAGGTCGCGGCCGTCGCGCTGGCCGAGCTGGTGGGGGCCTCCTGCGCCGGGCGGTGCCTCGTGGTCGTGGCCGACGACGTGGACCGCATGGACGCGTTCAGCCGGAGCGCGCTCGCCGCCCTCCTGGTGCAGCGCCGGGTGCCCGTGGTGCTGCTCGCGACCGCCGAGGACGCCGGCTCGTCGCCGCCCTGCCCGCTCACGGTGCGCGCCGTGCCCCACCTGGTGGCGCGGGAGGCGCTCGAGCTGCTGACCGCGGACCGGAGGCTGCCCGTGGCCCCCGTGGTCGCGGCGCGCCTGGCCGAGGTGCTGGGAGGGAACGCGGCCGCGATCGTGCAGGTCGGGCGCCTGCTCTCCGCGGAGCAGCTTGCCGGCAGCAGCGCGCTGCCCGTCCCGCTGCCCGCCGTCGTCGCCGTCCAGCGGTGCTTCGCGGTGGCGCTCGACCCGCTCGGCGAGGCCGACCGCACCACCCTGCTGCTCGCCGCACTGTCCCTGGTCGGCCGGCTCGACGTGCTGCTGCGTGCCGCGGCTCAGACCATGGAGGGCCTCGTCGAGGGACCGCTCGCCCCGCACCTGGTGCTGGGGGCGGGACGGTGCGCGTTCCGCGACGACCGCCTGCGCTCGCTCGTCCTCGCGACCGCCTCCCCCGCCGAGCGCGGCGCCGCGCACGCGAGGCTCGCCGACGCCCACGTCGGGCTCGCGGTCGACGCCGATGCGGCGCTCTGGCACCGGGCTCAGGCGAGCCCGACAGCGGACGCCTCCCTGGCCGGGGGGCTGTGCGGGCTCGCCGAGAGGCTCCTGGCGCAGGGTGACGCCGCCGTCGCGCTCGAGGTCGCCCGCGAGGCCGGCCGGCACGCGACCGAGGGGTCGGACGAGCACGCGGTCGCGCTCGGGACCTCGGGGCGGGCCGCGCTCGCCGGGGGCTGGGTGCACGACGCCGCACGAGACCTGCGGCAGGCGTGGCACCAGGCCGGGTCCCTCCCTGCCGCGTGGGTGCTCCCGGACCTGCTCGTCGCGCTCACCCTCGTGGACGGCCAGGTGCCCGACGGCCTCGTCGACCAGGAGGCCGCCCGACTCGCGGCCGGGTGGGCCGAGGGACGATCCCGCGAGGGACGCGGCGCGCGGGGCGGGGACCCGGGGGACGAGGCCGGGGGCGACGGGACCGTCGTCGCGCACCTCGTGCGCGCCCGCGCGACGGCGGCTCGGCTGCACGCCGAGCGCGGCGACGCTGCGGCGGCCGAACGGCACCTGGCGGCTGCGCGGAGGCTGCCCGCCGCGGGTGCCCGGGCCGCGCTGGAGGTCGCTCTGGCCGAGGCGTGGCTGCGGCTCTTCGACGCCAGGCGTGACGGCGACGTCCCCGTCGAGGCCGGGACGTCCCCGGACCCCGCGCACCGTGCCCTCGCGGCCGTCTGCACCGCCGTCGAGCACGTGCGGCAGGAGGACCCGGAGGGGGCGCTGCGAGCTCTCGGCACCGCTGACGCGGGACTCTCAGCGGGAGCGGCGCCGGACGTGCTCGCCCTGCTGCGGGTGGCGCGCGGCCTCGTGCTCGCGTGGTCCGGCGACCTGCGCGGGTCCCGCGAGGAGCTGGCGCGGGCCGCCTTCGAGCTGCCCGTCGGTCTGCCGCTCGCCGGGCTCGCCGTCGCGCTGGCCCGGCGCCTCGACCTCCTCGTGACCGGTGAGGTGCGGATCGTGGCGTCCTCGCTGGAGGCCACCTCGGCGGGGCCGAGCGCCCGGGAGCTGCGGGTCGGCCGACTGACGGACCGGGCGCTCGCGGCCTTCTTCGCGGGTCGTCGGACGGAGGCCGCGGGGCTCCTCGACCTCGTGGAGGAGCGCCCCCTCGAGGGTGCTGCGGCGCTGCTGCCCCTGCTGGGAGCCGAGGCGGTGAGCGCCTGGGCGGCCGCAGGGCGCCCGGACGAGGCGCGCCGCGCGGGGGAGCGGGCCCGTGCGAGGGCTGCGCTCCTTCCCGTGGTGCTCCGTAGGGCGGCGCTCGTGCGCACGCGGGTCGTGCTCGCCGACGCCGGGTCGGTCGCGGCGCTCCGTGGGGAGGTGGCCAGGCTGGCGCCCCGGCTGTGCTCGCCGTTCGAGCGCGCCCGGCTCGAGCTCGAGCTCGGTGCCGCGCTCGCGCGGTGCGGCGAGCGTCAGGCCGCGCGCGCCCACCTGCACCTGGCCGCGGAGCTCTTCGAGGGCTCGGGGGCCGCTGCGTGGGCACGGCTGGCGGCGGCCGAGCTCGGGCGGCTCGCCCCGCGAGGTGCCACGGCTGCTGCCGTCGGCGAGGCCCGCGCGGGCGTCGGGGCGGACTCCGGTGCGGCCGGGGACGCGACCACACCGGGCGGGAGGCGGGACGGCCTCCCGGGGGACGAGCCGGAGGGCGGTGTCGGCGACGTGCCCGAGATGTCGTCCGGCACCCGCGACCTGCACCGGGAGCGGTGGGCCGCCGGCCTCACCGAGCGGGAGCTCGGGGTGGCGCTGCTCGTGGCCGAGGGTGCCTCGAACCGGGCCGTGGCCGAGCGGCTCTTCCTGTCCGTGCGCACCGTGGAGGTCCACCTCGGGCGGGCGTTCCGCAAGCTGGGCGTGCGCTCCCGCGTGGAGCTCGCGCTGCTGGTCCACCGGGGGTGGAGCGGCTCGTCGGCGCGCTGACGCCATCGGCCGCCGACGCATACGAGCGGCGCCCCTGCGGGAGGAGCGCCGCTCGCACACAGCACAGGACGAGCGGTTATCAGGCGCGCACGGTGTCCGTTGTTACCTGTCGCCCCCGCAGAGGGAGGTGCGGTCAACGTGCCCTGTGTGAGTGGGCAGTCTCGCGCGTGGGTGTCGCCGTCCCGGATGTGCTGTTGTGCTCTCTTTCTACTCCTCGCGGCGACCGTGCGCCAGAGGACGGGGCGACCGTTCTCGTCGTGAGACGGGATCGTTCACTGACCGGGCAGCCGCCGTCGTCGCCGTCGGGCGACGAGCCAGAGCGCGGTGACCGCCGCTGCCACGACCGCCAGGCCGATCACGTGCGAGGGCCGGGGCGCGGGGATGCGCGACCAGAGCGAGACCGGGCGGCTGAAGGTGAGCACCCCCCAGCCCTTCTCGTGCGCCAGGCGACGCAGCGCCCGGTCCGGGTTGACGGCGTAGCCGTAGCCCACCGCGTCGAGCATCGGGGCGTCGGTGATGGAGTCGGAGTAGGCGAAGGAGCGCGCGAGGTCATAACCCTGCTGCGCGGCGAGCTCCCGCATCGCGGCGGCCTTGTTCTCGCCGTAGGCGTAGAAGTCGATCTGCCCGGTGTAGCGCCCGTCCTCGACGGCCATGCGGGTGGCGATCGCGTGGTCGGCGCCGAGCGCCTGCGCGATCGGCTCGACCAGCTCGGAGCCGGAGGCCGAGACCACGACGACGTCGCGCCCGGCGGCGTGGTGCTCCGCGATCAGCACCATGGCCTCGGAGTACACGTACGGGTCGATGTGCTCGTGGAGCGTCTCGTTGACGATGCTCGAGACCTGCGCGACGTCCCAGCCGGTGACCAGAGCGCTCAGGTAGGCGCGCATCCGCTCGGTCTGGTCGGCGTCCGCACCGCCGATCATGTAGAGGAAGTGCGAGTAGGCGCTGCGCAGCACCGAGCGACGGTTGATGAGGCCGCCGGCGAAGAACGGGCGCGAGAAGGCGGCGGCGCTGGACGTGGCGATGATCGTCTTGTCCAGGTCGAAGAAGGCCGCGGTGCGCTCGCTCACACGTCGAGCCTAGCGGGGGCGGTGCGGGGTCGGGCAAGGGGTGCGGCGAGGCAGGATCCTCCTGCTGACGGGCGGAGGTCGTCCACAAGGCGCCCCGGGCGCGAGGTTGTCCACATCGCCGGGGAGCGCGGGGACGAGGGCGGCTCTCCCGGGGCAGCCTCGGAGGATGAGGCGACGAGGTGCGAGCGAGCTCGCGGACAGCGGGCAGGAGGGGCGCGGGCCCCTCGTGGTGACCGGGCTGGAGGGCGGGCTCGGGGCGTCCAGCCTCGCCGCCCTCTGCGCGGCGGGGCGGGCGAGGGCACGACGCCCGGAGGCCGGCGCGGTGCCGGCCGCCGTCGTGGTCGACCTCGACGCCGGCGGCGCGGGGCTCGACGTGCTGCTCGGGATCGAGCACGAGCCGGGGCTCCGGTGGCCGGACCTGCGCGACGCCCCGAGCGATCTCGACGGCGTGCAGCTGCTGCGATCCCTCCCGACGTGGCGCGGGGCAGGGGTGCTCGCGATGGACCGTCGACGGTCGGGCGGCGTGCCGTCGGCGCTGGTGGCGACGGTGCTCACGGCGCTCGTGGCAGAGGTCGAGGTCGTCGTGGACCTGCCCCGGGGTTGCTGGGGCGAGGCGCTCGGAGAGGCGGTGCGTACGCCGGCGGGGACGACGTCGGTCTGGCTCGCCGCTCCGAGCATCGTCTCGCTGGGGGCGGGGCAGCGGGCGGCCGTCGCCTCGGGCGCCGACGGGCTCCTCGTCCGCGCCGTCCGCGGCGCGGCCCTCGGACCGCAGGAGGTCGCCGCACACCTGGAGCTCCCGCTGTGGGGTGTGCTGCGCGAGGAACGCGTGGTGAGAGCGGCGACCGAGTGGGGCCGGGGACCGGGCAGGCCGCTGCGGGGCGCGGCCGAGGAGAGCCGCGTGCGGCGGGCCCGCAGCAGGGCGGCGAGCGGTCCCTCGCTCGTGGCGGCGGTCGTCAACGCGGCTCACGACGAGCTGCGGCGACCTGTGCTCAGGAGCATGGCTGCCGCCGGTGGACGCCGGGAGCGGGCCCGGGCGAGAGTGCCGGCCTGATGAGCGAGCTCGTCGACGAGGTGCGAGCCCGGCTGATCGAGAACCACCAGGAGCCGACCACCCAGGCGATCGCCGCGGCGGTCGCGGACCACGCCCGGGTGCTCGGTCCGTCCGTGCTCAGCGAGAAGGTGCGGCAGATCCACCGCGAGCTCACCGGCGCCGGACCGCTGCAGCCCTTCCTCGACGACCCGGCTGTCACGGACGTGCTGGTCAACGCGCCCGACGAGACCTGGGTGGACCGCGGTCGCGGGCTGGAGCGGGTGAGGGTCGACCTCGGCTCCCCGGCCGCGCTGCGCGAGCTCGCCGTACGCCTCGCGGGAGCGGCCGGCCAGCGACTCGACGACGCCCGGCCCACGGTCGACGGACGCCTCGCCGACGGGACACGCCTGCACGCGGTGCTCGCTCCGCTGGTCGACAGCGCCGCCGTCATCTCGCTGCGCGTCCCGCGCCACCGCACGCTGGGTCTCGCCGAGCTCGTGGCGGGCGGTGCGGTGCCCCCGTCCTGGCACGCGGTCCTCGCGGCGATCGTGGTGCGCCGGCTGAGCTTTCTGGTCTCCGGGGCGACCGGTTCCGGCAAGACGACCGTCCTGGCCGGCCTGCTCGCGCTCGTCCCCCACGACGAGCGCATCGTGCTCGTCGAGGAGGCGCGCGAGCTGCGCACCGACCACCCGCACGTGGTGGCGCTCGCCAGCCGGCGGGCGAACGTGGAGGGGCGTGGGGAGGTCGGGCTCGCCGAGCTCGTGCGGGAGTCGCTGCGGATGCGACCGGACCGCGTGGTGCTCGGCGAGTGCCGGGGCGCGGAGGTGCGGGACCTGCTGACCGCGCTCAACACGGGGCACGAGGGCGGCTGCGCCACGATCCACGCCAACAGCGCGGCCGACGTGCCTGCACGGCTCGTGGCGCTCGGCATGCTCGCGGGCATCCCGGCGGACGTCGTGGCGGAGCAGGCGGTCTGCGCCATCGACGTCGTCGTGCATCTCGGGCGGTCCGCTGGCCGGCGATGGGTCGCCGAGATCGCGGTCGTCCGACGAGAGGACGGCGATCGGGGCCAGGGCGCGCAGGGCGGCGACGACGGTGCCCAGGGCCTCCGCGGGCCCTGGACGGGGCCGCCGCCGCGGCTCGTGGCCGAGACCGCGCTCGCCTGGGACGGCACGGGAGAGCCACGGGTGGGTCCCGCCTGGGGACGGCTCGCCCGTCGGCTCGGGCTGGCCACGGCCGGCGACGCCCGGACGGGAGGCGCAGCCGTGAGGGACGGCGGGGTGCGGGGGCGGCGACGGTGAGCCCGTTCCTGGTCGCCGCTGCGGGCGCCCTGCTCCTGGGTGCGCTCCTCGCCCGCGGGACGGTGGTGCGCGGACGGGCTCGGGGGCTGCTCGCCCCGGAGCCGAGCCCGTCCACGGGCGCCCCTGCTCCGTTCGGCCTGCGGCTCGCGCTGACGTCGGTCGCGGCCGCGGTGCGTGCGGGTGGCACGCCCGCCTCGGCCTGGACCGCCGTGGGCGTGCCTGTCGGCGCGCACGACGCGCCCGAGGCGGCGTGGACCGCTGACCTGGCGCTCGCGGACCTCGTCGGTGGCCGGAACGGGGCCCCGGCGCGCGGGCGCTCGTGGTTGCGCCGGTCGTGGCTCGGGCGCGCGAGGCAGCGTCCCTCGGGCGCAGCCCGGGTGCTCGCGGCGCAGCAGGCGATCGCGGTCACGGGTGCCTGTGCGGTCGCCGGGGAGCTCGGAGCCCCGCTCGCGGAGGTGCTGGACGAGCTCGCGTCCACGGTCGCCGATCATCGGGAGTCCTTCGACGCCAGGTCCGGGGCGCTCGCGGGACCGCGGGCGAGCGCGCAGGTGCTGGGCTGGCTGCCGGTCGTGACGGCGCTGGGCGCAGGGCTGCTCGGTGCGCAGCCGTGGCGCACGGCCACCGACGGCGGGCTGGGCACGCTCGCGGCGGCGCTCGGGCTGCTGCTGCTCGTGGCAGGGCGTCGCTGGACGACGGCGCTCGTCGCGCGCGCGGAACGGGCGGGTGCGCGGTCGGTGAGCGTGTGACCGGCACGGTGATCGCACTCGGGCTCGCTCTCGTGCTCGGCCAGGAGCTGCCGGAGCGGTGCCGCCGGTCCGTGGTGCGGCGCCGGGCCCGCGTGCTCGACGCGACCCGGGAGACGGCCGCCCGCACGGCGGAGGCGCACGCCGACGCCGCGGAGGAGCTGGCGGTGGAGCTCGTGATGGTGCTGGTCGCCTCGGCGCTGCGGTCGGGCGCGCCGGTCCCGCGCGCGCTCGCGGTCGTGGCCTCCCGGCTGCCCGAGGCGCAGGGCCAGGTGCTGCGTCGGGTGTGCCGGGCGCTCGAGTGGGGCGCGAGCTGGCGCACGGCGACGAGCCACGTCGAGGGCCCCATGGCCTCGCTGCTCGCCGCGCTCGCTCCGGCCTGGGAGTCCGGGGCGAGCCCGACGGCGGCGCTGCGGCTGTGGTCCGAGCAGCTCCGCCGCGAACGTCAGGCCGTCGCGCGCGAGGCCGCGGCGCGGCTGTCCGTGCACCTGGTGCTGCCGCTGGGCGCCTGCCTGCTCCCGGCCTTCGTCCTTCTCGGTCTGGTCCCGCTCGTCATGTCGTTCGGGTTGACGAGGTGAGAGCTCGTGGGGATCGGGCGGTGATGGTCCACAGGCCGCTCTCGAGGGCGGGTTGTGCACAGCGCTCGTTCTCGACGGGAAGCCCTGTCGAGGCGTCGCGAGGATCGGAGGACCGGGACGCCGGCCGGCCGGGAACGAGGACGGGAGGCCGCGGACCGGGCCCACGAGACGGACCACAGGAGGACGACGATGCAGACGAAGATGCGGGCGACGAAGGTGCCGCTGACGGCAGTGCGGACAACGGCGGTGCGGACGACGGCGGCGCAGGCGGCAGGGGAGCGGCCGGCCGCAGGACGAGCAGCGGCGCAGGAAGCGAGGACGCCGTCCTCGGCGGTGCGACCGGAGGAGGCGACGGCCGCGCGGAGCACCGCCCGGCGCGGCCGTGCCGCAGGAGCGGGAGGTGGCCTGGACGTCGTGAGTCTCACCGTCGCGCGAGGAGCGCCCTCGGCGCGCACCGTCACCGCGGGCACGCAGGAGGGCGCCGTGGTCGACATCGGGAGCGGACGCGCCCTGCTGCGGGCGCGAAGGTCCGCCAGCGAGGCCGCGAGGCGAAGGGTCGAGGAGGTCCGGCGCCAGCTCCGCACGGGGGCCGAGGCGGGGCTGGCGACCGCGGAGTACGCGATCGCGACGATCGCCGCCGCGGGCTTCGCCGGGCTGCTCATCGTGATCCTGAAGTCCGGTGCGGTGAAGACGATGCTGACGGACATCATCCACTCGGCGCTCAGCGTCGGCTGACGTGCGGTGGACGACGGGGTCGTGGTGCGGCGGGGTCGCCCGCCCCGGCCGAGGCGGGCCTCCCGGCGGGACCGCGGGCGTCGACGAGCCGCGGGACCGCGGGACCGCCACGGTCGAGCTGGCGATCGCGATGGTCGGCATCGTGCTCGTCATGACGGCGGTGCTCACCGTCGCCGGGGTCGGCGTCGCGCGGCTCGACGTGGAGGACGCCGCGCGCGCCGGCACGCGTGAGGCGATCACGGGAGCGTCGGACACCGAGATCGTCGCCGCTGCGACGCGGGCGGCGGGGGACGGTGCGCGCGTGCGGATCGAGCGCCAGGACGGATGGGTGTCGGTGCAGGTCGAGCGGCCGGTGGTGGGGAGGTGGGGGACGTGGACCGTGGAAGGGCGGCGGACGGGCAGGATCGAGCCGCTCGTCGGCGGATGACCGGCTCGCGCGACCGCGGTTCGGTGACCGTGGTGGCGGCGGTGCTGATCGCCGCTGCGCTCGGGCTCGCGGGGGTGGTCGGTGCCGTCGGGGGCGTGGCCGTGGCGCGGGCGCACGCGCAGGGGGCCGCAGACCTCGCGGCGCTGGGGGCGGTGTCCGCGACCGTGAGCGACGCGGAGGAACCGTGCGCGGTCGCCGACGAGGTGGCGCGGCGCAACACCGCGACGCTCGTGCGGTGCGAGCTCAGGGGCTCGCGCACGGTGCACGTCGTGGTCAAGGTGCCGTGCCCGCCCTGGGGAGCGGCCTTCGCCCGGGCTCGCACGGGGCTGGTCGGCGGCGTGGGGTCCGGGCCGTGACCGGCCGGTGTGCTCGCCGGCAGCAGCGTCGTGTCAGGTCACCCGGGGTCGGGTCGGTGGGCGGGCCGGTCGAGGAGGACGCGCAGCAGCCGTGCCGCACCGTCCTTGTCGAGCGGCTCGTTGCCGTTGCCGCACTTGGGCGACTGCACGCACGCCGGGCAGCCGTGCGAGCAGGGGCAGCCCTCGATCGCCTCGAGCGTCGCGGTGAGCCACTGCTGCGCGACCTCGAAGCCGTGCTCGGCGAAGCCGGCCCCGCCGGGGAAGGCGTCGTAGACGAACACCGTGGCCTCGTCGGTGTCGGGGTGCAGCGCCGTCGACAGGCCACCGAGGTCTGCGCGGTCGCACGTGGCCAGCAGCGGGAGCAGCCCGATCGACGCGTGCTCCGCCGCGTGCAGCGCGCCGGGCAGCGTCTCCGAGTCGAGTCCGGCGGCCTCGGTCATCGAGGTCGGCACGGACCACCACACGGCAGCGGTGGTCAGGGACCGTACCGGAAGATCGAGCGGGTAGGTGCCCAGCACCAGCTGGTCCTTGAGCCGCTTGCGCTGGTACTCGGTCACCTGGGAGGCCACCTCGACGTCGCCGAACCCCCACCGCACGGGACCTGCGCCGGTCTGCCACTCCTCGCTGTCACGCTCGTGCACGACCGTCACGCTCTTGTCCGAGGTCGCCCACGTGCCGAAGTCGACGGTCCGAGGTGCCACGAGCGCGACCAGCTCGGCGGGCCGGTACTCGACGACGACGAGGCTGCGTCCCTGGTGCACGTAGACCGCACCTTCGTGCAGGGCGGAGTCCGCTCCCTCCGCGTCCATCGTGCCGAGCACGGTCCCGGTGCCCCCATCGACCACCGTCACGGTCCCGCCTCCCGACCCGCGCAGGTCGGTCAGGTCGGTGGCTGCCTCCGCCCTCGTCCAGTACCAGCCCGTCGGTCGCCTGCGCAGGAAGCCGATCTCGACCAGCTCGTCGAGCACCGCGCCGGCGGTCGACCCGAAGGTGGCGACGTCGTCGGGCCGCAGCGGCAGCTCGGCGGCTGCCGCGCACAGGTGCGGCGCGAGCACGTAGCGGTTGGACGGGTCGAAGACGTTCGACTCGACCGGGGCACCGAAGAGTGCCGTGGGATTGCTCACGAGGAAGGTGTCGAGGGGGTCCTGACGCGCCACGAACACGACCAGCCCCTCGCTGCCCGCCCGTCCGGCACGACCGGCCTGCTGCCAGACCGAGGCCCGGGTTCCCGGCCACCCGATCGTGATGACCGCGTCCAGCCCGGAGATGTCGACGCCCAGCTCGAGCGCGTTGGTCGTGGCGAGCGCGCGCAGCTCGCCGCTGCGGATCGCGTCCTCGAGGTCACGGCGTTCCTCGGGGAGGTAGCCGCCGCGGTAGGCCGCCACCTGCCCGGCGAGCGGGGAGCGCTCCTGCCGCAGCAGCGACCGGGTGCTCTGCGCGACGGTCTCCGCGCCGCGCCGCGAACGGGTGAATGCCAGCGTGCGGGCTCCCGCCCCGGTCAGGTGCGCCAGCAGCTCGGCGGCCTCCGCGCCGGCCGAGCGGCGGGGCTTGTCCCCGTCGGTCAACGGTTCGGGCGCGGGTGTGCGGATGAGCTCCACGGGCTGCGCGGCCTCGGCGTGGCGCCGTGCGGACGGCGCCTCGTCGCCGTTCCCCGGCGTGCGGTCCTCGGGCGGGGTGACCTCCTCGGACCTGGGCCCCACGTCCCACGGCTCGGCGACCGGGTCCTCGTCGTCGGACCAGCCCGGACCGGTGTCCCAAGGGGTGCCGACGGCCGGGTCGGCGACGGTCCACGCGTCGTCGTCCGAGGGGGCGCTCGCCTCGACGGGACGGGTGTCCCTGGCCGCGGCGACATCGCCCGGGAGCGTGACGATCTCGGGCGGTTCCCAGAGCACGAAGGTCTTCGGGCCGGCGGGCGAGCCGTCACGTGTCACCGCGACGATCTCACTGGCCTCGCCGCCCGACAGCCGGGCGGCACCGACAGCCGAGTCCGCGCTCGTGGCAGACGCGACGACGAGCACCGGCGGGGTCCCCGTCGCGGAGTAGTGGAGTGCAAGGCGTTGCAACCGTCGAAGCACGAGGGCGACGTGAGCGCCGAACACACCGCGGAACGCGTGCCCCTCGTCGACCACGACGTAGCGGAGGCTGCGCAGCAGCCGGGCCCACCGATCATGGCGCGGGAGCAGCGAGTGGTGCAGGAAGTCCGGGTTGGTGAGCACCACGTCCGAGTGGGCCTGGATCCACCTGCGCGTCTCGAACGGGGTGTCTCCGTCGCAGGTGTCGACGGCGACGTCCGTGATGCCACCGGCGGCGAGCAGAGAGGTCAGAGAGCTGAGCTGGTCGGCGGCCAGGGCCTTGGTCGGGCTCAGGTACAGCGCGCTCGGACGTTGCATGCGGCTGATCCGGCCCGGCGAGGCGGCCTCGGCCCGCCTGCCGTCGCGGACCGCGGTGACGACGGGCAGCCAGAACCCGAGCGACTTGCCCGAGCCGGTCGACGTCGCGAGGACGGTCGTGCGCCCGGCCCGGATGGCCTCCGCGGCCTCGACCTGGTGGGACCAGGGTCGCGAGACCCCCCGCGAGGCGTAGGCGGCCACCAGCTCCGGGTCCGACCACGCGGGCCAGGCCGCCGGGATCGCCTCGCGCCCCGGCAGGTGCTCGACGTGACGGATGCGCTCGCGGTGCTCGTCGTCCGGTGCGATCACCTCGAGAAGATCGTCACCGCGGGCCACGCCCTGATTCTCCCACCGGTGAGGGGGTCGAGAAAGACGGAGGGATGAGGTGGTCTTCCGTCCTGGGGGCCGGCTGGGGCGGTTCGCCAACGGGGGGCTTGATCGTCGACGCCACGTTGCAGCGCCGACAGCGATACCAGGCGACCGTGGCGCCTCGCGTGCGTCACCTCGTGGCCACGTGGCCTGATGCGGCCACGACGGCGGGGTTTCTCGAGCGGCTCTCTCGTGACGATATCTCTGCCGTCATCCGGTGGTCCGGCAGCGAGCGGTTGGAACAGATCAGCGCGATCGCGGGCGTCTTTCGAGACCTCGGGATTGACACCGTCCAAGACTTGCGGGATCGGCTCACCGGCGGTGCTGAGGGCGCCAAAGAACTGCGGTCGGCGCTTCGGAAGATCCGGAACGTTGGCCCCAAGACCGTCGACTACATCGCGATCCTCGCAGGGGACCCAACCGCTGCGGCGGTCGACGTCCGGGTGAGGCGCGTGCTTGGGCGCGCAGGGATCGCTGCAGGCGGCTACGACGAGGTCCGGGCGGTCGTGCACGCCGCGGCGTCGAAGCGCGGTTGGCGCCTCGCAGACCTCGATGCAGTCATCTGGCAGGCAGGCGCCTGACAGGGTCCTTCGGATAGTGGACTGCGCACAGACACGGCCTGCGGGGAATGACGAACGGCCGAGGCGCCAGGATGGCCGCTGACGGCGCACCGCTGCGCCTCCTCACCTACAACGTCAAGCATCTCGCCCTCGACCGGGCAGCGGTGGTGAGCGTGCTCCGGGAGACCGGCGCCGACGTCGTCGCGATCCAGGAGCCGCCGCGAGGGGTCTTCCGGTACCGGCTGCGCCGGCTGGCGCACGTCACGGACTACCGGGTCGTGCTCCGCGGCCGAGGTGCGCGCACGACGGTGTTCCTGGTCCGGGACGCCCTCGGTGCGGGTGCGCTGGGCGGCAGGCTGCCGGGCGGCGTCGTCCGTGCCCGCCGCCTACGACTCCCCGTCCGCGGCTCGCGCTCTCGTCGCGCGTGGCCGATCCTGCGCGGCGCCGCGATCATCGAGGTGCACGGGCTGACCGTGGTCGACGTCCATCTCTCCCTCGACGCCGCGGAACGGGCTCGGCACGTCGAGATCCTGCGGCGGCTGATCGCTTCGGGCCCGTTCGGCGACGGTGCGGGGCCCGGACGCGTGGTGCTGGTCGGCGACCTCAACGAGGCCCCCACTGACGTCTCGTGGCGCACGCTGCGCGCCATCCTCGACGACGCCTTCGACCGGGTCCGGCCTGGGCCGGGCGACCTCGACCCTGCCGACGAGCCAGCGCAGCCCCTCACGTTCCCGGCCCACGAGCCCCGGCTTCGCCTCGACGGCATCCTTGTCGGTCACGAGGTCGAGGTGCACGAGGTCGCCGTCGTCGACACTCCCGCCGCGCGCCGGGCGAGCGACCACCTCCCGGTCCTGACGCTCCTCGGCGTCCGGCGTGCGCCGGCCGGGCGATAGCCTCGAGGCATGCCTTCCAGTCAACGCCCCGGCCAGCAGGGTCAGCAGAGCCAGCAGGGCCAGCAGCACGGCGAGTACAAGGTGCCCGGCGGCAAGCTCGTCGCGGTCGATCTCGACGTCGTGGACGACCGGCTGGAGAACGTCGCGGTCTCGGGCGACTTCTTCCTCGACCCGGACGAGGCGCTCGGCCTGATCGACCGGGCGCTGACCGGCCTGCCCGCCACGTCCACCACCACCGAGCTCGCCACCGCGATCGACCGGGCCTTGGACCGTGCCCGCGAGGACCGCACCCTGGGCGTGCCGGTCACGATGGTCGGCTTCGACGCCCGCGCCGTCGCCACCGCGGTGCGTCGCGCGCTCGGCCGCTCCACCGCCTGGGCCGACCACACCTTCGAGCTGATCCACCCCGGCCCGCTGCCGCCGGCCATGCACACCGCCCTGGACCAGGTGCTCAGCGAGGAGCTCGCCGCCGGGCGCCGCGGCCCCACGCTGCGGTTCTGGGAGTGGGACTCCGCCGCGGTGATCATCGGCTCCTTCCAGTCGCTGCGCAACGAGGTCGACGCCGAGGCCGCCGAGCACCACGGCGTCCAGGTGATCCGGCGGATCTCGGGCGGGGGCGCCATGTTCATGGAGGCGGGCAACTGCATCACCTTCTCGCTCGTGGTCCCGGCCTCGCTCGTGGACGGCATGACCTTCGAGGAGTCCTACGCCTTCCTCGACGACTGGGTGCTCGAGGCGCTCGCCGGCGTCGGCGTGCAGGCGCACTACTCAGGCCTCAACGACATCGCCTCGCCGTCGGGCAAGATCGCGGGCGCCGCGCAGAAGCGGTTCGCGGGCGGCGCGGTGCTGCACCACGTGACCATGTCCTACGACATCGACGCGGACAAGATGCTGCAGGTGCTGCGCATCGGCCGCGAGAAGCTCAGCGACAAGGGCACCACGAGCGCGAACAAGCGCGTGGACCCGGTCCGCTCGCAGACCAACCAGCCCCGCGCCGACGTCATCGACGCCTTCATCGACACGTTCCGCGCCCGGTACCACGTGGTCGACGGCGGTCTCACCCCGGCCGAGCTGGACCGCGCCGCCGAGCTCATGCGCACCAAGTTCACCGACCCCGGCTGGACCGCGCGGGTGCCCTGAGAAAGACCTCGGGAGCCCCCGCGCCCGACCATCGGCAAGCGCCGGGGGCGGGGTGCCGCACCGCCTGTGCGCCGCCCCCGCGCTGAGCCGTCGCCGGGCCCCTCGCTGGGCCTCCCACCAGGCCCTTCCCGTGCCCCGCGCCCCTCGTCGTCGAAAAACCGAAGCGTTACGGCTTGTGCCGGCCGCGGGTCAGGGTGATGATGGCCATGCCTCGTGTCACCGACGACGCGGGAGCGTTCGGCCCGTCTCCCCCAGGGGCGGGCACAGCCGTCTGACAACGTTGTCAGACCGGACCTCGGGGCGTGGTGCAGACCGCGCCCCGTTCGAGAGAGGGAACCATGAGAGAACGACGAGCCCTGCTGGCCCTGGTGCTGGCAGGTTCCCTGGCCGTCACGGGCGGCCTCGCCGCGGCGACCATCGGCGCCACGACGGCCACCGCCGACCCCAGCCCGGTCGACCCGCACAGCTTCTCCAGCCCCACCACCTTCACCGTGAGCACGGGCGGCACCTCGTTCCAGGCCACCGTCCCGGCGAGCTCGGTGTCGACCCTCGTCATGAAGGACGGCACCTCACCGAAGGCGTGGACCACGGCCGCCTCGGGCAGCAGCCTGCAGTACACGATGACCCCCGTGCAGGTCACGGGGGTCGGGTCGTCGTACGCGACGATCAACGTCAACACCGCGGCGACCCACCAGACCATCGACGGCTTCGGCGCGGCCATGACGGACTCGGCCGCATCGCTGATCAGCGGCTCGCCGAACAAGAGCGCGATCCTCTCCACGCTCTTCGGCACGGGCGAGGGCCAGGCAGGCCTGACGATCGTCCGAGCCCCGATGGGGTCGAGCGATCTCATGGCCGGCGGCAACGACATCCACACCTTCGAGGACACCAAGGGCAGCTTCTCGGTCAGCTCGACCGCCTCCGACCAGCGCCAGGTCTCGCTGCTGCAGCAGGCCAAGGCTGCGGTCGGCAGCGACTTCAAGCTGCTCGGCACCCCGTGGAGCGCCCCCGGCTGGGCCAAGCGCGGGGGTCAGCTGCTGCCTTCGGAGTGCGGCACGGACGCCAACGAGCTGGACTCCTCGAAGATCGGCGACTACGCCTCCTACTTCGCCAGCTACGTCTCGGCCTACGCCGGCCTGGGCATCAAGCCCTGGATGGTCTCGATGCAGAACGAGCCCGAGAACTGCAAGACCGGCATGCCGACCACGCTGCTGTCCTCGAGCGACGAGGTGTCCCTCGCCAAGGCGCTCAAGACCAAGCTCCCCTCCGACGTCAAGGTGCTCGGGTGGGACCACAACTGGAACGACCCGCACTACGTCAGCGACCTGCTCTCCGGGGCGTCCGGCAAGGTCGACGCGATCGGCTACCACTGCTACGACGGCACCCACTACGGGGCCCAGACCCAGCAGGTCCGCACCCTCATGACGGAGTGCTCCGGCTTCACCGACCAGTCCTCGAACGTCGCCGGCAACCTCGGCTGGGAGGTGGCGAACGCCATCATCGGCCCGCTGCGCAACGGCTCGACCGGCTCGGTCTACTGGTCCATGGCGCAGGACGGCAACGGAGGCCCGCACCTGTCGAGCTCGGACGCCTGCCAGACCTGCCGCGGCATGGTGACGGTGAACGGCGACGGCAGCTTCACCCCCAGCCAGGACTTCTGGTTCTGGGCCCAGTTCGGTCGCTTCGTGCGCCCGGGCGCCGTGCTCGTCGAGTCGACGAACTGGGGTGACCTGTCGACGGTCGCGTTCCGCAAGGGCGACACGACGACGCTCGTCGTGCTCAACTCGCAGACGCACGCCGACGGCGGCTCCGCGGGCACGAGCGAGTCCGACTACCGCGGGCACGTCGTGCAGTACAAGTGGGAGAGCGGCTCGCAGAAGACCTCGTGGATGGTCGGGGCCGACGGCTACCGTCGCTGGATCGCCGACTCCTCGACCTACAACTGCCTCACGGTCGACGCCGGCAAGCAGGGCCCGGACCAGCTCGAGGGCGCCACGCTCGACAAGTACATCAACCTCAAGGACGTGTGGGCGGTGTGCGGGTCCTCGGTCATGGGCACCCGCAGCGAGCTCGAGAAGGGCGCCTACCTGAAGTCCTCCGGCGGTGCCCGGCTCACCCTGGGCAACGACGGCAAGCTCGTCGCCAAGGACTCGAACGGCACCACGCGCTGGACGTCGAGCGGCACCGGTGACCGGCTGGTCCTGCAGGAGGACGGCAACCTCGTCCTCTACTCCGGCAGCACCGCCACCTGGGCGACGGGCACCGACGGCAAGGGCGGGGCCTGGGTCTCGATCCGCGACGACGGCTCGTTCATCGTCTCGACCACGCAGAACGCGACGATCTGGACGAGCGGTGCGAGCGCGTCGTCGTACAAGGGCCAGATCGTCCAGTGGGACGGCGACACGTCGAGCCAGAAGACGTCCTGGCAGGTCGGCTACGACGGCAAGCGCCGCGTCATCCACGACCAGAGCACCTTCCAGTGCCTGCACGACGCCGGGTGGGGCGACTCGCAGTCGGTGTCGAGCGACACCCTCGACGCGCTCCCCGACACCACGGGCGTGTGGGCGACCTGCGGGAGCGACCGGATCGGGGCCAAGAGCTCGATCGAGAAGGGCGCCTACCTCAAGGCCGGCGACTACACGCTGAAGATGCAGTCCGACGGCAACCTCGTCGAGTACCACAACGGCTCCGCCGTGTGGGCGACGGGGACGAACGGGTCGGGGGCGGTGCAGACGGTCCTGCAGTCCGACGGCAACCTCGTGGTCTACGACAAGAACGGCTCGGCCAAGTGGGCGACCGGCACCAACGGCCACTCCGCCGGCTGGCTCGTGCTCGGCAGCGACGGCTCCCTGCGGCTGTACGACGGCGGGGGCAGCCAGGTCTGGACCCGCTGACCGTCCCGCCAGGGCCGGGTTTTCCGGGGTTTCCGACACGAATCGTGTCGGAAACCCCGGAAAACTCCTGGGGAGGCGCCTTTAGGGTGGACGGGTGCACCTCATCGCGGACGACGTCGGCTTCGCCTACCCGGGCCGCCCGGTGCTGGAGCACGTGGACGTGCGCGTCAGCGTGGGCGTGCGCCTGGGGGTGGTGGGGGAGAACGGCAGCGGCAAGTCCACGCTGCTGCACGTCCTGGCGGGCGACCTGGCCCCGACGACCGGCACCGTTCGGCGCCAGGGCACGGTGACCGTCGTCGAGCAGGAGCTCGAGGCGACCCCGGGCCGCACGGTCGGTGATCTCGTGGCCGAGGCCCTCGGCGTCGTCCGCGCTGTCGCCGACGAGCTCGAGAACGCTACCGCGGCCCTCGACGAGCAGCAGCGCGCCGGCGCTCTGTCGCGCCGCGGCCTCGACGAGTACGCGACCCTGCTCGCGCGCGCCGAGCACCTCGCCGCGTGGGACGCCGACCGCCGGATCGACGTGGCGCTCACCCGGCTCGGCGCGCACCGCGACCCGGACCGTCGTCTGGACACCCTGAGCGTGGGCGAGCGCTACCGGGTGCGCCTCGCGTGCCGGCTCGCCGAGCGGTCCGACCTGCTGCTGCTCGACGAGCCCACCAACCACCTCGACGACTCCGCGATCGCCTTCCTCACGCAGGAGCTGCGCGGCTGGCGCGGCGGCGTCGTGCTCGTCACGCACGACCGCGAGATGCTCGACGACGTCGTGACCGCCATGCTCGACCTCGACCCCTCGATGGACGGCCGCCCCGTCCTCTACGGCGTGCCCGGATACTGGCCGTACCGGCTCGCGAAGGATGCCGCGCTCGCCCGCTGGCGCCAGCGCTACAACGCGGAGCGCAAGCGGGCCGCCCGGCTCGCGGCGCGGCTGGACGAGTCCTACGAGGGGCTGTCCGACGAGTGGCGGCCGGAGAAGGGCAGCCAGAAGCACCGCCGGGCCACCCGCGCCCGCATCCACGTCAAGGCCGCCGACCGGCTCGTGCAGCGCCTCGAGGCGCAGGCGGTCGACGTGCCGGTGCCGCCCGAGCCGCTGCACTTCCCCGACCTGCCCGTGCTGCCCAAGGGCGCCGACGGCTCTGTGCCGCTCGTCGAGCTCAAGGGGCCGGTCGTGCGGGGCGGGACGGACGGCGGTTCGGACGATGGGGCAGACGCTGGAGCGGACGGCGCCCGCGGGGCGGTCCGGCTCGACCTGCGCGGCCGGCGGGTCATGCTGCCGCCGTCCGGGCGGCTGCTGGTGACCGGGCCCAACGGCGCGGGCAAGTCCACGCTGCTCAAGGCGATCGCGGGCACGCTGCCGCTCGACGGCGGGGTGCGCACGGTCGTGCCGGGCGTGCGGTTCGGCGTGGTCGCCCAGGATGCCTCGGACCGGGATGCCTCGCACCGGGACGATGCGGACCGGGGCGACGTCGACCGTGCCGAGGAGCCACAGGCGGCGCCGGCGCGGGGCGCGACGGGCTTCGACGAGTGCGCGCGCGAGGCGTACGCGCTGCTCGCCCAGGGCAGGCTCGACCCCGAGCAGGTGGTGTCGGTGGCCTTCCTCGGCCTGCTCTCCGAGGAGGATCTCGACCGGCCGCTCGTCGAGCTGTCCACCGGGCAGCGCCGCCGCTTCGAGCTCGCCCGGTCGCTCGTCGCGGCGCCGCACGTGCTGATCGTCGACGAGCCGACGAACCACCTGTCGATCGACCTGGTGGACCAGCTCACGCGCGCCCTGCTGCGCACCTCGGCGGCCGTCGTCGTCGCCACGCACGACCGCCGGATGCGCAAGGACCTGGCGGCCTGGCCCACGCTGCGACTCGGCTGAGGCCCCGCAGCGCCCGGCTGAGCCCACCCGCCGCCGGGCTGCACCCCTGTCACGGGGCTGGCCCCCGCCGATTGTGGACTATCTGTCGTCAGAACCGCCGTGGGACAGCAGATATCCCACAACCCGCGAGCGGGCGGGTGGGTTGTGGGCTGGGCGAGTGGGTGCCCAGGTCAGCGGATCTTGACGACGCGGGTGAGGACCTTCTTGGGGACGTAGCCGGGCTTGCGCACCGTGACGCGGACCCGCAGCCGCTTTCCGTGGTCGCGGGCGGTCACGCGGTAGCGGGCCTTGGTGGCGTGCTTGATCGCCTTCGTGCCGCGCAGCCAGCGGTACCTCACCTTGCCGCTCGGGGCGTAGGAGCCGTGGGTGACCTTGAGCCGGGCGTGCACCTTGGCCCGCTTGGCCTTCTTGTGACCGACCTTGACGACCGGCTTCCTGCGCACGCCGATGACGCCTCGCTGGACGAGGCTCGTCGCCGTGCTGACCGCGGTCATCGGGCGGTAGCCCGGGCGGCTCGCGGTGACCTTGACCGAGAGGACGGCGCCCAGGTCCGCGGGCGACGGCGTGTAGGTCGCCTCCGTCGCCCCGGCGACGGGCGCGCCGCGGCGCAGCCACTGGTACGACGTGCGCACCCCGCTCACCGAGTAGGTGCCCGGGCTCGCGAGAAGAGGTGCGCCCACCCGGGGAGTGCCGGTGACGCGCGGCGCGCTGACCACGGTGAAGCTCTGCGGCCCGGTTCCCGCCCCCGGTGCCGTGCCGCCGTCGTCCGGATCGTCGTCGCCCCCGTCACCGTCACCGGGCACCGACGTCGGGCCGGAGAGCACCAGGGTGGCGACGCTGTCGTAGGGGAGCGTGTACGTCACGTGCCGCCCGTCGAGGGTCGCGGTGAAGGTGTAGTCCTGGTCGCTGCCCGCGAGCGTGTGCGCGACCATCACGACGCTGCCGTCCGGGTTCTGGAAGGCGACGGTCTCCAGGAGGTCGTTCGAGGTGGAGTCGATGCGCTCGGCCCCGGGCCTCACGAACTTCGAGAAGTGGCCGAGCACGTAGTACTCGGCGTTCTTGTCGAAGGTGCCGTCGGCGTGGATCGTCAGCACTCCGGTGCAGCTCTCGCACACCCCGTCCGGGCGGGGTCCGTAGTCGTCGTCGAGCGCCATGTTCCACAGGCTCACGGACTGCGACCAGTTCCGTATCGCCTGGACGGCGAAGAAGTGCGTGTGCCACCACAGCGTCCCGCGGAAGACGTCGTCCGCGGTGTCGCCGCTGGCCGGGTCGACCCAGCCCGACGCCTCGGTGAACAGGGTCTCCTTGCCGTAGTCGTCGTGGACCCGGCTCATCGCCGCGTAGTCGTTCTCCGGGGTCGCGGGGTCCTCGTCGTTGTACCCGTGCCAGGCCACCCCGGCGACGTACCGGTTCGCGTCCGGGTCGTCGAGCACCTGCCGCACCCACGACTCCAGGTCCCAGTTGTGGTCGAGCGCGAGGATCTTGGTGGTCAGCCCGGCCGCCTCGAGCCGGGGCCCGAGCGCCGTGATGATCGCGGCCTCCTGCTGCGGGGTGAGCTTCATGCCGGGGTAGGCGGGCGGGGAGAAGTCGGGCTCGTTCTGCACGCTGAGGTAGGAGACGGGGATGCCCTGGGCGACGTAGGCCTGGACCACCTTGACCAGGTAGGCGGCGTAGGTCCCCTCCCACTCCGCACCAAGCGTGCCCCCGACCATGCTCTTGTTCGACTTCATCCACGCCGGTGCGCTCCACGGCGTGAGCATCACCGAGATCTGCGGGTTGAGGGCGAGGGCCTGCTGCACGAGGGGGATGCTGCGGCCCGAGGCCGTGTCGCCCGCGCCGAGGTCCCGCTCGAGGGAGAACCGGGAGAGCCCGGTGTCGGTCTGCCACGAGTCCGGGTCCCCGGGTGTGCCCGGGTCGTCGACGTCGTCGTAGGTGTAGAAGCCCTGGCTCGTGTAGTCCGACGACCCGACCGGCTGGCGCAGCCAGCTCAGCCCGATGCCCTCGGTCGGGCTGAACAGCGCCGTCATGATGGCGTCGCGCTGCTCGGACCCCCCGATGAGCGACGCCGACGAGTCGGTGATCGACGCTCCGAAGCCGGTCATCGTCTGGTAGGTGATCGTCGGGTCGACCGTGACCTCGAAGGGGGCGCCTCTCCCGTCCCCGTCCTGGTAGACGAGGTCGGGCTGACGCGCGAGCCGGGCACCGCTGCCCGGGTCGGTGAGCCACACCTGGGCGGCGGTCGCGACGTCAGGTTCTGGCGCTACGTGCGCGACCGCCGGCGAGGCCGAGACGGCGGAGGTCCCCGTGCCCGTCGTCGTGCCCGTCCCTCCGCCGGTGGACCCGGGACCCGCGCCCGCCGTCGTCGGCCCGTCGCCTGCGGGGACCGAGACACCGAGGCTCGAGGCCGCGCCCATGGCGCCGTGGCTCGGGGCGGCCGCCGTCGCGGCGGCGGTCGCGGAGGGCGTCGCGCACGTCACGACGGCGGCGATGAGCGCAGCCGCGGCACCGAGCGCGCCGAGCGGTGCGAGGGCACGGCGGCTCAGGGCGCGGCTCGGTGCACGGAGACGGAGAGCGGAGACATCCACGCGAAGACGTCCTTCGGAGCGGTCCCGGGCAGCGGCGGTGCTGCCCCTCGACGACGGTGTCGGGGATTTGTCAGCAACCTAGCACGTGCGACCGCCTCGGCGGAACGCCTCTCGTGACCGCGGAACGCTCTCGAGGCTCAGCCCTCCGTCTGCTCGAGCACCTCCTCCGCACGCTCGGGGCTGCCGGCGGCCAGCCCGCGCTCGATCGCGCCCCGGGACAGCAGCAGCGTGACGACGCCGACGACCAGCACGGCGCCCTCGGTGACCGTCAGCGACCAGATGATGCCCGGCAGCCCGAACCACCGGCCGCCGAGGATCACGACGGGGATGAACAGGACGCCCTGCGTCACGGACATGACGGTCGCCGCGAGAGCCCGTCCCGTGGCCTGGAACAGCGAGGTGAGGAGCCCTGCGAAGGCGTTCGCGACCATCGCCACGAGCTGCGCGGTGAGGATCGTCACGCCGATCCCGAGCACGGCACGGTCGGGGACGAAGACGGCGAAGAGCTGGCCGCGCAGCAGGAAGCCCGTCACCGCGAAGAGCAGGCCGACGATGCCCACGGCGAGCGCCGAGGTGCGCAGGGCTGCCGCGAGCCTGGCCCGGTCGCCCTTGCCGTAGGAGTAGGCGAGCAGCGGCAGCACGCCGAGGGTGACCCCCATCAGCAGGAACTCGGGGACCTGGGCGACGCGCACCGCGACACCCATGGCGGCGAGCGGGCCGTCGCCGTAGGCCGCCGCGAGGTTGTTGAGCACGAGGGAGGTGACGATCAGGAACGAGGCCTGGAGGAGCTCGCCGACACCCACACCGAAGACCGGCTTGAGCACCCGGGGCGAGAGCGTGAACCAGCGCGCCGCGAGGCTCATGTGCTCACCGTGCCGCTGCAGCCAGACGACGAAGTAGACGACCACCCCGACGTTCGCCAGCCCCATGGCCAGCGCCGCGCCGGCGACACCGAGGTGCAGCACGAGGATGAGCAGGACGTCGAGGACGAGGTTCGCGACCGTCGAGCCCACGAGCCCGACCATCACCTGGCGGGAGGCCCCCTGGGCCCGGACGAGCTGCTCGAGGCAGAACGCCGCGGCGAGCACGGGGACGAAGGCGAGCATGACGGCGACGTAGGACCGGGTGGCGTGCGCCGCGGCGGCGTCGGCGCCGAGCAGTGACACGAGGGGGTCCAGCAGGAGCAGCCCGGCGCCGCCGAGCACCGCCCCCGCGCCGGCCGCGCCCCAGACGGCGAAGGAGGAGACGTGCTTGATCTCGTCCGCCTGGGCAGGATCGTGCTCGGCCGCACCGAGCAGCCGGGAGACGAGCGCGCCGCCCCCGACGCCGAAGACGCCCCCGACGGCCATGACGAGCCCGAGCACCGGAGTGCCCAGCGTGATCGCCGCCAGCAGCGCGTTGTCGTGCAGCGAGCCGATGAAGCCCGCGTTGATGACGTTGTAGACGGCGCCGACGATCATGGCCGCGGCCATCGGCACGCAGAGGTGCACGAGGGCGCGCAGGATCGGCGCGGCGGACAGGAACCAGCGGTTGCTGCCGACGTCGCTCTCGGTGCTCGTGCCGGGAGCGGGGGTCTGGAGGGTCGTGGTGCTCATGGCGGCCTCTTCTCGGGCAGGTTCCGGGCAGGCTCCCGCGCACGCCGACGGACGCCGGCGCGGCGGGGGTGCGAGGAAGAAAGGTGGGGTGGGGATCCGCGCGACGGGCCGTGCGGACAGGTCGTGGGCGCGCGGCGGGGCCGCGCGCCGGCTGCTAGCGCGTGGGGCGCGGCAGGTCGGCGGTGATCTTGGTGAGCAGGGCGTGGAGCGTGGCACGCTCCTCGGTGCCGAGCGGGGCGAGGATCGTCTCGTCGGCGTCGGACATGGCGTTCTCGAAGCCGGCGATGAGCTCGGCGCCGGAACCGGTGGCGTAGACGCGCTTGCTGCGCTCGTCGCCGTCCTCGGTGCGTCGCTCGACCAGGCCACGACGTTCGAGCCGCTGCAGGAGGCTCGACACGCTCGCCGCGCTGGTCCGGCTGACCTTCGCGATGTCGCGCTGGATCGCACCGGGGTTCTGGACCAGGTACCCGAGCGCGAAGGCCTGCTCGTGCGTGAGGTCGCGTTCCCGGATCCAGTCCTCGCCCGCCTTGCGCTGGGCCCATCCGACCCAGCGCAGGAGCTCGAGGGTCGTCGTGAACGAGGGTTCGGGTGCGTCCATGCTTCGAACACTATCGGTTAGAAACCTAACTGTCAACACTCGAAGCGATTGAGGTGTGCGATGCTCGGCCCATGCCCCTCTCCGCCGATCCTGGCCTCCTCGACCGCCTGCGCTCCGACCTGGGCGCGGCGGACTTCACGGTGGACGGCGTCGAACGTCTGCTCGGGCCGGTCGCCTCCGCCGCCCTCCACCGGGAGCAGGTGCTCCCGGCCCGTCGTGCCGCTGCTTCTGTCGCCGGCCGCCGCGCCGTCGCCGGCCCCGAGGTGGCCGCCTCGTCGACGGAGCCGCTGGCCACCCTGGTGCGCGCCTTCCTGCTGGGCGAGCAGGTCGACCGCCGTCGTCTCGACGCCGCCCTCCCGGGCCTCGGCACCGGCGGCGCGGCGAGCCTCGGCCTCGTCGAGGCCGCCGGGCACGGCGCCGACGACCGGGTCCGCCCGCTGGTCGACCTGCGCCCCTACGCCGCCTCGGACGCCGGCGGCGAGGTGCAGTGGTGGCTCGCCTCGGACCCGGGGGAGAGCGTCACGGGAGGGGCGCTGCGCCCCGACCACGTGCTCGGTGCGGGCGGGGCCTCGCTCACCCTCGCCCAGCTCACCGTGCGTGCGTCCGTGGGCCGTGTGCTCGACCTCGGCACCGGCTGCGGCATCCAGGCCCTGCACGCCGCCCGCCACGCCGGGCACGTGGTCGGCACCGACATCTCCTCGCGCGCCCTGGCCTTCGCCCGCTTCAACGCGGTGCTCGCCGGAGCGGACGTCGAGCTGCGCGAGGGATCGATGCTCGAGCCCGTGCAGGGGGAGCGCTTCGACCTCGTCGTCTCGAACCCGCCCTTCGTCATCACCCCGCGGGCGACCGGGGCGCTGCCCGACTACGAGTACCGCGACGGAGGCCGGAGCGGCGACGACCTCGTGCGCGACCTGGTGCGCGACGTCGGGACCGTCCTCGCCCCCGGCGGGGTGGTCCAGATGCTCGGCAACTGGGAGCACCACGCGGGCGAGGGCTGGAGGGACCGCCTCGGCGCCTGGCTGGACATCGCCGCGTCGAGCGGAACACCGCTCGACGCGTGGGTGGTCCAGCGCGAGGTGCTCGACCCCGCCGAGTACGCCGAGACCTGGCTGCGTGACGGGGGCCTGGCTCCCGAGCGGGACCGTGAGGCGTGGGACCGCGCCTACCGTGCCTGGCTCGACGACTTCGAGGCCCGCGGCGTGGACGCGGTGGGGATGGGCTTCCTCACGCTGCGCCGACCGGCGACCGGGCGTGCCGACGACGCGCTGCCCTGGCGCCGCCTGGAGGAGCGCACCGATCCCCTCCACCTGCCCCTCGGCGCGACGATCGCCGCCACGCTCGCGGCGCACGACTGGCTCGAGGCGCACGACGACGACGCCCTGCGGGACGCGCGCCTCGCGGTCGCGCCGGACGTCAGCGACGAGCGCTCCTACCGTCCGGGGGCCGCCGACCCGAGCGTCGTCGTCCTGCGCCAGGGCGGGGGCTTCGGGCGTGGCGTCCACGCGTCGAGCGAGCTCACGGCGCTGGTCGGGGCGTGCGACGGCGAGCTGAGCGTCGGGCAGATCGTCGCGGCCCTCGGCACGCTCACCGGCCAGGGCGAGGGCGCCCTCGCCGAGCAGCTGCTCCCCGCCGTCCGCGGCCTGGTGCTCGACGGGTTCCTGACCCCGTCGTCCTGACCTCCCGCCCCTGACCTCCCCGCCGATTGTGGAGGAACTGTCGTCCGGACGCGGGTGGGACCGCAGATAGCCCACAATCCGGCGGCTCGGGGACATCTCATAGGTCCAGCACAGCCTCGCCTTAACGTGGTGCCAACCAGGCAGGACAGCCTTCGGGCATGACCCGACGCAAGAAGATCGTCCTCAACTGCGCCCTCGGACTGGCGCTCGTCCTGGTGGCCGGCGGCACCTGGTACGTCCTGACCCCCCACGAGTCGAGCGCGGCCGCGCAGGGTGCCTCGGTGCGCACCGCGACCGTGAGCGTGGGCGACGTGTCCACCACCATCGCCGCGCAGGGCAACGTGGCCTCCGGCGCCGTCGAGGAGGCGAGCTTCGCCACCTCCGGCACCGTGACCAAGGTGCTCGTCGCGGTCGGGGACACCGTCGCGAAGGGCGACGTCCTCGCGCGGATCTCGTCGGACATCGCGGACGCCGCCGTCGACGACGCGCAGGACGCGCTCGACTCCGCGAACAGCGCGCTGGAGGCCGCGAGCCTGCAGGTCACCTCGGCCTCGCAGTCGGTCACGGCCGCCGAGGCCTCCCTGACCGCGGCGCGCAAGGGCACCACCACCACGACCTCCGACGGCTCCTCCGGCTCCGGCAGCCCCGGTGGCTCGGGCGGCGGCTCCTCGAGCTCCTCGGGCGGGACGACGACCACGACCACCGTCTCGGCCTCCGCCGTCGCGAGCGCCAGGTCCCAGGTGAGCAGCGCCGAGTCCCAGCTCGTCCAGGCGCGCTCCTCGTACCGTGAGGCCGAGAAGACGGTCTCCGACGCCGAGGACGCGCTCAAGGACGCCAAGAAGGCCGCGAAGAGGCTCACGCTCACGGCACCCATCGCCGGCGTGGTCACCGCGGTCGACGGGGCGGTCGGTGACGAGGTGACCGGCACGTCGGCCGGCAGCAGCACGTCCAGCAGCTCCGCCTCCTCCGGCTCCGGGGCGGGCAGCGGCTCGGGCTCCGCAGCGGCGAGCGACCAGTCGCAGAGCAGCACGTCGAGCAGCACGTCGTCGAGCTCGTCCACGGGCTTCGTCGAGATCTCCAGCCTGTCGCGCATGACGATCTCCGCCAGCTTCGCGGAGGCGGACGCGGCGCTCCTCGCCGTCGGGCAGGCCGCGACGGTCACGTTCCCCGCCGTCGACGGCGCCAGCGCCGACGCCACCGTGACCGCCATCTCCCCGAGCGGCACCGCGACCAACAGCGTGGTCACCTACACCGCGACCATCACTCTCGACGAGGTGCCCGAGGGCGTGCGCCTGGGCCAGACGGCGGACGTCAGCGTCACGACGGCCTCGGCGAGCGGCGTGCTGAGCGTGCCGAGCAACGCGGTCACGGTCACGTCGACGACGGCCGCGTCGTCGTCCGGCACCGACGACGACACCACCGACGGCGGCGGCACGGGCGACGACGGCTCGACCGGTGCCGCCTCCACGCAGACCGGCACCGGCACCGTGACCGTCCTCGCCGACGACGGCACGCAGTCCACCGTCGACGTCACGGTCGGCGTCCAGGGCGACTCCACCACCGAGATCCTCAGCGGTCTGAGCGAGGGCCAGACCGTGGTCATCTCCCTCGACACCGCGATCGACTCCTCCTCCAGCACGGAGCAGTCCGGCGGCGGGTTCCCCGGCGGTGGCAGCGGCGGGTTCCCGGGCGGTGGCAGCGGCGGCTTCCCCGGTGGCGGGAGCAGCGGCGGCTTCGGCGGTGGCCGATGACCACCGTCCTCGACGACACCCAGCCGATCGAGCCCTGGGCCCCGCCGGCCACCCCGGTCCTGGACGTCCGTGACCTGCACAAGATCTACGACGACGGGGTGCAGCAGGTGCGTGCCGTCGACGGCGTCGACCTGCTGGTCGAGCGCGGCGAGTACGTCGCGATCATGGGGGCCTCGGGCTCCGGCAAGTCCACGATGATGAACATCCTCGGCTGCCTCGACGTCCCGACCTCCGGCGAGTACCACCTCGACGGCATCGACGTCGCCTCGCTCGGGGAGCGCCAGCTCTCCCGGGTGCGCAACCAGGACATCGGCTTCGTGTTCCAGGCGTTCAACCTCATCCCGAGCATGACCGCCCGGGCGAACGTCGAGCTGCCGATGATGTACGCGGGCGTGCCCCTCGCCGAGCGCCGGGAGCGGGCGCGTGCGGCCCTCGAGGTGGTCGGCCTCGACCAGCGCGCGAACCACCGACCCAACGCGCTGTCGGGTGGTCAGCAGCAACGCGTGGCGGTGGCACGCTCGCTCGTCAACGCGCCGGCGCTCATCCTGGCGGACGAGCCCACCGGCAACCTCGACTCGCGCTCCACCGCCGAGGTGCTCGACATCTTCGACCAGCTCAACGGGCTGGGCCGGACCATCGTGCTCATCACGCACGAGGACGAGGTGGCGGCGCGAGCCCAGCGCGTCGTGCGGATGCGCGACGGCAGGATCGTCTCGGACGAGTGGAACGAGCCTGGCCACGCGATGGCGGGGGCGGCCCGATGAGCACCCTCGAGATCGTCCGCTCCGCGCTGCGGGGCATGAACGCCAACAAGCTGCGCTCGGTCCTCACCCTGCTCGGCGTCCTCATCGGCGTCGGCTCGGTGATCCTGCTGGTCGGCGTGGGCCAGGGCTCGGCCACCGCCGTCGCCGACCAGATCGGCGCCCTCGGGTCCAGCACGCTCACCGTGCGCTCGGGCGGGGTGTCCAGCGGCGCGCTGCGCTACCAGAACCTCACGACGACCGTGTCCGACGCCCTGGCGACCGCCTCGCAGGACGGCACCGCGTCGAGCATCGCCGCCGTCGTCCCGGAGGTCTCGACGTCGGGCACGGTCACCTACGGCACCGAGTCGACCTCGGCGACCGTGATCGGCACGACCGCGAGCTACTTCGAGGCCACGACCGCCGACGTCGCGCAGGGCACCGGCTTCACGCAGAACGACGTCGACACCTCGCGGCGCGTGGTGGTGATCGGCTCCGAGCTCGCCGAGACGCTGTTCGGCACTGCCGACCCGGTCGGGCAGAGCATCGTCATCGGGTCGACGCCCTACTACGTCGACGGCGTGCTGCAGACCCAGGACTCCTCGGGCATCGAGAGCTCGAACTCGAACGTGATCATGCCGATCACCCGGGCGCAGCAGTCGATCAGCGGCTACGGCGACCTGTCGGCGATCCTGCTCAAGGCGACGAGCGACGACACCGTGGACACGGCGAAGGCCGAGGCCGCCTCCGTGCTCAACAGCGTGTTCAAGCTCTCCTCGTCCTCCGACGCCTCCTACACGATCAGCAGCCAGACCCAGCTGCTGTCCACCCAGGAGTCGACGACGAGCACCTTCGCCGCGATGCTCACGGCCGTCGCCTGCCTCTCGCTGATCGTCGGCGGCATCGGCGTCACGAACATCATGCTCGTCACCGTCACGGAACGGACCCGCGAGATCGGCATCCGCAAGGCGCTCGGCGCCACGCGCGGGGCGATCCTCGGGCAGTTCCTCGTCGAGGCGACCCTGCTGTCCCTGCTGGGAGGCCTGCTGGGCGTCGTCGCGGCGCTGATCGGCTCCCGGTTCTCGATCCTGGGCATCGAGCCCCAGATCGTGGGCTCCTCCGTGGTGCTCGCCCTGGGGGTCTCCATCGGCATCGGCGTCTTCTTCGGGGGCTACCCCGCGGCACGTGCCTCCCGGCTGCGCCCCGTCGAGGCCCTCCGCCATGAGTGACGCAGCGCTGCTCAGACCAGCCCCACCCACCTCACGAAAGGCACCTCTCATGACCCAGCAGACCCCGGGCCAGCCCTCCGGCCAGCGGCCTTCGGACCAGCAGCGCCTCGCGGACGACGCGCTCCTCTCGCGTCGCCCCAGCGCGATCGCCGAGGCCGCCCCCGTCACGGCGCCCAAGAAGAAGCCCATCGTCACGCTCGTGCTCGGCGGGGTGCTCGGCGCCGCCGTCCTCTTCGGCGGCGGCCTGCTCGTCGGGCACGTGACCGCGGACTCCGGCTCGACGTCGGCGGCGGGGTTCCCGCGTGGCGGGAGCTTCCCCAGCGGTGCCCCGAGCGGCTCGGGCGGCACCGGTGGCGGTGGCGCCGGCGGGGGCTTCACCTCGGGCACCATCGCGTCGGTGGACGGCGACACGATCACCGTGACCACGTCGGACGGCTCGACGGTCACCGTCAAGACCAGCAGCGACACGACCGTCACGACGACGAGCGAGTCCTCCGTCTCCGACCTCGCCGTGGGTGACTCCGTCACGGTCGTCGGCCAGACGGGCGACGACGACTCGGTCACGGCCCGCGCGATCACCGAGGGCGACGGCGGCTTCGGCGGGTTCGGCGGCGGTCCCGGGGGTGGCGGGGGCCAGCCGCCGTCGGGCCAGGACGGCCAGTCCGGACAGGCTGACCAGTCCGGCGGGACGAGCGGTTCCGGGAGCTAGCCGCCGCCCGTCACCGTGACGGGCCGGGGAGGGGAGCAGGCGCTCCCCTCCCCGGCCCGCGTCACCGTTGCATCGCCGTCACAGGTGCGTGGCGTTGAACAGCTCGAGGGCAGCCGACTGCGAGCCGACGCCCTTGACCACGAGCGGCCCGTTCCACTTCAGCCCGTACTGGGCCAGCGGGTCGCGGTCGTTGTTGTAGGCGGTGTCGGCGTTCGTCGCGATGTACGACGAGTACGGGTGGTTGGACAGCACCCGGTTGAGCGCCGCGAGGCCCCGGATCGCGGTCGCCTTGAAGTTCTCGGCCCCGCCGCACACGCCCGACCCGGCCTCGCAGCCGTCGCGCATGATGCCGCTCGCCTTGTAGTAGCTCGTGTTGAGCAGCATGTCGCCGATGCCCTGTGCCTTGGTCAGGGCCGCGCTGCTGCCGGTCGCCTGCCAGTACTCGACGAGCCCGTCGATCATCATGCCCTGGTTGTAGGAGCCCCCGCCGTTCGACGGCGTGCAGCTCCCGGTGCTCATGCCGTCGAGCACGTGGCTGTCGCCGCTCTGGATCAGGCCCGAGCCGTTGATCCAGTTCCAGGCCTGCGTGGCGCGGTTCTTGTAGGTGGTGTCACCGGAGATGCGGCGCGTCAGCATCGAGTTGAGCTTGAGGTAGAGGCTGTTGGAGATGGACGCCTTGTACGTCCCGCCGACCTTCCAGATGATGCCGCCACCGCAGTCGCTGCTCCACTTGGAGCTCATGTAGTCCGCGATGGTCTTCGCGGCGTCGAGGTACTTCGTGTCACCCGTGAGGTCGTAGGCGCTGACCCACGCGATGCCCCACCAGCCGGAGTCGTCGGTGAACTCGTTGCGGAAGGTGCCCTGGTAGGCGTTCTTGTTCTTCTCGAAGGTCTCGTTGATCACGTACTTGTAGCTCGGCAGACCGGTCCAGCGGATGGACTCGATGAGCGAGCGCAGCGCGACGGCGCTGTACCACCAGTTGTTCTCGAACCGCCCGGTGCTGTGCTGCCAGCGCATGACCATGGCGGTCTGTGCGGCGGTCTCGCGGTTGCCGGCGTTCCAGGTGGTGCGGGCCCACTCGGTGCAGTAGTTCGTGCCGGTGTCGGTGCTCTTGAAGCAGGCGCGCAGCGCTCCGACCAGCGTGTTGTTCCAGTCGTCGTTGTTGAACATCGAGGTGCGCCAGCCGCCCACCCCGCCGGGCGTCGTGGTGGCGCCGAGCTTGCTCCCGTCGGACCAGCTGTTGCCTGCGTCCCAGGAGCGGTCGAGCCAGATCTGGTCGCCCTGGTGGGCGGACTCGAGGGAGGCCCAGCCCATCGGGTCGCCGTCGGCGAGGTGCAGCTGGACGGTGCGACCCTCGGCCGTGCGGGAGACCGGGATGCGGTTGCCGCCGGCAAGCGCCGGGTCGCGCCCGTCGCAGTACTTGTTGCAGACCGTCGAGTTGGCGGTCGCGGTGGGGGCCGTGACCACCAGCGCGGACAGCGGCAGGACGGCGACGGCGCTCGCCACGGCCGCCAGTCGCTGCCAGCGGCGGGGTCGGGACGAACGCTCGAGGGGTTGCTTCGACATGTCTCTCCTAGCGGGTGTGGATGCCGTCGGTGTGCATCGGGAAAGAGGGTCCAGGACCGCCCCGGACGGATGACAACGTTGTCACCGAAGCGCTTCGGCCCTGTGACGCAGGTTACATCTCGACGGCCAGGACCGCGCGGGGAAATCGCAGGCCGTTGGGCGGCCGAGGCGCTGAACGGGCTGTGGCCCTGTCGCCCCGCCGCCCCCGCCCGCCGCCCGCCGGGCCGCCGAGCGGCTCCCAGCAGTCTCCTGTTGACTGGGAGGGCGCCGAGGCGGTGGTGCTCGCCGCCGCCCGGTGCGACCGCTCGTCGACGACCCGACCTCGACGGCGCCGTCCCACGCCCAGGCCGGGACGAAGGAGCGTGCGATGACGGACGACCGCGTGGTCGTGATCACAGGCGCTGCCCGAGGGATCGGTCGCGCCACCGCGGTCGCCTTCGCGCGCGCCGGGTACCGCGTCGCCGGCGCCGACATCGCCGCGCCCGCCAGCGCGGCGATGGACTACCCGCCCGCGACGCCGCAGGACCTCGCTCGCACGGGGGAGCTCGTGGCGGAGGCGGGCGGGGAGTGGCTGCCCCTGGTCTTCGACCAGCGGGACCGGGCCGCGGTCCAGGAGGGGTTCGCCCGGGTGGTCGAGCGCTTCGGCGGGATCGACGTGGTCTTCGCCAACGCGGGCGTCCAGGGCTTCGCCCCGCTGCTGGAGATGAGCGACGAGCTCTGGCAGGACCAGATCGACATCAACCTCACCGGCACGGCCAACGTGCTGCGGGTCGCGGCGCCGCTGCTGGTGGAGCGCGGCGGCGGACGGATCGTCATCACCTCCTCCACGCAGGGCCAGCACGGCACCCTCGACGGCAGCGCCTACTCGGCGTCGAAGTGGGGCCTGATCGGGTTGATGAAGTCCGCGGCGCTCGAGCTGGGTCGGTACGGGATCACCGTCAACGCGCTCGTCCCGGGTCTGATCGACACCGCGCTGACCCGGCACGAGGACCGTTACGCCCAGATCATCCGCACCGGCGGCGACGAGCCCACCGGCGACGTCGGGCAGGACGAGGCGACGGCGGCCGCTGCGCAGCGCAGGAAGCTGCCGCTGGGTGTGCCCTGGGTCGAACCGGAGGACGTCGCGCCGCTCGTGGTGTTCCTCGCCTCCGAGGAGGCCCGCATGGTCAGCGGCACCAGCTTCGCCGCCACCGGGGGAGACAGCGCCAACGTCACGGCCTGAGATGCCCCCGTGGCACCGGAGCCGCCGCCGGCCGACCTGTCGAGCGGCTCACGGGTAGGGTGGGAATGTGATCCAGACCACATTCCCGGAGTCCTCGACACCAGACGTGGCGGTCCGCGTGCGCGGGCTGCGCAAGCGTTACGGCGACGTCACGGCGCTCGACGGCGTCGACCTCGACGTCCCGCGGGGTTCCGTGCTCGGGCTGCTCGGCCCCAACGGCGCGGGCAAGACGACGGTCGTGCGCATCCTGTCGACGCTGCTGCGCGCCACGGCAGGCACGGCCGAGGTGGCCGGGCTGGACGTGGCGACCCGGGGCCAGGAGGTCCGCCGCCGCATCGGTCTGTCGGGCCAGTACGCGGCCGTGGACGAGTACCTCACCGGCTTCGAGAACCTGGACATGATCGGTCGGCTCTACCACCTCGGGCGTCGCCGCAGCCGCGAGCGGGCCCGCGAGCTCCTGGCCGCCTTCCGTCTGGAGGAGGCCGGCGACCGCCCCACCCGCACGTACTCCGGCGGCATGCGCCGTCGCCTCGATCTCGCGGGCGCGCTCGTCGCCGACCCCGAGGTGCTCTTCCTCGACGAGCCCACGACCGGTCTGGACCCGCGGGGGCGCACCGAGATGTGGGACGTGATCCGCGGGCTGGTCGACGGCGGGACGACGCTGCTGCTCACCACGCAGTACCTGGAGGAGGCCGACTACCTGGCCGACCGGATCGTCGTCATCGACCACGGGCGCGTGATCGCGGAGGGCACGGCCGACGAGCTCAAGCTGGAGGTCGGCGGCGAGCGTCTCGAGGTCACGGTGGCCGACCCGGGGAGGCTCGCCGTGGCCGCCGAGGTGCTCGCGGTCCTCGGGAGCATCCGGCTCGACGAGCCGCGGCGCCGGCTGTCGGTCTCCGTCGAGGGCGGCGTCGACGCTCTCTCGCACGGGCTGCGCCTGCTCGAGGAGCGCGAGGTCGCGCTGCACGACGTCGGGCTGCGCCGCCCCACCCTCGACGACGTCTTCATGGTGCTCACGGGGCGCGTCGCGGAGCCGGGGGAGGCCGACGAGGACGACGAGGCCGACGAGGCCGACGGGGCCGACGGGGCCGACGAGGCCGATGGGGAGAAGCGATCATGAGCCTGCTGACCGTGCTCGGCGACGCGAGCGTCGTCGCCAAGCGGAACATCATCCGGATCAAGCGCGTGCCGGACCTGCTGGTGTTCACCACGCTCTCGCCGATCATGTTCGTGCTGCTGTTCGCCTACGTCTTCGGCGGAGCCATCAACGTGGCCGGCAGCAACGGGTCGGCGAGCGGCTACCGCGAGTTCCTCATCGCGGGCATCTTCGCCCAGACGGTCATCTTCGGCGCGACCATCACCGGCACCGGGCTGGCCGAGGACATCAAGAAGGGTGTCATCGATCGCTTCCGCTCGCTGCCCATGGCGCCCTCGGCGGTCCTCACCGGGCGCACCCTCTCCGACGTGGTGAACAACGTCATCGTCCTCATGGTCATGTCGGTGACCGGGCTGATCGTCGGGTGGCGGGTCCGGACCTCCGTGGGCGAGGCGGTGCTCGGCTTCGTGCTGCTGCTGGTCTTCGCCTACGCGATCTCGTGGATCATGGCGTGGATCGGCATGCTGGTGCCCAGCCCCGAGGTGTTCAACAACGCCTCCTTCGTGGTGATCTTCCCGCTGACCTTCGTGGCGAACACCTTCGTGCCGCTCGACACGCTGCCGACCGTGCTCCAGCGCTTCGCCGAGTGGAACCCCGTCTCGGCCGTGACGCAGGCGGCCCGCGACCTCTTCGGCAACATCCCGGCGGGCACCCCCGAGCCCACGGCCTGGCCGCTGCAGCACCCCGAGGTCTACATCATGATCTGGTCGGTCGCGGTGCTGCTGGTCTTCGTGCCGCTGGCCAACGCGCAGTACCGCGTGGCCACGAGCCGCTGAGGCGTCCGGCCGTGCAGGACCCCTGCTCCGGGGCGAGACTGGCGAGGTAGCCAACCTCGAGGAGGAGGAGCCCCATGGTCACCGCAGAAGGACTCGTCATCGACTGGGCGACGATGCCCACCTACAACACCGTGATGTCGGTCGCGGTCGGGGTCGGGCTGGTGCTGCTGGTGTGGCTCGGGCGGAGCCTGCTGCGCGATCCCCACGGCGTCGTCGCGGAGGGGTGGTCCCTCGCCTTCGGCGTCCTGGGGCTGATCCTCACCACGACCGGCCTGCACATGACGCTCACCTGGCCGCTCGCCGCGGGTGGCTTCCCGTTCGACAACATCATCTTCGGCGAGACGTCCCTCGCCTTCGGCGTGCTGCTGCTCTTCGCGTCCCTCTACCTGTGGCGCCGGGGGCGCGAGGCGCTCGAGCGGGACGACGCCGTCGACCACCTGATGGCCGTGGCCCGGCCCGTCTCGGTCTTCGTCCTGGTGATGGGCCTCGCCCTCATCGCCATCGCGATCGCGGGCGTGACCTACACGCTCTTCGCGGCCCCGCCCGAGGAGCCGATCTCAGGCACCTTCGCCGACCACCCCATGGTGGAGGCGACCTTCATGTCCGGGCTGATCGCGATCGTCGGCGTGGGCGCGGTGCTCTTCCCCTTCGGGCTGCGCCGCACCCCCGGTGCCGCGACCGTGCGCGCGGTGATCGCCGTGCTGTGGACGATCGGCGGGATCGCCTTCGCGCTGTTCGGCGCGATGAACTTCTTCACCCACATCGGGCTGATCGTCCACACGATGGGTTGAGACGGAGACCGGCACCACGGAGCCCGGGCACCCCTCGGGGGCGCCCGGGCTCCGTGCGTCCGTCCGGCAGCGGGAGGTTACAGGTGCGTCGCGTTGTAGAGCTCGACGGCGTTGCTCTGCTTGCCGACGTCGACCCCGTCGAAGGCGCCGTCCCACTTGCTGCCGTACATCCAGGCGGCATTGTGCGAGCTGGCCTCGGCGCTGTTGGCGTTGTTGGTGATGTACGTCGTGTACGGGTGGTTGGACAGGTGGCGGTTCAGCTCGGCGAGGCCGCGGATCGCCGGGCCCTTGAACGAGAGCACGTCACCGCTGCACGAGCTGGAGTACTCGCACCCGTCCTTGAGGATGCCGTTGAACGTGTAGTAGGAGCGCTGCGTCATCTGGTCGCCGATGGCCTTCGCGGTGTCGAGCACCTGGCTGTCGTGGTTGATGTCCCAGTACTCGACGAGGGCGTTGATCATGACGCCCTGGTTGTAGGTGCTGCCGGGGTTCGACGGGGTGCAGGACCCGGCCTGCATGCCGTCGAGCACGTGCCCGTCCCCGCTCTGGATGAGGCCGCTGTTCTTGATCCAGTTCCACGCCTCGTCGGCCCGGTTGAGGTAGGTCGTGTCACCCGGGATGCGCCGGTGCAGCATCGCGTTGAGCTTGAGGAACAGGCTGTTCGAGATCGACGCCTTGTAGCCCTCGCCGTGCTTCCAGTAGATCCCGCCGCCGCACTGGCCGTCCCAGTTGGAGTCCATCCAGTCCGAGATGGTCTTCGCGGTGTCGAGGTACTTGCTGTCACCCGTGAGGTCGTAGGCGGACACCCACGTCATGCCCCACCAGCCGGAGTCGTCGGTGAAGTCGTTGCGGAACTGGCCCATGTAGTCGTTCTTGTTCTTGTCGTACGTCTCGCCGATCACGTACCTGTAGCTCTGCAGCCCGGTCCAGCGGATGCTCTCGATCAGCGCCGAGGTCGCCACGGCTCCGGTCCACCACGCGTTGCCGCCGAACTTTCCGTTGTCGCGGTGCCACAGCGAGACCAGCGCCGTCTGCGCCTGGGTCTCACGGTTGCCGGCGTTCCACGTGGTGCGCGCCCAGCCCGTGCAGTAGTTGGTGCCGGTGTCCACGCTCTTGTAGCAGGCCCGCAGGTAGCCGACCTTGAGGTTGTTCCAGTCGTCGTTGTTGTACATCATCGTGCGCCAGCCGCTCAGCCCGGAGGGGGTGGTCGTGGCGCCCAGCTTGGAGCCGTTGGTCCAGCTGCTGCCACCGTCCCAGGAACGGTCGAGCCACACCTGGTCACCCTGGTGGGCGTGCTCCACCGAGGCCCAGCCCATCGGGTCGCCGTCCGCGAGGTGCAGCTGCACCTCGCGGCCCTCGGCGCTCTTGGTGACGGGCACGCGGTTGCCCGAGGCCAGGGCCGGGTCGCGCCCGTCGCAGTACGTGTTGCAGACGTTGTCGTTGGCGAGCGCCGCCGGGGCCGTCGCCGCGCCCAGGCCCGCCACGAGGGCGAGCGAGGTCAGGGCGGCGCCGAGGCGCCACCGTGTCTTTCGGTGGGACATGTCTCTCCTCATCGGGTTCCCGAGGAGCGCTCGTCGCGCCGGTGGCCGGCATCGTCGCCGGTCACCGCAGGCCGGGCACGTCCGAGACCTCCTCGTCCCGGCCGCCCGGCCCGCCTCACCGAAACGTTACGTCCGGGCTTCTCGGTGTGCGCGCCGAAACGCTACGGTGCTCGTGGGTGTGGTGCGGCGAGCTGTCGGTGTGATGCGACGAGCCGTCAGGGTGATGCGACGAGCCGTCAGGCCCGTCTCGATGGAGCGGGGTTCTCGCGCGGCAGCTCGACGACGAGGGCGGTCGCCCCGGGGCGGGAGCTGACGTCGACCGTGCCCCCGTGAGCGGTCACGATCGCATGCACGATCGCGAGCCCCAGGCCCGTCGAGCCGCTGTTGCGGTTGCGCGCCGAGTCGGCCCGGGTGAATCGCTGGAAGATCGTCGGGACCAGCTCGGGGGAGATGCCGGGGCCGTCGTCCCGCACGGTGACGCGGACCCGGTCGCCGTCGTCCACCGTCTCCACCTGGGTGGTCACGGTCGTGCCCGGGGGCGTGTGCACCCGGGCGTTCGCGAGCAGGTTGGCGAGCACCTGTCGCAGCCGCGCCTCGTCGCCCAGCACGGCGTCCCCCGGCAGGCTCTCGTCCCCGCCCCCCTCCTGCGGCAGGTCGAGCTGCCAGACGTGGTCGGGCCCCGCGGCGCGGGCGTCCATCACCGCGTCCACCGCGAGCCCACCCAGCGAGACGGGCTCCCGGTCGAGCGGCCGGCCGGCGTCGAGGCGCGCGAGCAGCAGGAGGTCCTCCACCAGGCCGCCCATGCGCAGGGACTCGGAGTGGATGCGCTCGAGCGCCCGCTCGGTCTCGGGGCCCACCTGCTCCGCGGAGCGGCTGACGAGCTCGGCGTAGCCGCGGATCGAGGCCAGCGGGGTGCGCAGCTCGTGGCTGGCGTCCGCCACGAACTGGCGCACCTGCATCTCGGAGTCGTGGCGGGCGGCGAGCGACGTCTCGACGTGGTCGAGCATGATGTTGAGCGCCGAGCCGACCTTGCCGACCTCGGTGCGCTCGTCGGTGTCGGCCGCGGCGACACCGGGCAGGGCGGCGACCTCACCGCGGTCCAGGGGCAGGTGCGAGACGCGCACGGCGGCCTCGGCGACCCGGTCCAGCGGTTTGAGCGAGCGGCGCACCAGGACGGTGCTCAGCAGCGTGGCGATCGCCAGCACGACGACGGCGAGCACGCTCTCGAGCATCACGTAGCTGCGCAGCGACGAGTCCACGCGTGATGTCGACATGGCGGTGAACACCTCGGCACCGTTGCGGGCCGTACGGTAGACCGCGCGGACGGTGCCGATGTCCGGGATCTCGAGCGCGTGCGTCGCGCCGTCCTTCGGCAGGGTGCGCAGGGCGGTGACCTGCGCGTCGGTGAGGTTCTGGTAGGCCCCGCTGCTCGCGACGAAGAAGCCGGCGTCGACGACCTCGCCGCCCTTCACCTGCAGCACGATCGTCCCGGCGTCGATGGCGTTGGGGATCTGCGCGCCGGGTGTCGGACGCGTGGTGTCGGACGTGGTGCCAGGCGTGGTCGTGCCGGTCGACCCCGAGGCGGATCCCGACGCCGAGCCAGAGGACTGGCTCTGCGCGGCACCGCTCTGGCCCATGCTGCTCTGGCCCTCCTGCCCCGCGCTGCCGCCCTGGCCGGGGTCGCCCGGCTGGCCGTTCCCGAAGGAGGAGCCCTCGCGGCGAGGCGGCCCGCCGGCGAGGGCGGCGGAGCGTTCGGAGGCGACCTCGAGCTGGGCGTCGAGCTGGTTGACGAGGTTCGACCGGAGCGCGAGCGTGGACGCCACCGCCAGCCCGGCGCTCATGACGAGCAGCAGCCCGGCGATGAGCACGACGAGCTGGCGCCGCAGGGTCCACGGGACGCTGGCGCGTGTGGTCACGGACGTCCTCAGCCCTGGGTGCCCGCAGCGGGCTTGAGCACGTAGCCCACGCCGCGCAGGGTGTGGATCATCGGCTCACGGCCCGCGTCGATCTTGCGGCGCAGGTAGGAGATGTAGAGCTCGACGATGTTCGCCTGGCCGCCGAAGTCGTAGTGCCACACGCGGTCGAGGATCTGGGCCTTGGACATCACCCGGCGCGCGTTGCGCATGAGGTAGCGCAGCAGCTCGAACTCGGTCGCGGTGAGGTGGATGTCATCCCCGCCGCGGGTGACCTCGTGGCTGTCCTCGTCGAGCGTCAGGTCACCGACGGTCAGCGTCGCGTCCGCGTGCCCGCTCTGAGCGCCGGCACGGCGCAGCAGACCCCGCAGCCGGGCCACGACCTCCTCGAGGCTGAACGGCTTGGTGACGTAGTCGTCGCCGCCCGCGGTCAGTCCCGCGACCCGGTCCTCGACCGAGTCGCGGGCCGTCAGGAACAGGACCGGGACGTTCGGCTGGGTCTCGCGCACCCTTCGGAGCACCTGCAGGCCGTCGACGTCGGGAAGCATGATGTCGAGCACGACGACGTCGGGCGTGATCTCGCGGGCGAGCCTGATCGCCTGCTGGCCGTTGAGCGCCGTCGAGACGTCCCAGCCCTCGTACCGCAGCGCCGCGGTGAGCAGCTCGGCGAGGTTCGGCTCGTCGTCCACGACGAGCAGCCGCAGGGGGGAGCCGTCGGGGCGGGTCAGTCGCGTCCGGGGGGTGGTGTCAGTGCTCATGGACTCATCATGCGGCTCACAGCATCGGGAAACCTGGCGCCCACCTATGAATCTGCTGTCAGAGCCCCGCACCGTCTGCCGCTCGCGCACGCCCGGCCCGGCAGGTTCCTCGGCGCGCGGACCCAGCATGTCCACGACGAATGTCCACCACTTGAGATAGGTTTCACCTATGACCTACTAACTTGCAAGACTATGGTGTCCCGACCCGGCACCAGTCCGGCACGCAGTCGACGAGAGGCAACACGATGAAGATGACCAAGGTGATCGCGCTGGCCGCTTCGGCAGCCCTGGTGGGCACGCTCGCGGCGTGCAGCACGAGCAGCGACGGCGCCACGGACGGCGGTGGGACGAGCAAGCTCAGCCTGGTCGCGTACTCCGTGGCCAAGGCGGGCGACAATGCCGTGGAGAAGGCCTTCGCCGCGACCGACGCCGGCAAGGGCGTGACGTGGCAGGAGTCCTACGGCGCCTCGGGGGACCAGAGCCGCGCCGTCGTGAACGGCCTCAAGGCCGACGTCGTCCACTTCTCGGTGGAGAGCGATGTGACTCGCCTGGTCGACGCCGGCCAGGTGGCGGACGACTGGAAGAGCGGACCTACCAAGGGCGTCCTGACGTCCTCGGTCGTCGCGTTCATCGTGCGCAAGGGGAATCCGAAGAACATCCAGGGCTGGGACGACCTGGTCAAGCCCGGTGTCCAGATCGTCACCCCGAACCCCGGTTCGTCCGGATCGGCGCGCTGGAACATCCTGGCCGCCTACGGGCACGTGATCGCCGGCGGTGGGGACGATGCCGCGGCCACGGAGTTCCTGACGAGCGTCTACCAGAACATCGTCGCGCTGCCCGGTTCCGGACGTGACGCGACCACCGCCTTCACGAGCGGCACGGGCGACGTCCTGCTCTCCTACGAGAACGAGGCGATCCTCGGCCGCCAGCAGGGCCAGGACTACGACTATGTGGTCCCCGACGACACCCTCCTGATCCAGAACCCGGGTGCCGTCACCAAGGACGCGGACGCCAAGGCCAAGGCCTTCCTCGACTACGCGACCTCGGCCGCAGGGCAGGCCGAGTACGCCAAGGTCGGGTTCCGGCCGGTGGTGGACGGCGTGAGTGCCCAGGTCGAGGGTGCCAACGACCCTGCGAACCCGTTCCCTGCGCCGGGCACGCTGCTGACGATCGACGACGACTTCGGCGGTTGGTCCGCGGTCAGCAAGAAGTTCTTCGACGACAACGACGGCATCGTGACCAAGATCCAGGCTGCGCAGGGCAAGGGCTGATGACGGCAGCCGTCGAGAGCCCGGCCCGGACGCGCAGCACCGCGCGCCCGGGCCGGGCCCTGTCCCGGTCACGCGGTGCGACCCTCGGGCTCGGCGTCGCGCTGCTCTGGTTCAGCCTGCTCGTGCTCATCCCCCTCGCCGCCGTGCTCGTCACGGCGAGCGAGGGCGGGTGGTCCGGCTTCTGGCAGGTGGTCTCCAACGAGCAGACCTTCGCCGCGATCCGTCTGACGGTGCTGCAGGCGGCGCTCGTCACCGTGGTCAACGTCGTGCTGGGGCCGGTGATCGCGTGGGTGCTCGTGCGTGACCGGTTCTGGGGCAGGTCGGTCCTCAACGTCATCATCGACATCCCCTTCGCGCTGCCGACCATCGTGGCGGGCCTCGTGCTGCTGTCGCTCTACGGACCGCAGAGCCCGCTCGGGCTGCACCTGGCCAACACCGAGAGCGCGGTCACCCTCGCGCTGCTGTTCGTGACGCTCCCGTTCATCGTCCGCACGGTGCAGCCGGTGCTCGAGGAGCTCGAGCCCGACGTCGAGGAGGCTGCCGCCTCGCTCGGCGCGAGCCGCACGACGATCCTGGTCAAGATCCTGCTCCCCAGCCTGGTCCCGGCGATCGCCGCCGGCGCCGCGCTGTCGTTCGCGCGCGGCATCAGCGAGTACGGGGCGCTCGTGCTGCTGAGCGGCAACCTGCCCATGCGCACGGAGGTCGCCTCCGTCCGCGTGCTCTCGTACGTCGAGAACGGCAACACCGCGGCGGCCGCCGCTGTCGCGACCGTGCTGCTCGTCGTCGCGCTCGCCGTCATCGTCGTCCTGGACCTGGTCCAGAGGAGGGTGGCCCGTCGTGGTTAAGCTGCCTCGCCTGCTCACCTGGACGCTGCGGGTGCTGGTGGCCGGCTACCTTGCCCTCCTCGTCGCCTGGCCGGTCGCGCTCGTCGCGCAGCACACCTTTGCCGACGGGCTGGACGCGATGCGCACGGCGCTCGCGGACCCCACGGTCACGCACGCGCTCTGGCTGACCGTTGAGGTCGCGGTGCTCGCGGTGCTCGTCAACCTCGTGTTCGGCGTCGGCATCTCGCTGCTCCTCGTCCGCTACGAGTTCCCGGGCAAGCGGCTGCTCTCGGCGCTGCTCGACCTGCCGCTGTCGGTCTCGCCGGTGGTCGTCGGGCTCGCGCTGCTGCTCGTCTACAACGGCGTCGACGGCTGGTTCGGGCCGACGATCGAGCGAGCGGGGCTCCAGGTGGTCTTCTCGACGCCCGGCATGGTGATGGCCACCGTGTTCGTGGCGCTGCCGCTCGTCATCCGTGAGGTCGTGCCCATCCTCGAGGAGATCGGGGACGACCAGGAGCAGGCCGCCCGTAGCCTGGGCGCCGGCGCGTGGGCCACGTTCCGTCGGGTCACCCTGCCGAGCATCAAGTGGGCCGTCGCCTACGGGGTCGTGCTCAGCCTGGCCAGGTCCCTCGGCGAGTTCGGCGCCGTGAAGATCGTCTCGGGGAACGTCGTGGGCAGCACCCAGACGACGACGCTCGTCGTCGAGCAGAAGTATCAGGACTTCGAGCAGTCCACCGCCTACGCCGCGGCGTTCCTGCTCGCCTTCGCGGCGGTGCTCTGCCTCGTCGTGGTCACCGTCATCCGCCCCAAGGAGGAGCAGAAGTGAGCATCCGCGTCACGGACGTCCGCAAGACCTTCGGGGACTTCGTCGCGCTCGACGACGTCTCCCTCGAGATCCCGAGCGGTCGCCTCACCGCGCTCCTCGGCCCGAGCGGCGGCGGCAAGTCCACGCTGCTGCGCATCATCGCCGGGCTCGACGCAGCCGACTCCGGGTCGGTGGACATCGAGGGCACCGCCGCGACCGACCTGCCGCCGCAGAAGCGCAACGTCGGGTTCGTCTTCCAGCACTACGCGGCCTTCAAGCACATGAGCGTCGCCAAGAACGTCGCCTTCGGCCTCGAGATCCGCAAGCGGCCCAAGGCGGAGGTGCGCCGCCGCGTCACCGAGCTGCTCGAGCTGGTGCACCTGGAGCAGTTCGCGCACCGGCTGCCGTCCCAGCTCTCCGGCGGCCAGCGCCAGCGTATGGCGCTGGCGCGCGCCCTCGCGGTCGAGCCCAAGGTGCTGCTGCTCGACGAGCCGTTCGGGGCGCTCGACGCCAAGGTGCGCAAGGAACTGCGCGAGTGGCTGCGCCGGCTGCACGACGAGGTCCACGTGACCACCGTCTTCGTCACCCACGACCAGGAGGAGGCGCTCGAGGTGGCGGACGAGATCGTCGTCATCAACAAGGGCGCGATCGAGCAGGTGGGCTCTCCGGACGAGCTCTACGACTCCCCCGCGAACGACTTCGTCATGAGCTTCCTCGGCCCCGTGACAACGCTGGACGGACACCTGGTCCGGCCGCACGACATCGAGGTTGCCGTGGCCGAGCCGTGGACCGAGCCGGCCGGGTCGGACGGCCTCGAGCCGCTGCGCGAGACCGGCACGCGTGGGCGAGTCATCCGCGTGGCGCGCGTGGGTTTCGAGGTGCGCATCGAGGTCGCTGCCGGGACGGAGGACCGGGTCACCCTCGTCACGATGACGCGAGCCGAGCACTCGCGCCTCGCGCTGCGCGAGGGGGACGTGGTGTGGTTGCGGGCGGCGCGCGGGGCCACGGTCGTGGTGGGTGAGCGCGTGAGCGCGTAGCCTGCCACGCATGAGTGCTCCCGGTCCTGTCGTGCCCGAGGGTGGGTCGGTCGGTGGGGCAAGGCGCACGCGGCTGCTCGCGGCCGTCGTCGTCGTGGTGTGCGCGGTGACCTTCGCCGTGCTCTACGTGGTCTTCGTGACCACGCGGCGCGGTCAGCTGCTCGACCACGCGGCCTTCCAGGGCGCGGCGCGCGGTCAGGGCGAGCTGTGGCGGGTGGCGCAGCCGGTGCTCGACGTCGTCTCGGAGGGCTTCGTCGTCGTGGGCCTGGTGGCCGCGGTGGTCATCGCGCTCGTCCGGCGTCGCTGGTCGCTCGCGGTCCAGGCGGCGATCGTCATCGGCGGCTCGAACCTCACGACGCAGCTGCTCAAGCACGAGCTCGCCCGCTCCGACCTCGGCATCGGCCGAGCGGCGAACAGCTTCCCCTCGGGGCACACGACCGTGGCCGCCTCCGTGGTGGTGGCCCTGCTCATCGCGGCGCCACGCCGCTGGCGACCGACCATCGCCCTCGTCGGTGCCCTGTACGCCGCGGGGACGGGGGTCTCGGTCCTCGTGGGTCAGTGGCACCGTGCCTCCGACGCCGTCGCGGCGCTCGTGCTGGTGACCCTGTGGTGCGCCGTGGCGACCCTGGTCGGCACCCGTGGCTCCCGTGACGACGTGCTGACGAGCGAGCAGCCCTCCTCCCAGGCCGTCGAACGCCTCCTGGCTGCGGGCGGCACGGTCCTCGCGCTCCTGTCCGGCATCGGTGGCGTCGTGCTCGCCGGGCGTCTCACGCATGGCGCGGAGACCCCGGACCAGATGCTCTCCGCCTACATGCTCGGCATGGTGGCGGTGGCCGGCGCCTCCTGCCTCTCGATGGCCACGGTGCTGGCGCTGCGCCAACGGGCGACCGCGCCGTAGTGGTGCCCTCCGGGGAGAGCCGACCTCCTACGATGGCTGCATGACCGTCTCGCTCGCTGACATCTCTTCGAGGCTGAGCGGTTTCCGGGACGGAGACATCCTCAGCCCCTATCCGGGGCGGTGGCTCGAACCTCCGCTTGTGCAGGACGGCACGGTGCTCGTGGCGCGGGATGAGGACCTCAGCCGCGTGCTCGTCGACCTCGACACGGGCGTCGTCCTGCTCGCCGACGGTTCGGGCACCGTGGTCATCGGTTCGTCTGTGGCCACCTTTGTCGCGTGTGCCCGCGAGTACACCGGAGCGCTGGAGCATACCGCCGACCTGGACCCGGACGACGACGCGGGGTTCGAGCGCATCGAGGCGGAACTGGTGCGACGACTCAGGACGACCGACCCGGCCCTGCCTGCGGAGGACGGCGGCTTCTGGGGGGTGGCCGCCGAGGAGATCGGCCTGGGTGTCGCGGCGGTCCCACGCGGGCGGTCGAGCCCGTCGGCAGAGCCCGTCTCTTCGACCGGTGCCTCCGCGCAGGACGCTTCCACGCCGACCTCCGGCGAGCCCGCCGTTCCCGGGTCGTCTGAGAGGCCTGCCCTTCCTGGGGAACCGGTGGAGGCCGCAGGGCGCGCGGAGCCCGAACGAATCCTGGTCGCCCTCGCTGACGAGGACCGCGAACGCCTGTTCACTCCCGACGAGTGGAAGCAGCTGACCTCGCTCGCTCCCGTCACCCTGGTGCGGGCGCCGCGATCGTTGGGCGCCGCCGTCGAGACCCTCGACCAGATCGCCTCGGCTCGTGGCCAGCTCCCACCCCGGCCCACGGTCCTTGTCATCGCGGATGGGCCGCCGGGCGAGGCCACGCTGGCCGTGCTTCCCACGCTGCGTCTTGTCTGCGTCGTAGGAGAGCCTGCCGCGTCCCTGGACCGACGACAGGCAGCAGCCGACGGGACGGCAGGGCCCGTGGGTGACGATCCGCGACCGCAGGTCGTCTTCCTCGGTTCCCGTGCACCGGGGACGGCAGCGGTGGAGGAGATCCGTGGTCGCATGGAGCGCCGCTTCGGAGGCTGACAGGAGGTGGTGGGACCTCGGGGCAAGGCTTGCGCTTCTTGCGGCCTGGATCGTAGAGTCTTGAGTCGCGGGGGGGGGGCATCGCGCGACGTTCGGCCTGGTCAGGACCCCTGACCAAGGTCGAAGAGGAGACGCGATCCGTACTTTTCTGGTTGTGGGTGCCTTGCCGTCCTGCAGCCCGCGGTCGGGACATTCTTGCCCGGGATCTCTCTTGGAGGTTCCGCTGGATGACCGGGCTTCGGGCTGGAACGACGAACAGCAAGGAGACATCATGAAGCGCACATCTACCAAGCGCGGTCGTATCATCGCCTCGATCGGTGCCGCGAGCGTCCTGGCCGTCGGTGGCCTGGGCGTCGCAGCGGCTCACGCGGATCCCTCTGGGTGCAGCGCCGCCTCGACCCTCAAGGTCAGCGCGATCGGCAAGCTGAAGGCGAAGGCCACCGCCACGTGCAGCGGGTCGGCCACGAGGACCCTCGTCGCTGAGATCAAGTGGGACAAGAACATCCTTCCTGACCCCTTGGTCGCCAAGGACTCGACGACCGCATCGGCAACGACCTACAAGGTGAAGGCGAAGTCGTGCGATCACGGGGCGACGCGGTCCTATTACTCGCGGGGGTACTTCACCTCCACCTCGTCTGACCAGCACGACAGCTCGCACATCCACGTCACGACGTGCAGCTGAGCTGATCGCTGAAAATGATGACCGCATCTTCTCTTGTCGCCGCTGACGGCCTCCACCTCGGTTACCGGCGGTGCCCCGTCTTCGTCGACGCCACGTTCACCGTCCCGCAGGGCAAGGTCGCTCTGCTCGGACCCAACGGCGCCGGCAAGTCGACCTTGATGGAAGCGGTCGTCTCGCTCACACGCCCTTCGGCAGGACGGCTGACGGTTCTCGGCCACGACACTGCAACTGCCGAAGGGCGTGCGGCGATCCGCACGGAGACGGCGTTTCTGCCGCAGCAGCCCGCATACCACCCGGGGTTCACCGTTCGTGAGCACGTGGAGTACTGCGGGTGGTTGAAGGGGCTGAAGGCGGCTCGGCTCGCCGCCGCTACCGACGAAGCGGTCGCGATGGTCGGGCTCGCGAGCCACGCGGATCGGAAGCTGGGTGCGCTCTCTGGCGGCATGCTCCGCCGCGCGGCCATCGCCGCGACCGTCGTGGCAAGGCCACGGCTGCTCGTGCTGGACGAGCCGACCGCGGGGCTCGATCCGGAGCAACGGATCGCCTTTCGTTCGATTCTCGATGCGCTGCCCCACGAGACGTCGGTGCTGCTGTCGACGCACCTCGTTGAGGATGTGGCCTCCACCTGCGAGGACATCGTGGTGCTCGCCGATGGTTCGACTGTGTTCGCTGGCTCGCTCCAGAACTTCGTCCGCGGCGACGCCGGCGAGGGAAGCGTGACCGCAGCTGATCTCGAGAAGGCCTATGTGGCCGCGCTCGGCAGCGACGTGCTCGGGGGCGACGCTCGTGGGAGCGGTGCGAGATGACACTTCTCACGATGGCACTTCGGTCCGCTCGGCGGGCCCCTGCACTTCTCGCCGGCACCATCACAGCCGTTGCTTGCACGGTCTGGGCGGAGTCGATCGTGCGAGGCTACGGCGTGCACGACGGCGTCGTGGCTACCGGCGCGCTGCTCACCTCGGCGGTTCTCGCATATGTCGTGGCCGCGGGCGCTGGCGCGTGGACCGGCATGCGAGAACGTCAGTGGAATCTCGGTGCGCTGTCCAGGCTCGGAGCCCGGCGCTGGTATGTCGACCGCCTGGCCGTGGTGGGAGCCCTCGCCGCCGTGATCGCGCTCGGGTATCTCGTAGCCGTGACGATCATCGCGATCGACCTCGCGGCGTCGCCCTATCGCAACGGACGGCTCGATCTCACGGGCGTGGCGGCGACCTTGCTCATGATCGTGCTGCACGCCCCCCTCGGGTACCTTGTGGGCCGACTGATTCCCAGGGTCATCACTCCGCCGATCGTGGCGGTAGTCGTCCTGGTGGCCTCGTTGTCGCTCGGCTCGCTGTACGGCGTGCCCCTGGCGCTGCTGGTTCCCGCAGCCCAGGTCGACCCGAGCGTCTTCGTCCGATGGAACGGGCACGTCTTCGCGGCACAGGCGGTCTGGTTCACCGGGGTCGTAGCCGTGCTGGCTCTGCTCGCTGGTGCGCGCCGGGAGCCGAGCAAGCCTCTGGGCATAGCCGTGGCAGGTGCGGCCGCTCTGCTGGTGGCCGGAGCTGCACTGGTTGTTCCCTACCACGGCCAGCGGTTCGCTCCCGGCGTCACCGTCGACCCGTTGAGCTGCACCGGGGCGCGGCCCGAGATCTGCGTGCCTCCTGCGTACCTCGGCGTCCAGAGCGAGCTGCGCCAGGACTTCGGCAACCTGATGACCAAAGTGGCCGGTACGCCGGCGCAGAGCGACCGCTTCGAGCTGCGCCCTCGTGGCGTGGGGAGCAAGCCCTCTGCTGGGGCCAGATCGATCCATCTTGACTATGCCACCGCTGGCGCCGCGGCACTGGCGCGCCAGGAGTACATCGAGTCCTGGTTGAAGGAGAGGTATTGCTGGGAGCCTGAGGGGATCGAGGCGGCCCCGTGGGAAGGGATCGTGAACCAGTGGCTGACGGAGTCGCTGGAAGACGGTCGTCAGGACGGCACGTGGCCCGACCTGGTCGGTGCTCCAGACCGGCGCGCCGTACGAGAGCGATTCGCGCACCTGACCGCATCGCAGCAGCACGTGTGGTTCGTCGCGCACTACAAGAGTTTTGTCCGCTGCACGTTGACGGCTGAGGACTTCGCGTGAAGGAGGTGGCAAGAGCGGCTTCGCCTGGCCGCGCTCCGTTCCCAGGATTCCTGCGCGCCCGGAACCTCCTGGCGTTCACGGTGGCCGTCGTCGTGGTGTGCCTGTTGGTGCGCGTGCTGGGCCGCTGGCTGCTGCGGCTCCCGGGCGCTGACGCGACGGGCGCGCCGACGACGATGCCGCTCGCTCTTGTCTTCCCCCTGGTGCTCGCCTGCCTAGTGGTGTCGGCGATGCATTCGCCGTACGAGAGTCTCGAACGTCTGGCATGCCGTCCATTGCGCCTTCTGCGGCTCGTGCATGCCTCGAGCGTTGTCGTGGTGGTGTCGGTCTTGCTCTGGCTCGCCGCCTCCAATCTGACAGGTCCGCTCGCGGCGCTGGCGTCGGTGCGCAACTTCGTCTTGCTCGCGGGACTCGGACTGCTGGCGGTTCCTCTGGTCGGCCCACGTCTGGCGTGGGTCCCTCCGGTGGGTTTTTCGGCGTGGTTGTTGACGGCGGGTGCGTCGTGGGCCAGCAACCCGCTTGTCGCAGCGAACGGGTCGCGCGTCGCAGGCATGGTCGCGGCCGTCGCCCTCGTCCTGGGGGTGCCCGTCGCAGCACTGTTCACGAGCGTGCCATTGAGCTCGCGCGCCTTCCCCACGAACAGGCGGGAGGCCTGACCCACGTTCATCGTGTGTGCGACGCCTCGTTCATGCCACATCGTGAGCGGAGGCGAGACCGATGCTGCCGATGGAGGCCGGGCAGCGGGGGAGGGTGACGTTGGTCGCTATCGTGCTCATGGTCCTGCTCCCGTCCCCGACAACCGGAACCTGATGCCGCCGTCCGGCGAGCGTTCGTGGTGGTACGCGGGGTCGTGGACCAGATGGTGGTGGTGGGAGCAGAGCAGGATGCCGTTGGTCAGGTCGGTGAGCCCGCCGCGGGACCAGGGATCGAGGTGGTGGGCCTCGCACCAGGCGGCGGGGATGGTGCAGCCTTGCGCTCGGCAGCCGTCGTCACGGACCCGCAGGGCGGTGATCTGGGCGGGTGTGAACAGACGTGCGCGGCGGCCGAGGTCGAGCACCTGGGACGCCGTGCCGAGCACGGCCGGGAGGATCCCCGCGTCGCAGGCCAGGCGCCTCGCCTCACCGGCGCTGATCGGGGTGCCATGCCTGTGGAGGCGTTCAGCATGCGTGCTGTCGTCGTGCGCGGGGCCGTCGTACGCGGCACCGTCGTGCGTGGAGCCGACCAGTCGGGCGGTGCCCAGGTCGCGGGCGAGGTCGGTCTGGTCGATCGTGACGATGACCGTGGTCGCGGCGCCGCCGTGGCGGGGCAGGGCCGCGGGGTCGAGTCCCTCGAGCAGGGTGCACAGGGCGTGGCCGAGCTTCGTGGCGTGCGGGAGCCAGCCGCCTGCGTTCGTGCCCGTCGGGGTGGCGACTGTCGGGCTCGCGGCCGAGGCGCTCCCGGAGTCCTGGCGCCGACTGCCTGCGTGCTGGGCACGGGGGCTGGCGTAGGCCTCCAGGACGGTCTTCATGCGCGAGGCGACCGGGGTCGGCAGGGTCCCCTCCACGTCTGTGGTGCCGTCACCCTTGTCGTGGAAGGCGATGCGGGTCGCCGCCCAGGCACGGGACGCCTCGTCGGCGAGAGCATGCCCGAGCTGGAGATGCTGCCCGCCCGGGTCCACCTCGTCCAGGATGCCCTTGCCGCGCACGGCGAGCTGCTTGGGTGCCAGGTGCCGTGCGTGGTCCAGGAGGCGGTCCTCGGCCTTGCGGCGCAGGGGCTCGGGCACTGCTGGCAGCCGCTCGAGGGAGTCGAGGACGACTCTCGCCTGGCGCTCGCTGACCTCTCCGGCGCCGAGCGCGGCAGCCACACCAGGAGCGTCCTGCAGCGCCTGCGCGGTGTGCTGGGCCGCGCGGGCCGCACCAGGGTCGGTGCGTGTCGTGGCGGCGTACCAGGCCGCGGCGTCGCGGTGCCCGGCCGCGTGCGCCACGTCGTCGGCGTGTGCGAGAAGACGGAGCTCGAACGCCGCGAGCTTCGCCCTCGCTCGTTGGACCGCGCCGAGGGCTTCCTCCTTGGCGCTCGTCGGCAGCGAGCGAGGATCGCAGCCGGCCCAGGTGTCGAGCGCGGCGAGCACCGCCTCGGTGCGTTCCTGCAGGAGCGTCGCGAGGTCGCGGTCGCGGCCGGTCTCGGGTTCGGGAGGGGAGGCGTGGGCGCCGGGACGTAGGGCGCGGATGCTGACGTGATCGTCCACGGTCTCGCCCCCTCTCGTTCGCGCAGAGGGCGCTGGTGCACCCTCGCTGTGTTCCCGCTCCGGTCTTTGTCGAACTGTTGTGTCAAAGATAGGGCGGGAGTGCGGGGCGCAGAAGGGGTGTGGACAACCGGTGCGGTGTGCACAGGGGTTTCGACACGGGCCGCAGACGGCCCTGCTCAACCGGCGAAGGAGGCCGTGGCCCTGCTCGACCGGCGGAGGGCGAGCGTCTGGCGGCCCTGCTCGACCGGCGGAGAAGGCCGGGCGACCTCCTCAGCCGGAGAGCACCCGCCCGGGGGGACCGTGGACCGGCGCTCCCCCGCTCACCCTCTCCCACCGTCCGGCAAGCCCCGCACCATGCGCGCACCACGGGTGCACCACGCCTCGTCACGTCGATGCCCGCGAGACCCACCCAGGACCCACCCAGGTGTGTACCGTCAAGGCATTCGACGTAGGCTCCGGGCAGAGGCCCACTACCCGCGGGCCCCGGACGGGCGCCAGAACCGCTCGCACACCACCGACAGGAGCACCAGGAATGGCCCAGGGACGCAAGCTCGTGATCGTCGAGTCGCCCGCGAAGGCGCGCACGATCGCGGGTTACCTCGGCGACGACTACGAGGTCGAGGCCAGCGTCGGGCACATCCGAGACCTGCCGCAGCCCTCCGAGCTCCCGGCGGACATGAAGAAGGGCCCCTTCGGCAAGTTCGCGGTCGACGTCGACAACGGCTTCACGCCCTACTACGAGGTGTACGCGGACAAGAAGAAGAAGGTCCGGGAGCTGAAGGCCGCGCTCAAGCAGGCCGACGAGCTCTACCTCGCGACCGACGAGGACCGCGAGGGCGAGGCCATCGCCTGGCACCTGCTCGAGGAGCTCAAGCCCAAGGTCCCGGTCAAGCGGATGGTGTTCCACGAGATCACGCGGGAGGCGATCGAGCGCGCGCTGACCAACACCCGCGAGATCGACGCCCGCCTCGTCGACGCCCAGGAGACCCGCCGCATCCTCGACCGGCTCTACGGCTACGAGGTCTCGCCGGTGCTGTGGCGCAAGGTGCGCCAGGGGCTGAGCGCCGGGCGCGTGCAGTCGGTCGCCACCCGCCTGGTGGTGGAGCGCGAGCGCGAGCGGATGGCCTTCGTCGCAGCCGACTACTGGGGCCTGACCGGGCAGTTCGCCGACGACGGCGCCGCGGAGCCCACCTGGTTCACCGCCCGCCTCGCCACGCTCGACGGCGCTCGGGTCGCCACGGGCCGCGACTTCGACGACACCGGTCGCCTCACCGGCACCGGCGCCGGCGGCGTCGTCCACCTGGACGAGACCGCCGCCCGCGAGGTGCTCGCCGCGATCGAGGGGCGCCGGGGCACGGTGCGCTCGGTCGAGACCAAGCCGTACACCCGTCGTCCGGCCGCGCCGTTCACGACCTCCACGCTGCAGCAGGAGGCGTCGCGCAAGCTGCGGATGTCCTCGCGCCAGGCCATGCGGGTGGCGCAGGGCCTGTACGAGAACGGCTACATCACCTACATGCGCACCGACTCGCCCGCGCTGAGCTCGCAGGCGATCGCGGCGGCGCGCCGGCAGGCCTCGGAGCTGTACGGCCCGGAGTACGTGCCGGACAAGCCGCGCCTGTACGCCTCCAAGAGCAAGGGCGCGCAGGAGGCGCACGAGGCCATCCGGCCCGCCGGAGACTCGTTCCGCACCCCGGCGCAGGTCGCCTCCCAGCTCTCGGGCGACGAGTTCAAGCTCTACGAGCTGATCTGGAAGCGCACGGTCGCCTCGCAGATGGGCGACGCCCGCGGATCGACGGCGTCGGTGCGGCTCGGCATCGCGGGCGAGCGTCCCTCGGGCGGTGCGGTCGACGCCGTCTTCGCGGCCTCCGGCACGGTCATCACCTTCCCGGGCTTCCTCGCCGCGTACGAGGAGGGGCGCGACGTCGACCGCTACGAGCGCTCCGGCGACAGCGGTGAGCGAGAGAGCAAGGACGCGCGGCTGCCCCAGCTGGCCGAGGGTGACGCGGTCGCGAGCCGCGACCTCGAGGCCGACGGTCACAGCACGACGCCGCCCCCGCGCTTCACGGAGGCGAGCCTGGTCAAGGCGCTCGAGGAGCGCGGCATCGGCCGTCCCTCCACCTACGCCTCCACCATCTCCGTCATCCAGGACCGCGGCTACGTGGTGAACCGCGGCCAGGCGCTCGTGCCCACCTGGCTCGCCTTCGCCGTCACGCGACTGCTCGAGGCGCACTTCGACCGGCTCGTGGACTACGACTTCACCGCCGCGATGGAGGGCGACCTCGACGCGATCGCCGCCGGCGAGGAGGACCGTGTCGACTGGCTGACGCGCTTCTACTTCGGCGACGGCACCGGCGTCGTCGAGAACCAGGGCCTGCACGACCTGGTGGAGAACCTGGGCGACATCGACGCCCGGGACATCAACTCGGTGCAGATCGGCGAGGGCCTCCAGGTGCGCGTGGGCCGCTACGGTCCCTACGTCGAGGACACCGCCGCGGAGGTCAAGGAGGGCGAGAACCCGCCTCGCGCCTCGATCCCCGACGACGTCGCCCCCGACGAGCTGACCGTCGACAAGGCGCGCGAGCTGCTCGCGACCCAGACGAGCGGCGACGTCGAGCTCGGCACGGACCCGGCCACCGGCCACCAGGTCGTGGCGAAGGCCGGGCGCTACGGGCCGTACGTCACCGAGGTCCTGCCGACGCCCGAGCTCGACCCGGACCTGTCGGCGGCCGCCAGGAAGCGTGCGCTCGCCGCGCTGCCCAAGCCGCGCACGGGCTCGCTGCTCAAGTCCCAGTCCCTCGAGACGATCACGCTCGACGACGCGCTCGCCCTGCTGAGCCTGCCGCGCCTGGTGGGCACCGACCCCGAGACGGGCACGGAGATCACGGCGCAGAACGGCCGCTACGGCCCGTACCTGAAGAAGGGCACCGACTCGCGGACGCTGCCGAGCGAGGAGGCGATCTTCACGGTCACCCTGCCCGAGGCGCTCGAGATCTACGCCCAGCCCAAGCGCGGCCGTGGGCAGGCCGCCGCCTCCGGCCCGCTGCGCGAGCTGGGGGAGGACCCGACGTCGGGCAAGCCGGTGGTGGTGCGCGACGGCCGCTTCGGCCCGTACGTGACCGACGGGACGACGAACCGCACCCTGCCGCGCGACGTCACCCCTGAGGCGATCACCTTCGAGCAGGCGGTCGAGCTCCTCGCCGAGAAGCGGGCGAAGGGCCCGGTGAAGCGCACCACGCGCACCGCGGCCAGGAAGCCCGCCGCGAAGACGCCGGCGAAGAAGACCACGACCAGGACTGCCAAGAAGAAGTAGCCGAGGCCGCACAGACGCCGGCCGCCGCGGGACCCCGTTCCCGCGGCGGCCGGCGTCTGTGCACGTCGGGCAGCGCGTCCGGGCTCCGCCGACCGTTCCCACCCTCTCCCCTCGCCCCTCCGTGGGTAATTTCGAAAACGAAAGACCCGCCCTCGATGGGCGCGTTCACAGTCGAGAATCCTCGAGCGCAAGCACCGACATTCGCGGCCACTCTCGGCGAGATCCGGGGCAAATGCGAACCTTTGCATTCGAAAGGTCAGGCTTGTGACAACGAAAGTTTTCCTCTAGGCTCCTGGGAACGTCATCGCTCGGCGGGGGAGGCCGGCGGCTCGTGCTCGACGTCGAGCACCGGTCGTCGGACGCGGAGCGGCCTCAGGGCGCGCCGCATCCGGGTGAGGACGTGACCCACGACGGACGTGGGTCTGCCGCCCCGACGAGGGAGGCGGTGCGACGCCAGCGAGGAAGGGCAGTCAGGATGCATCTGCGAAGGAGAGGCGCCCGGTGGGGCGCGGGCGCGGCGCTCGCCGTAGCGCTCGGGATGGCGGTGTCGGGGGTCGGGGCGCCCATCGCCCTCGCGGCGGAGACCGCCGCCGTCGACAACCCCGACGTCACCGGGGACGAGTGGACCACGCCGCAGAAGGTGCGGGTCGGGCAGACACCGTCGCGCGCCGTCGTGGTGCCCTTCGACACGGTCGCCGAGGCCAAGGCCAGTCCGACGCTCGAGAAGGCCAAGACGGCCTCGCCCGACATCCGGCTGCTCAACGGCACCTGGCAGTTCAACTACGTGCCCAAGCCCGCCGACAAGCCGGACGTCGCGGGCGTCACGAGCATCCCGTCCTCGGGCTACCAGGACATCACCGTGCCCTCCAGCTGGCAGGTGGCCGGGAAGTACGCCGGCGCCCTCGGCACGGACTACCCGATCTACAACAACCAGGACTACCCCTTCCAGGCCTCCGGCGGCGGCGTGCCGAACCAGGGTGACTTCGAGGCGTCGCAGGCCCCGACCACCTTCAACCCGGTGGGCACCTACATGCGCACGCTCGACCTCAGCGCGGACGACATCGACGGCAACCGTCTGCTCCTGTCGTTCCTGGGCGTCGAGGCAGGCTTCTACCTCTACGTGAACGGCGCCGTGGTCGGATACGGCGAGGACTCCTTCAGCACCTCGGACTTCGACATCACCGACTACGTCCACGAGGGCACCAACCTGGTGACCGTGCAGGTCTACCGCTGGACCACCGGCAGCTTCGTGGAGAACCAGGACGGCCTGGACTTCGGCGGCATCCATCGCGACGTGCTCCTCACCGTCCAGCCGGACGTCTCGATCTACGACTACAACGTCGAGACGACCTTCGAGAACCACGACTACTCGGCGTCGAACCTCGAGGTGAAGGTCGACGTCGCGAACACCTCTGCCGCCTCGGCCGCGCGGACGGTGAAGGCGCACCTGTACGGTGCTGACGGGCAGCAGGTCGGCGCCACGCTGACCGCCCCGGTCACCGTGGCGGCGGGACAGAGCGCCACCGCGACCCTCTCCGGCACGGTGGCGAACCCCCTGCTGTGGTCGGCGGAGGTGCCCAACCTCTACACGCTCGTCATGGAGCTCGCCGACGCCGACGGGAACACGATCCAGGCCGTCGGCAAGCGCGTGGGGTTCCGCGAGTTCTACATGGAGAACGCGGGGACCTCGAACTCGACCTCCAACATGCGGCTCAACGGGCAGAACATCGACTTCTACGGTGTGAACCGCGGCGAGAACGACCCGGCCTACGGCCACCACCTGACCTACGCGGACCAGGTGAAGGACGTCGTCAACGCCAAGCAGATGAACATGAACGCGATCCGGACGAGCCACTTCCCGCCGGACCCCAGCCTCATCGAGCTGGCCGACGAGTACGGCCTGTACGTGATGGACGAGGTCAACAACGAGTCGCACAACGGGCGCGACGGCATCAACAACACGCCGTACCGCATCGACACGTCGCTGAGCAGCCGTGACTTCCCGGGCAACGACAGCCGGTACACGAACGCGCTCAAGCAGCGCATGACCAGCATGGTGATGCGGGACAGGAGCAACGCCTCCGTCATCATCTACTCCCTGGGCAACGAGGCCGGCACCGGCCCCAACTTCGACACGATGATCGACGTCATCAAGGACCTCGACGGCGAGGAGCTCATCCACTACCAGGGCGACACCGGGAACCCCCGGGTCGACATGATCGGCGCGATGTACCCGGCGTACAACGCGGCCAGCCGCCCCGACGCCAAGAAGCCCTACATCATGATGGAGTACCAGCACTCCATGGGGAACACCGGCGGTGAGCTCAAGCGCTACACCGACGCCATCGAGGGCTCGTACCGCCAGCAGGGCGGGTTCCTCTGGGACTTCGTCGACCAGTCGGCGTGGACGCTGCGTGACGACGCCGACCCGTCCGACGGCGTCACCCCGGACGAGCTGTACTTCGGCGCCGACGGCGACTGGCCGCAGGTCTCCGGCGACGGCACGTTCCTGCAGAACGGGATCGTGTTCGCCGACCGCTCCTGGAAGCCCGAGGCCTTCGAGGTCAAGGCGGAGTACCAGGACCTGAAGTTCACGCAGACCGCGGCGCAGCGCGCGGACCACAAGGTCACGATGACCAACCTCAACCGTTTCCGTGACGCGAGCTACTACGAGATCGGCTGGTCGCTGCAGGAGAACGGCGTGGCCGTCCAGACCGGCACGCTCTCGCCCGAGCAGACCGACCTCGCGCCCCCGACCGGAGACATCGTCGGCGGCTCCACCAAGGAGCTGACCATCCCCTACGGCATCACGTCCCCGAAGGCGGGCGCCGAGTACCAGCTGCTCGTCGAGTACCGCCTCAAGGCCGACGCGCCCTACGCCGACGCCGGCTACGTCCAGGGCAGCGGCCAGTTCCCGATCGACGAGCGCGGCGCAGAGAAGCTCGTCCAGCTCGACGACCTCGGCACGACGCAGACCGACGTGACCACGGGCACCGTGACCATCACGGGCACGACTACGCAGGACCAGCCGTTCGAGATCGGCTTCGACCGGACCACCGGCCTCATGAGCACCTACGAGGTCGACGGCAAGGACCTGATCACCAGGGCGCCCGTCGGCTCGTTCTTCCGTGCGGAGACCGACCAGTCGGCCGCCGTACGAGGCCTCGCCTGGGACAAGAACACCCCGGAGTCCTACCAGGGCTGGTTCGACCAGGGCGAGAACATGACGAACGTCTCGGTCAACGTGCTCTCGGGAACCGCGGGCGCGACGAAGGTCGTCGTGCACGCCACGCTGCGCAACGCCAGCACGTACGCCACGACCTACACGGTCTACGCGGACGGCACGGTCGCGGTCGACGCGACCCTCACGCCGTCGGACTCCTCGCCCGAGCAGCTCGGCGAGGTCGGCATGATGATGCAGCTGTCGAGCGACCTGGAGAACGTCACCTGGTACGGGCGCGGCCCCGCCGAGAACTACTGGGACCGCAAGGCGGGCACGTACCTCGGCCGTTGGGAGAGCACCGTCGACGAGCAGTTCGTCCCGTACCAGCGCATCCAGGAGGCAGGCAACAAGACGGACGTGCGCTGGATGGCGCTCACCGATGACGACGGCGCAGGGCTGCTCGCGTCGATGAAGTACGGCGGAGGCTACAGCGGCGATCCGCTCGAGGCTGTGGCGCTCCACTACACGCCGAAGGCGCTGTCGAGCTACAACTCGAAGGACCTCTACCCGTACCAGGCCCAGCGCACGGACGATGTCGTGCTGCGGCTGCTCAAGCACCAGAAGGGTGTCGGCAACCTCGACTGGGGCTCGGAGCCGCCGTCGGCGATGATCTCCAAGCGTGACACCGACCTGCTGAGCTACGGCTACGTCCTGCACCCGCTCGCCGCGGGCGCCGACCCGGCCGACGTGGCGACCGACATCTACCCCGAGGTCGGCTTCCCGCTGCTCGACTCGATCACGGTCGGCGGCATGCCGCTGACCGGGTTCGCACCTGAGACGTTCACCTACGACTACACGTTGCCCCCGTACTACCCGTCCTCGCCGGTCCCGACCGTCGCCGCGACCGCCCCCGCGGGTCTCACGGTGACGATCGACCAGCCGACGGCGATCCCGGGCACGGCTGTGGTGCATGTCGTCTCGGCGTCGACCACCGTCGACTACACGGTCAACATCGCGGAGGCCCCGCGCCCGACGCCGACCGTGCAGCTGCCGGACATCGTGACCGTCCCGTCGCTCAACGCGAACGGCATGGTCACCGCCGGCCAGAGCGGCTACGGCAAGCTCCTGTACGCCTACAGCGGGTACTCCAAGATCGGGGTGAACGCGAGCGTCGCGACGCCGGGCCCGATCACGGTCCCCAGCGGCGTGTTCGACAAGGGCTTCCAGGGCAACGCCGAGCAGATCATGGACTTCGACATCTCGGACTACGACGTCACGTCGTTCTCGGGGATCGCGGGCATCGACCCCAAGGAGTGGGGCAACGCGGCGTCCATCACGTTCGAGGTCTGGGCGCACAAGGACGCCAGCCAGCTGACGGCCGACTACTACGCGCCGATGAGCCCGACGTCCACCGGCGGCGGCACCATCGTGAGCACGGGCTGGACGAAGATCGCCACCAGCCCGCAGCTGACGAAGAAGGTGGAGTACGCGTTCGACGAGGTCCCGCTCACGTACACGGACGGCGGGACGACGAAGCCCTACCAGGCGCTGCGTCTGGTCATGAACGCGAATGGCAACAACGGTCACGACCAGGGGGTGTGGGCTGATCCGCGGATCAACGTGAACCTCGTCGAGAACCCCGAGTTCCGTTCGATCCAGATGGGTGGGGCGACGCTGCCCGGCTTCGCGGCCGACAAGCACGCGTACTCCTTCAAGCTCGCCGCCGGCGCGCCGATCCCGGAGGTCACGGTCGACTCCGACGAGGGCATCTTCACCCTCGTGACGCCGGCGACCTCGGCACCGGGCACCACCACGGTGCGTGTCGGCTCCGAGACGTACACGATCGAGTTCACGCGGGACACGGCACCGGACGCCCAGCAGGCCTGGCTGTCCGACTACGTGACCGTCCCGGCGATCGACTCGAACCAGTCGGTGACCTTCGCGGGCAACCTGCTGTACGGGTACTCGTCGTACCACTCGATCTACAAGGACAAGTCCGAGAAGGGTGCCCTGCAGCTGCGCGCCAGCGGCCAGGGCGCGGACGCTGTGATCAAGACGTACCAGCACGGTTTCGCCGGCAACGCGAACCAGATCATGGACATCGACATCTCGAACCGTGCGGCGCAGCGCTTCACGGCTGACGTCGGCGTCGACTGGGTCATGAAGCCGGACACGGGCTCGACGAACGCCAACGGTCCGACCGTGAAGTTCGAGGTGTGGGCGGCCAAGGACGTCTCGACGCTGGACAACGCCTTCTACCAGGGCATGGCGCCGACGGCGACCGGCGGGACGATCGTCACCGACGGCTGGACCCGGCTCGACGTCTCGCCGGTGATGTCGAACTACGCGTACACGGGTGCGCTCGAGACGCGCAAGGACCTGTACCCGGTCGACGTCGACCTCACCTACGCGGGTGCGGACGGCAAGAGGAAGTCGTACCAGGCGATCCGTCTGGTCATGGACGCGGCGAACGGGAGCAACAGCAACGACCAGGGTGTGTGGGGCGACCCGCAGGTCACCTTCCTCGGTGACGAGCTCGCCCCCACGGTGGACGTCACGCGTCTGCAGTCCACGGTCGACGCCGACGAGGTCAACATCGGTTACCTCTACGACCTGACCGACTACGGCAAGGACGTCCGCAGCATCACCGTGGCGTACGACGCCGACAACCGCATGGTCGGCTACAGCGGCTCCGTGCTCGACGCGGCGTCCGGCAACCAGGACGGCAACCAGGCGGCCGCGCTGCCCGAGGACGCCGACCCGACATCGATCGCCTACCTGCTGCTGAGCGCGGACGGGAAGCTCACCCCGCTCACCGACGCGTTCCGTCGCCAGGCCGTGACGGGCGACACCTTCACGTCGGGCGCGCTGCACGAGGTGCTGCCCCCGTCCGACCCGGCGATCGAGGTCACGACCGACCCCGAGACCGGCAAGGTCATCGTCACCGGTACCGGCTTCTCCCCGTCGTCGCTGATCGCGGTCGAGGGCACGGTCGACGGCCGCACGGCGCCCGACCACGTCGCGGTGCTGTCGGTGGGCACGCAGGGCACGTTCACGTACACGTACACGTCGAACAGCGACCTGTCCGTGCCGGTCACCGTGACCGTCGGCGGCCAGGGGCTCACGAGCGCTGTCACTGCGACCTCGGTGACGACTCCGGTGGTCCCGGTGACGGGCATCACGGTGACGGGTCCGGGCGTGGCGGGCGGCGCGGTCTCCGCGACGGTCGGTGCGACGGTCCAGCTCGGTACGACGGTGCTTCCGGCGGACGCCACCGATGCGTCGGTGACGTGGTCGACGAGCGCTGCCGGTGTGGCGACGGTCTCTGCCTCGGGTCTGGTGACCGCGATGGCCGCCGGTACGGCGACGATCACCGCCACGGCGAAGGACGGCTCCGGCGTCAAGGGTGCGGTCACGGTGACGGTCACGACTCCGGTGGTCCCGGTGACGGGCATCACGGTGACGGGTCCCGGTGTGGCGGGCGGCGCGGTCTCCGCGACGGTCGGTGCGACGGTCCAGCTCGGTGCCACGGTGCTTCCGGCGGACGCCACCGATGCGTCGGTGACGTGGTCGACGAGCGCTGCCGGTGTGGCGACGGTCTCTGCCTCGGGTCTGGTGACCGGGGTCGGCGCCGGTACGGCGACGATCACCGCCACGGCGAAGGACGGCTCCGGCGTCAAGGGTGCGGTCACGGTGACGGTCACGACTCCGGTGGTCCCGGTGACGGGCATCACGGTGACGGGTCCCGGTGTGGCGGGCGGCGCGGTCTCCGCGACGGTCGGCGCGACGCTGGCGCTGGTCGCCACGGTGACGCCCGCAGGCGCGACGGACAAGGCGGTGACGTGGTCGACGTCGGCCGCGTCGGTGGCGTCCGTGTCCACCTCGGGTGTCGTCACAGCGGTCGCGCCGGGTACGGCGACGGTCACGGCGACGGCCCATGACGGGTCGGGCATCAAGGGGTCGGTGACGGTGACGGTGAGTCGCCAGCCGTCGTCGGACGCGACGCTCGCGTCGTTGTCGGTGGCGGGTCAGTCGGTGGACCTGGCTGCGGCCGCGTCGGCCGGTGGTGCGTCGCTGACGGTGGTGGACCCGGCGGCGGTGACGGCTGCTGACGTGCAGCACGTGGTGGCGGACGCCGGGGCCTCGGCCCAGGTGTCGATCGCCTCGGGCACGGTGACCGTGACGGTCACGGCCGAGGACGGCACGACGACGAAGGTCTACCGTGTGGTGCTGCACCGGGCGCCGGTGCCGGTCACCTCGATCGAGGTCACCGGGGACGGCGTGAGCGGCGGCAAGGTCTCGCTGGTCGAGGGCACCGGGACGGCGCTGTCCGCGTCGGTGCTGCCGACCGGGGCGGACGACCGCTCGGTGACCTGGTCCACGAGCGACGCGGCGGTCGCGACCGTCTCCGTCGACGGCGGCCTCCTCGCCGTCCGTCCGGGCACCGCGGTGGTCACCGCCACCGCGAACGACGGCTCGGGCGTGACCGGCACCGTCGAGGTGACGGTGACCGCGGCCCTGCCGTGGCAGGCTGCCACGGCGACGGCCGTCGAGGTCGCTCCGACCAGTCTGCGGCTCGGGGCGAAGGGCACGGCGAGCGTCGTGCTCACCGCCCGGGTGTCGAGCAACGGCGGCGGCGTGACGGCCGGCACGGTGCGGTTCACGGTCGACGGCCGCCAGGTCGACGCCGCGGTCCGCCAGGGTGTCGCGACCGCGACGGTCACGGTCGGTTCCGTGGGGACGCTCGCGGTGAGCGCTCGCTACCTCGGGACGGTCACCACCGCGCCCTCGGCGGCGACCGCGTCGGTGTCCGTCGCCAAGGCGAAGGCCACGGTGACGCTGAAGGCGAAGAAGGTCCGCAAGGCCGTGAGGAAGGCGATCCGCAAGGGGACGAGGAAGGTCGAGCTCCCGGTGGTCGTCAAGGTCGCGGGCAAGAAGTCCTTCGCCGCCGTCACGGTGCGGGTCAAGGGCAAGGGGCTCAAGGCGAAGAACCTCACCCTGACCCGCGGCGGGACGACGCTCAAGGTCAAGCTCGCCGCGAAGCACCCGAGCAAGGTGGCGGTCAAGGTGGTCCTCAAGGCCACGGGGACCGTCGCCAAGGCCACGTCGAAGAAGATCGTCGTGAGCCTGCGGTGATCGCCGCCGGCTGAGCGCCGGCTGGTGAGCACCGCCTGGTGCGCACCGGGTGCCGACCCCACGAGGCGGGCCCGTCAGGACGGTCGTCCTGGCGGGCCCGCCCGCGTCTGCGTGCTGTACCGCAGCGCGCCGACAGGGGATGATGGAGGGCATGAGCCTCGACACCGCTGCCGCCGTCAAGTCCGCCTCCGTACCGGACCCGCAGGCCGCCCCGCCGGTGCGCTGGGGCCTCCTGGGCACGGGCGGCATCGCCCACACCTTCGCCCGCGCCGTGCGGCACCGGACGTCGGCCCAGGTCGTCGCGGTCGGCTCGCGCAACCTCGAGAAGGCGCAGGCCTTCGCCGCCGACTTCGAGGTGCCGCACGCCTTCGGGAGCTACGAGGAGCTGGTGACCAGCGACGAGGTGGATGTGGTCTACGTCGCCTCCCCGCACTCGCACCACCACGAGCACGCGCTCCTGGCGCTGCGCGCAGGCAAGCCGGTGCTCGTCGAGAAGGCGTTCGCGCGCAACCTGCGCGAGGCCGGCGAGATCTTCGACGCGGCGCAGGAGCGCGGGCTGTTCGCGATGGAGGCGATGTGGACGCGCTTCCTGCCCACGACGGCCGCCGTGCACCGGATCGTCGCGGAGGGCACCATCGGTGACGTCGTCTCCGTGATCGCCGACCACGGCCAGAAGCTCGACACCGACCCGGCGGGGCGTCTGCTCAACCCGGCCCTGGCGGGGGGCTCGCTGCTCGACCTCGGCGTGTACCCCGTCTCCTACGCGCACGACCTGCTCGGGGCGCCCGCTGCCGTCGAGGCGCGCGGTCGCCTCACGGACACGGGTGTCGACGGCCAGGTCGCGGTGCTGATGCAGTACGAGGACCACCACCAGCAGGCGATCGCCGCCGCCACGCTGTGGGCGAAGACGGCGACCACCGCGGTGATCGCCGGGACCAAGGGCTGGATCGAGCTGCCGGGCGACTTCTACGCGACCGGCGACGTGGTGGTGCACCTGCCCGACGGCCTCACGCAGGACCACACCTTCGACGTCTCCGACGGGCTCGCCTTCGAGGCCGCCGAGGTCGCGCGGTGCCTGGACCGCGGGCTCACGCAGAGCCCGCGGCACCCGTGGCAGGACACTCTCGACGTCATGGCGACGATGGACGAGGTGCGGCGGCAGGTGGGCGTGAGCTACCCGGGCGAGCACCCGGCGGGGCGCCACAGCGGCGCCTGAGGTCAGGAGGCGTCGGCGGCCGGCGCCCGGCCCGCGACGACGAGCTCCCCGACGTGCTCGCGCAGGGCGTCGCGCGCCGGCTCGGCGAGCGAGTCGTCGACCACCAGCGTCCCGACGGCGGACAGCGGCGCGATCTGCGCGAAGCCGACCGCGCCCCACTTGGTGTGGTCGGCGAGGATCACGAGCTGGCGCGCGGCGTCGACCATCGCGCGGTTCGTCTCCGCCTCGGTGATGTTGGGCGTGGTCAGGCCCGCCTCGAGGTCGAAGCCGTAGACCCCCATGAAGGCGAGGTCGACGTGCAGGGACTTGAGGGACTGCACCGCGACCGGTCCGACGAGGCCGCCCGACGGCGTCCGCTCACCCCCGGTGAGCACCACGGTGAGGTGGGGACGGGTGTGGGTGTGGAGCACCTCGGCCACCTTGATCGAGTTGGTGACGACGGTGAGGTTGGGCACCTCGAAGAGGTGGTGGGCCAGGGCCCAGGTCGTGGTCCCGGCGCTGATGGCGATCGCCATGCCCGGTGTGACGAGCTCGGCGGCGCGAGCCGCGATCGTGGCCTTCTCGTCCGGCTCGCGCAGGCTCTTGGCCTCGAACTCGGGCTCGACGGCGCTGGCGTGCTCGATGATCGTCGCGCCACCGTGCACCTTTGTGAGCAGCCCTCGGCTGTCCAGGGCGTCCAGGTCACGCCGGATCGTCATGTCCGAGACACCGAGGATCTCGGTGAGCGTCGAGACCTTGGCCCCTCCGGTGCGCCGGACCTCTTCCAGGATCTTTGCCTGTCGCAGTGCCGCCAGCATGGATCTCCTCGATTCGGTCGGTGTGCGTGGGACCTGCGCCGCCCAGGGTGACCCCGACCGGGTGGGTCGGCGTCGACCACCCGTGGAGCTGGCGGTATGGCCCGCGATAGCGGACTCTACCAACGGCACCCCTGTCGGCACCCCCAGAGACGCTCATTTGTCGCAAAATATCGTCTCAAAATTATGAGAACGTGCACATTCTTGCACATCGCTGATGAGGTTCGTCAAACAACTATAAACAACTCTTGACCCTTGCAAACATTTGGGTACTCTGTGACGTACGAACGTTTCAACGCGGAACCGTTCGCACCCCCCGACTCGGGCGCCGAGCCGACGACAGAAGGAACGACGATGCTCCTGCGACGATCCCTGGCGGCCTCCGCCGCATCACTCGCGGCCGTGGCCGCCCTGGCGGCGGGACCGGCGACGCTCGCCCCTGCCGCCGCGGCGCCTGCTCCCGCCGCCCCGGCCGCGAGCTTCACCTGGCCGGACCCGCCGAACGGCTACCCCGAGTGGAACAACAACATCGGGATCTACCAGGTGAACGCAGAGCCGGCCCACGCCTCGCTCATGCCGTACGAGTCGACGGCCAAGGCGCTCGCCGCCGACCGCACCGACTCGGCCTACCGGCTGAGCCTCGACGGCACGTGGAAGTTCCGCTACGCGGCCAAGCCGGCGGACGCGAGCCTCGACTTCGCCCAGCCGGGTGTGGACCCCTCCTCCTGGGCTGACATCACGGTCCCCGGGAACTTCGAGACGCAGGGCTACAGCAAGGCGATCTACCTCAACGTCACCTACCCGTGGTCGGGCGCCAACGGTGACAACGAGAACCCGCAGCCGCCCTTCGCCCCGACCAAGGTCAACCCGGTCGGCCAGTACCGCCGCAGCTTCGAGGTCCCCGAGGGCTGGGACGGCCGGCAGGTGTTCGTGAACCTCGGTGGCGTGAAGTCGGCCTTCTACCTGTGGATCAACGGCGTCAAGATCGGCTACGCCGAGGACTCCTTCGACGACCACGAGTTCGACATCACCCCGTACCTGCAGACCGGGCAGAACACCATCGCCCTCGAGGTCTACAAGTACGCGGACGGCACCTGGCTCGAGGACCAGGACATGATCCGCCTCGGCGGCATCTTCCGGTCCGTCTCCCTGTTCTCCACCCCGCAGGTCCACCTGCGGGACTTCTTCCTGACCACACCGTTGAGCGAGGGCTACACCGCCGGTGAGCTCAAGGTCGCGACCTCGGTGCGCAACTACGGCAGCGCGGTGAGCGGGAGCTACACGGTCTCCACGCAGCTGTACGACGCGGACGACAAGCCGGTCTGGCCCTCGCCGCTGACGCAGTCCAGCGACCTGGGCGCGGTCCCGGCCGGCACCGATGCGACGGCCACGGGCAGCAAGGCGGTGGACCACCCGCGGCTGTGGTCGGCGGAGGACCCGTACCTGTACACCGCGGTGATGGAGCTGAAGAACCCGGCGGGCCAGGTGATCGAGACCGAGTCGACCCGGGTGGGCTTCCGTGAGTTCGCCATGCGCGACGGCCTGATGCAGATCAACGGCAGGCCGATCTCGCTGCGGGGCACGAACCGGCACGAGATGGACCCGGACGTCGGCATGGCGCTGACCCCGGACATGATCGCCAAGGACCTCACGATCATGAAGCAGCACAACCTCAACGCGCTGCGCATGTCCCACTACCCGAACAACCCCTACACGTACGAGCTCGCCGACGAGTACGGCATCTACGTGATGGACGAGACCAACCTCGAGACGCACGCCATCCGCGGGGACTACCCGGCGAGCAACGCGACCTGGCTGCCGCCGGTCATGGACCGCACCCAGCGGATGGTGCAGCGCGACAAGAACCACGCCTCGGTGATCATCTGGTCGCTGGGCAACGAGGCGGGCGCGGGCAGCACCTTCGTCGCGACCCACGACTGGATCAAGTCCTTCGACACGACCCGTCTGGTCCACTACGAGGGCGACAACCGGCCCGAGGTCAGCGACATGCGTGCCGCCATGTACGAGAGCGTGGAGCGTGTCGCCCAGCGGGCGCGGGAGACGGCCGGCGACCCGCGGCCCTACATCATGATGGAGTACATCCACTCGATGGGTAACTCCACGGGCTCGCTCAAGGAGTACTGGGACGTGGTCCGGGCGAACCCCGGCTCCCTGCAGGGCGGGTTCATCTGGGACTTCGTCGACCAGTCGCTGCGCGAGCCGGTCCCGGACCAGACGTTCGTGCGCGAGGCCGGACCGGCCCACCTGACCGCGACGCTCACCCCAGGGGTGAGCTTCGACCCCACCGTCGGCCTCGGCGGCGGCAACGCGTTCTCCGGTGACGACCCGCTCAACTTCGACGACTCCTTCTCCGTGGAGTCGTGGTTCACGCCCTCGTCCTACGCGGGCCACCAGCCCCTCGTCGCCAAGGGCGACCGCGAGTGGTCGCTCAAGCAGACGCAGGTCGGCTCGAGCACCAAGCTGGAGTTCTTCGTCTACAACGGCTCGTACGGCCAGAACAACGGCTACGCCTCCGCGAGCGTCACGCTGCCGACCTCCGGCTGGCTCGGTCAGGAGCACCACGTCGTCGGCGTCTCCGACCGCCAGACCAAGCAGCTGCGGCTGTACATCGACGGTGCCCTGGCGGCGTCCACCGATGTCGACATCGTGCCGAACCGCAGCGGAGCCCTGCTCGGCGTCGGGATCGACACCACGCAGCCCGACCGCGTGCTCACGGGCACGACGCGCGTGGCCAGGGTCTACGACCGGGTGCTGACCGAGGCGGAGGCGACCGCCTCCTCCCGGCCCTCCGCGGACCCCGCGCTGCGCTTCGACCTGGACGCCGCGACCGCCACGGTCGACCACCAGAACGCGGACGGCACCGAGACGTATCTCGCCTACGGCGGTGACTGGGGCGACAGCCCCAACGACGGCGCCTTCGTCGGTGACGGCATCATCGGGGCGGACCGGGTCGCGGACGGCAAGGCCGCCGAGGTCAAGGGCGTCTTCCAGACCATCCAGGTCGCGGCGACACCGACGGCCGGCACCGTGCGCGTGACGAACGAGAACCTCTTCACGAACGTGAACGCGTTCCGCGGCACGTGGCGGCTGCTCGCCGACGGCGAGGTCGCCCAGCAGGGGACCTTCTCCGACGCCGACCTGGACATCGCACCGGGGACGTCGAAGAACGTCGTCGTGCCGGTCCGGCCCGTGCCGGACGCCAAGCCGGGCGTCGAGTACCTCCTCGAGACGGACTTCGGCCTCAAGGCGGCCACCGCCTGGGCGCCGGCCGGCTTCGTGGTCGCGACCGGCCAGGCGCCGTTCGACGTCGCCCAGGTCCCGGCCAGGGCCGTCGGGTCGAGCGTCGTCGCGCCGCTGACGGTGGACGAGAGCGGCTCGGCGGTCTCGATCGCCGGGCACGGCTTCAGCCTCGACATCGACCGGACGAAGGGCGTCCTGTCGCACTACGAGTCGAACGGCGTGGAGCTCGTGACGTCCGGTCCCGCCCCGAACTTCTGGCGGGCGCCCACCGAGAACGACATCCAGCGGGGCGTCCCCGGCCAGTCCGCGGACTGGCGCTACGCCGGGTCGAACCGCACGGTCGACGCGGTGGACGTGGACGTGCAGGACGGGAGCCGCGCCGTCGTGGTGTCGGTGAGGGGCTCGCTGCCCACGGGGGCGACCCCGTCGTCGTACACGACGACGTACACGGTCTTCGGCAACGGTGAGGTCAAGGTCGACAACACGCTCGACCCGGGTGCGACCAACGGCTTCATCCCCGAGGTCGGCACCATGCTGAGCCTGCCGGGCAGCCTGGACAACGTCGACTACTACGGCCGCGGGCCCTTCGAGAACTACGTCGACCGTCGCACGGGCTCCTTCGTGGGCCGGTACTCGACCACGGTCGACGAGCTCGGCAGCCACTACCTGCGCCCGCAGGAGGACGGCCAGCGCACCGACGCGCGCTGGGTGGCCTTCACGAACGACCAGGGCAAGGGCCTGCTGGCCACCGGCGAGCCGCTCATCGAGTTCAACGCCTCGCACTTCACTCCCGAGGAGCTCTCGCAGGGCGCACGCCACTCCTACCAGCTCCGGCCGCGCGACGAGATCGTGCTGCGGCTCGCGCTACGCCAGACCGGGGTCGGCATGACGACGTTCATCGCCCGTGACGAGTACCAGAACAAGCCGAACCACGAGTACCGCTACACCTACCGTCTGCGCCCGCTGACGGACGTGGCCGACGCGAGCGACCTGTCGCACCAGCGCACCGAGGTCGGCACCGAGCCGGTCACGGCGGCGCTCGGCACGCAGGTCGTGGCCCTCGGCAAGACCGTGCCCGTCACGGGGGCAGGGTTCCAGGCGGGCGAGGCGGTGCGTGCCACGCTCGACGGCGGTCAGACCGTCCTCGGGCAGCTCACCGCCGACCGTCGCGGCGCGGTCTCGGGCTCGTTCTCGCTGCCGGCCGGTGTGGCGCTCGGCGCCCACTCCGTGACGCTCACCGGCGGGACCTCCGCCCGTGCGGCGACGACGGGGGTCATGACCGTGGTGGCCCTGCCCGCCGTGCGCTCGACCGTCACCGTCGCCCCGAGCGCACGGTCCGTGCGCGCCGGGTCCCCGGCGACGGCGACCGTGCGGGTCTCGGCCCCCGGAGCCACCGCGGGTCTCGCGGGGCTGGCCATGGTGCAGGTCCGTGGGCCCGGTGGGACGACGAGCGTGGCGGCGGCGGTCAGCGTGACCGGCATCGCGACCGTTCGGCTCCCGGCCCTCGCCGCAGCCGGCACGTACTCGCTGACGGCGACCTACTCGGGCAGCCTCACGGTGCAGTCCGCCACCTCGGGGACGGCGACCGTCACCGTCACCAAGGCCGCGGCCACGGTGAAGGTCAAGGCGAAGCCCAAGAAGGCGAAGCCGCGGGGCAAGGTGCGCGTCACCGTCCGGGTGAAGGCTCCCGCGGGGCTCGCGGTGACGGGGAAGGTCACGATCAAGGACGGGAAGCGGAAGGTCGCCACCGTCAAGGTCCCGCAGTCGGGGACCAAGACCGTCAAGGTCAGGCTCTCCAAGAAGAAGGGGAAGCACAAGATCGTGGCGACGTACCTCAGCAACCAGGCTCTGGGCACCGCCAAGGCGAAGGCCAAGGTGAAGGTCGTCAAGGGCAAGGCGGCCAGGAGCAAGGCACGCCGATGAGCTCCCTCGACGGGTGCCCGACGGTGAGCGATCGGGGCTGAGCCAGGGGGAAGGACACGGGGTCGTCGGCCATCGAGCCGACGGCCCCGTGGTCTTTGTGCTGGTGCGGGTGGTGCGCGCCTTGCGGGGGGTTGACCGCGGGGAACGCTCCGGTATAGTCGGCATCGATTGAATCGAATCAATCCCAACGAGGGGATTGATGGTCGCCGATCCACGGAGCGCGACGACGCGTTCCTCCCACCCGCCCGAGGGGAACCATGAAGAGACACGGAAAAGCTGTCGGCCCGGCCCTCGCCGCCGTCCTCGCGCTCGCCCTGGGAGCGCTGCTCGCGGCACCCGCAGGCCCCGCCTCGGCGGCTCCCGCAGGGGAGCGGACCGTCACGCTCGCCAACCAGGACGCCGCCGGGAACCCGACCATGCGCTTCGACACGGACGGCAACGCCATCGACGCGCACGACGGGCAGATCCAGCGCTTCGGCGACCTCTACTACCTGTACGGCACCTCCTACGCCTGCGGGTACCGGTGGAACACGGTCGGAGCGCCGTTCTGCGGCTTCGTCTCCTACAGCTCCCCGGACCTCGTGCACTGGACGCCGCAGGGCCCGCTCTTCGACGCCTCCACGCCGACCTGGCAGGAGCGCTGCGACGGCGGCACCTACGGGTGCTACCGCCCGCACGTCGTCTTCAACGCCTCGACCCACAAGTACGTCCTGTGGATCAACACCTACGACGTCGGGGTCGGCTACCGGGTCTTCACCTCCGACCGGCCCGACGGCGACTTCGTCGAGGCGCCCGTCCCCGACCTCGCCGCGCCCGAGGGCGCCCCGCGCGCGACGAACTACGGCGACCACTCCGTCTTCGTCGACCACGACGGCTCCGCCTACCTGGTGTTCACGGACTGGATCAAGGGCGGTGACCTGATCGTCGAGAAGCTCGACCCCACCTACACCACGGGCTCCGGCCAGTGGTCGCGGGTCGGCCTGCGCTCCACGGAGGCGCCGACGATCTTCGAGCGCGGCGGGACCTACTACCTCACCTACTCCGACCCGAACCGCGGGTACGCGACCACCGGCACGGGCTACGTGACGGCCTCGAGCCCGCTCGGCCCGTGGCAGGGCGCCGGCACCCAGCAGGGCCCGTGGACGGTCGCGGACGGCGCGCTGACCATCGTGGGCGGCGGTGCGGGCGTGAGCCGGGCCGGGGCGGACTGGACGGACTACACCTTCCACGCCGACATCACCCTGCTCGAGGCCACCAAGGGCGGCTACGCGCAGGTCGGCCTGGTGTTCCGCAGCTCGGAGGCAGGCAGCTACCAGTGGCTCCTCGGTAACTTCGCCTACCCGGGCCAGGAGTCGGGCAACCTCACCAAGCTGATCCCCGGCAAGGCGGCCTCGCGGGTGCCCGTCTCGGTGCCGATCGTGACGGGCCAGACGTACGCGGTGGACATCACGGTGCACGGCAGCACGATCGAGACCCGCATCGACGGCACCCTCGTGGACACGACCACGGACTCGACCCTCACCGCCGGCAAGGTCGGCTTCCGCGAGAGCGACCCCGACGGCGAGGGGGTCACGGTCTCCGGCGTCACGGTCACCTCCGCGGGCGGCGAGACCCTGATGAGCGACGACTTCAGCGACGGTCTGGCGCAGTGGGACCGGCCCGTCGTGGGCACCAACCTCACCACGACGTCGTGCGGCGGTCAGCCGGCCGACGTGCTGCCGCTCACGACGTCGTCGGGCACGGTCTACCTGTACCAGTCGGACGTCTGGATGAACGGTGCGGCGAACGAGGCGCTGGCCAAGCAGTACTGGGCCCCGCTCGAGTTCGACGACGACGGCGGCCTCCTGCCGATCGTCTGCGAGCCCTCGGTGGACGTCACGATCCCGGTGGGCACCGCCGTCGCCGCGTCGGCCCCGCCCGCGGTGAGCACCGGCGATGTCGACTTCCAGACCTACAGCGACATCCACGGCAACCTGGCACGCGCCCAGACCTTCACCGTGCCCCAGGGCCGGCTCACGGCCGTGCGGTACTCCTCCTTCCAGACCGGCCTGCCGGACGCCGGGCTGACCCTCACGCTGCGCCGCGTCGCCGTGGACGGCACGGTGGGCGACGTCGTGACGACGCGGACGGTGCCGGTCTCGGAGATCTCGTGGTCGCCGAGCTGGCAGACCCTGACGCTGCCCGACGGTGGTCTGGAGGTCGCGGCCGGGGAGCGGTTCCTGCTCGGGGTCGCCTCGACGACCACCACGGGCGGCTACGGCATGATGTACCGCGACACCAGCCCCTACGCTGGTGGCCAGGCGCTCATCAGCCACGACGCCGGCGGCACCTGGACCCCCGAGGTGGGCCGCACCCTGCGCCTCGCCGCCGACATGGTGACCGTGCCGGGTGCACCGACCGGGGTCTCGGCGACCGCCGCGGGCACCGAGGTGACCGTCACCTGGTCCGCCCCCGAGCAGGACGGCGGGTCCGTCGTCGAGGGCTACCGCGTCTACCGGGCGGGCACCGCGGCGCCCGTCGCGACGGTCGACGCCGACAGCACCGGGGCCCGGCTCACCGGGCTCATGCCGGGGGAGACCCTGCAGCTCACCGTGACGGCCACCAACGCGATCGGCGAGAGCGCGCCGTCCGCACCCGTGACGGTGACCGTGCCGCGCGGCGACGAGAGCCGGCCGCCCGTGACCTCCACGGTGACCGTCGTGCCGTCGTCCTCGTCGGTGCGGGCCGGGGCACGTCTGCCCGTGACCGTGCGGGTGGCGGCGCCGGGCGCTGCGGGGCCGCTGTCGGGGACCGTGACCGTGCTGGAGGACGGGCGCAAGGTCGCCGCGGGCGCAGTCACCGCCTCCGGGGCCGTCACGCTCACCCTGCCCGCGCACGGCACGGCGGGCGGGCGCACCCTGACCGCCGCCTACACCGGCAACGCCGTCGCGAAGGCGGCCGTGTCCCGTCCGGTGCGGCTCACCGTGGCGAAGGCGCAGGCCAAGATCACCCTGAAGATCGCGAAGAAGGCGGCCAAGAAGGCCCACGCCGGCGCAAAGGTGAAGGCCAAGATCCGCGTCCGGGTGCCGTCCGGGGTGAGCGCGAGGGGCAAGGTCGTCCTGCGTGACAAGAAGGGCGGCACGAAGGTCAAGGTCACCGTGCCGGCCTCCGGGAAGAAGACCGTGAAGGTGCGCCTGGCCGCGAAGGCCGGCAAGCACAAGATCGTCGCGAAGTACCGCGGCAGCAAGGACGTGGCGAAGGCCAAGAGCACCACGAAGGTCACCGTGCGCAGGTGACCCACCGCGGGGAGGACCCGAGGCGCTGCCCGGGCCCTCCCCGCGCCCATGCCATCCCAGGTTCTCCGGGGTTCCCGACACCTTCCGTGTCCGGAACCCCGGAGAACTTTTGTGTGGGGGGTGGGGCGCGGGGGGCTCCCGGGGAAGACGGAGCAGCAGGAGAAGAGGACGGAGGGCGCCGGGACGAGGAGACCGGCGCCCTCCGTGCGGTGCGGCCGACGGCGGAGAGGAGGTCCGCGGCGCACCGGAACGCCGACTACGAGGCCGGCGGGGTCGAGAGCCCGGGGGCGGACAGCGCTGCGGCGGTCTGCCCGGGCGACTGCTGGAGCGGGACGAGCCGGGTGAGCTGGGTGACGTGGGCGGGGGTGAGCTCGGCGAGGCTCGCGACCTGCAGGAGCTTCATGGTCCGCACGATCTGGTCCTGCAGGATCTCGATCATGCGGTCGACGCCGGCGCGCCCGCCGGCCATCAGCCCGTACAGGTAGGCTCGGCCCACGAGCGTGAACCGGGCGCCCAGGGCGATCGAGGCCACGATGTCCGCCCCGTTCATGATCCCGGTGTCGACGGCGACCTCCAGGTCGGCCCCGACCTCGCGCACGACCTGCGGCAGCAGGTGGAACGGCACCGGCGCCCGGTCGAGCTGGCGGCCGCCGTGGTTCGAGAGCACGATGCCGTCCACCCCGAGGTCCGCGAGCCGCCGCGAGTCCTCCAGGCTCTGCACACCCTTGACGACGAGCCTCCCCGGCCACATCGAGCGGATGACGGCGAGGTCGTCGAAGGAGATGGACGGGTCCATCGCGGCGTCGAGCAGCTCGCCGACGGTGCCGCCGGTGGAGGTGAGGGAGGCGAACTCCAGGGTCGGCGTGGTGAGGAGGTCGAACCACCACCACGGACGCGGGAGCGCGTCGAGGATCGTCGACAGCGTGAGCTGCGGCGGGATCGAGAAGCCGTTGCGCTTGTCGCGCAGCCGCGCGCCGGCCACCGGGGTATCCACGGTGAAGAACAGGGTGTCGAAGCCGGCCGCGGCGGCCCGCTCCACCAGGCGGTAGGAGATCTCGCGGTCCCGCATCACGTAGAGCTGGAACCAGTTGCGGCCCTCGGGATTGGCCGCCTTCACCGCCTCGATCGAGGTGGTGCCGAGGGTCGAGAGCGTGAAGGGGATGCCGGCGGCGCCCGCGGCCCCGGCCCCGGCGATCTCGCCCTCGGTCTGCATGAGCCGCGTGAACCCGGTCGGGGCGATGCCGAAGGGGAGCGCGGAGGTGCCACCGAACACGGTCGTGGAGGTGTCCACCGTGGAGACGTCACGCAGGATCGAGGGGTGCAGCTCGACGTCGCGGAAGGCCTGGCGGGCGCGGCGCAGCGAGATCTCGCCCTCGGCAGCACCGTCGGTGTAGTCGAACGCGGCCCGCGGCGTGCGCCGCTTCGCGATGGCGCGCAGGTCCTCGACGGTCAGCGCGGACGCCAGGCGGCGGCGCCGGGCATGGAGGTCGGGGCGCTTGAGCCGCATGAGCTCGAGGAGCTCGGCGGGCTGGGGGAGCTGGCGCTGGACCATGGTCACCTCGGTTGGGGTTCGGGTGCGGGGGAGGGGTGTGTCGCCGGTCGAGCAGCGAGCCCCGGCGAGCGTGTCGAGACCAGCCGAGGTCTCGGCCCGCTCGCGGGCTCGAAGCGGAGCGGCGGGAAGGAGGCGGCGACGACGGCGCGCAGCTCCTCGAGGTCACCGCGCAGGTGCCCCAGGGCTCGTGCCTGGACGAGCACGTTGCCGATCGCGGTGGCCTCTGCGGGACCGGCCAGCACGGGCAGCCCCGAGCGGTCCGCCACCGCCTGGCACAGCAGCGTGTTCTGCGCGCCCCCACCCACCAGGTGGATCGCCCGCACGGACCGGCCGGCGAGCTGCGCGCCACGCTCGACGGTGTCGGCGAAGGCCTGCGCGAGGCTCTCCACGATGCAGCGCACCATGGCGGCCCGCGAAGCCGGGACGGGCAGGTCGTGCTCGCGGTACCAGCCCTCGATCCGCCCGGGCACGTCGCCCGGCGCGAGGAACCGTGCGTCGTCCACGTCGAAGACCTGGACCGGACCGTCCAGCCGGGCCGCCTCGGCGAGCAGGTCCTGCAGCGTGCTGGAGCGCTGCTCGGGGGTCGCCGCCCGGTTCCAGGCGCGGATGGACTCCGAGAGCAGCCACAGACCCATGACGTTGTGCAGGAACCGGGTGCGGCCGTCGACCCCGAGCTCGTTCGTGAACCGGGCGGCCCGCGCCTCCTCGGTCAGCACGGGGGCGTCGAGCTCGAGGCCGACGAGCGCCCAGGTGCCGCACGAGACGTAGGCGACCTCGCGATCCGTGCTCGGCACGGCGACGATCGCGGAGGCCGTGTCGTGCGACCCGACGGCGACGACGGGCAGCGCGCCGCCGACCGTGGCAGCGGTGTCGCGGTCCAGGGCGCCCAGCGGCGCACCGGGGTCGACGAGCGGGGGGAGCACCCGGTCCGGCACGCCGAGCAGCGCTGCGAGCTCGCGGTCCCACTCGCCGCTCCGTGCGTCGAGCAGGCCGGTCGTGGACGCGTTGGTCCGCTCGGCCGCGACCGTCCCGGTGAGCCAGAAGGTCAGCAGGTCGGGGACGAGCAGCATGCGGTCGGCCAGGTCGAGCACCCCGCGCTCACGGTCGACGGCGAGCTGGAACAGGGTGTTGAACGGCAGGTGCTGCAGGCCGTTGCGCCGGTAGAGCGCCGGGGCGTCGACGACGGCGTGCACCGCGGCCACGCCGGCCTCGTTGCGGTCGTCCCGGTAGTGGTAGGGCAGGCCCAGCAGCGCGCCGCCGCGCAGCAGCCCGTAGTCCACCGCCCAGGAGTCCACGCCCAGGCTCGCGATCGGCCCGGGCGTCTCGCGCACCGCCCGCGCCAGCCCGCCGAGCACGCCTCGGTACAGCCCGAGCAGGTCCCAGTGCAGGCCGTCGCGCGTGCGCACCGGCTCGTTGGGGAACCGGGCGACGTGCCGCAGCCGCAGCGAGCCGCCGTCCACGGTGCCGACGATCACGCGGCCGCTGGTGGCCCCGAGGTCGACGGCGGCGACGTGGTGAGCGGTCATCTCGGGCTCACCGCAGGAACGCGGCGGCGACCCCCGCGTCCACGGGCACGTGCAGGCCGGTGGTGTGGTCGAGGTCCGAGGAGCACAGCACGAAGACGGCGTTCGCGACGTGCTCGGGCAGCACCTCGCGCTTGAGCAGCGTGCGCTGGGCGTAGAAGGCGCCCAGCTCCTCCTCGGGTACCCCGTAGACGGCGGCGCGCTTGGCGCCCCAGCCGCCGGCGAAGATGCCCGAGCCGCGCACCACGCCGTCCGGGTTGATGCCGTTGACCTTGATGCCGTGCTCGCCGAGCTCGGCCGCGAGCAGCCGCACCTGGTGCGCCTGGTCCGCCTTGGTCGCCGAGTAGGCGATGTTGTTGGGACCGGCGAAGACGGAGTTCTTCGAGGAGATGTAGACGATGTCGCCGCCCAGCCCCTGGTCGATCATGGCCCTGGCCGCCGCACGGGAGACGAGGAACGACCCCTTCGCCATCACGGCGTGCTGCAGGTCCCAGTCGGCCACGGTCGTCTCCAGCAGCGACCTGGACAGCGAGAGCCCCGCGTTGTTGACCACGAGGTCGATGCCGCCGAAGGCGAGCAGCGTCTCCTCGACCGCCGCCTGGACCGCGGCCTCGTCGGTCACGTCGGCCGCGACGCCGACGGCCACGTCGGTCGAGCCGATATCGGCGGCCGCCTGGCGCGCCTTCTCGGCGTCGAGGTCGGCGATGACGACGCACGCCCCCTCGGCGGCGAGCCGGGTGGCCACCGCCTTGCCGATGCCGGAGGCCGCGCCCGTGACGAGCGCGACGCGGGTGGCGAGCGGCCTCGGCCGGGGGCGGCGCTGCAGCTTCGCCTCCTCCAGGGCCCAGTACTCGATGCGGAACTTCTCCGTCTCGTCGATCGGGGCGTAGGTGGACAGCGCCTCGGCGCCGCGCATCACGTTGATCGCGTTGACGTAGAACTCGCCGGCCACCCGCGCGGTCTGCTTGTCCGCGCCGTAGCTGAACATGCCCACGCCGGGCACGAGCACGACGGCGGGGTCGGCGCCGCGCATGGCGGGCGGCTCCTCGCCGCGCTCGCGGGCCGCGGCGGCGCCCCGCTCGTAGTACGCGGTGTAGTCGGCGCGGTAGGCCTCGTGCAGCGCGGGCAGGCGCTCGACGATCTCGGCGACCGACGCGCCGGCGGGAAGGTCCACGACCAGCGGCTTGACCTTGGTGCGCAGGAAGTGGTCTGGGCAGCTCGTGCCCAGGGCCGCCAGCCGCGGGTGCTCGGCCGAGGCGAGGAAGTCGAGCACCTCGGGGGAGTCGGTGAGGTGGCCGACCTGGGGGTGGTCGTGCGAGGCGAGGGAGCGCAGGTGGGGGGCGAGCGCGGCGGCCTTGGCGCGCCGCTCGGCCTCCGGCAGGGCTCCGAAGCCCTCGAGCGCCGGCCCGAAGGGCTGCGGGCGCCCGTGCTCCGCGATGTAGGAGGCGGCGGTGGCGATGATCCACAGCGAGGCGGCCTCGGCGTCGTCGCTCGTGTCGCCCCAGGCCGTGATGCCGTGCCCGCCGAGGACCGCACCGACCAGGTCGGGGCTCTCGGCCTTGACCCGCGCGATGTCGAGCCCGAGCTGGAAGCCGGGCCGGCGCCAGGGCACCCAGGCGACCTTGCCGCCGAAGATGCGCGCGGTCAGCTCCTCGCCGTCGAACGCGGTGGCGATGGCGATGCCCGCGTCGGGGTGCAGGTGGTCCACGTGCGCCGCGTCGACCAGCCCGTGCATGGCGGTGTCGATCGAGGGCGCGGCGCCGCCGCGGCCGTGCAGGCAGTAGTCGAGGGCGGCGACCATCTCGTCCTCGCGCTCGACACCGGGGTAGACGTCCACGAGCGAGCGCAGCCGGTCGAGGCGCAGCACCGCGAGGCCCTGCTCGGTGAGGGTGCCCAGGTCGCCGCCCGAGCCCTTCACCCACAACAGCTCGACGGGCTCGCCGGTGACCGGGTCGGTCGTGGTGCCCTTGGCCGAGGTGTTGCCGCCGGCGTAGTTGGTGTTCCGCGGGTCGGCGCCCAGCCGGTTCGACCGGGCGACGAGCTCCGCCGCTGCCGGGCGTGCCTCGGGGCTTGCGTCACGGGTGCTCATGCGAGTCAGTTCCATCCTGCCTGCGTGCCGCCGATGCGGTCCGCCTCGATCTGTTCCTGGTACCCGCTCGCGAGGTAGGCGCGCATCGGGTCGGCGGGCAGCCCGCGCTCCTCGCGCCAGCGCGCGAGGTCGGGGCGGACGTCGGTGTAGAAGGCGTCCATGAAGATCTCGTTGGCGAGCAGCACGTCGCCGTCCTCCTGCGCCTGGGCGAGGGCGTCCCGGTCCACGAGCAGCGCGCGCGCCAGCATCTCCTGCACGTTGAGCACGGAGCGGATCTGCCCGGGGATCTTCTTCTCGATGTTGTGGCACTGGTCGAGCATGTAGGCCACGTCGCTGTCGGGCCCGAGGGCTCCGCCGCGGGCGCACTCGAACAGGATGCGGAACAGCTGGAACGGGTCGGCCGCGCCGACCATGAGGTCGTCGTCCGCGTAGAACCGGCTGTTGAAGTCGAAGGAGCCGAGCTTCCCGAGGCGGATGAGCTGGGCGACGATGAACTCGATGTTCGTGCCGGGGGCGTGGTGCCCCGTGTCGAGGCAGACGACGGCGCGGTCGCCGAGCGCAGCCACCTGGGTGTACGCGGTGCCCCAGTCCGGCACGTCGGTGTGGTAGAACGCGGGCTCGAAGAACTTGTACTCGAGCACGAGGCGCTGGTCCTCGCCCACGCGCTCGTAGATCGCGGCCAGGCCCTCGGCCAGCCGGTCCTGGCGGGCGCGCAGGTCGCCCTGGCCCGGGTAGTTGGTGCCCTCCGCGAGCCAGATCTTGAGGTCGCGGGAGCCGGTGAGCGCCATGATGTCCAGGCACTCGAAGTGGTGGTCGATGGCCTTGCGCCGGATCTTCGGGTCCGTGTGGGTCAGGGCGCCGAGCTTGTAGTCGTCGTCCTGGAAGGTGTTGGAGTTGACGGTCCCGAGCCGCACGCCGAGGTCCTCGGCGTGGGCGCGCAGCGCGGCGTAGTCGTCGACCCGGTCCCAGGGGATGTGGATCGCGACGGCGGGAGCGAGGCCGGTGAAGCGGTGCACGGCCGCCGCGTCGGCGATCTTCTCCTCCACGGTCCGTGGGGTGCCGGGGGTGCCGAACACCTTGAACCTGGTCCCGGAGTTCCCGTAGGCCCAGGAGGGCACCTCGATCGCGAGCGAGTCGAGCTGTGGTGCGATGGCGTCGAACGAGGGCATGGCAATGGTCTCCTGGTCGTACTGGCGTGCGCCGGTCCCGGCGGTGGGCCGGGACCGGCGCACGCGCGTGTGAGCTGCTGGGTGGAGGGGGTGGGTCAGCCGGCGTAGTCGGCCACGTTGTCGGGCGTGACGAGGGTGACGCCCTGGTAGACCTCGCGCTCGGCGGCGTTGCTGAAGGGCAGCTCCTTGCCGTCGAGCTTGTCGGCGGCGAGGTCGACGGTCAGTGCGCCCATGCCGCTCGGGTCCTGGGCGATCGTGGCCGACATCTGGCCCTTCTGGATCGCGGTGATCGCCTCGGCGTCACCGTTGAAGCCGACCGTGACGATGTCCTTGACCGGGTCCTTGCCGGCGTCGCGGATCGCGTTGGTGGCGGCCACGGCCATCGGGTCGTTGCAGGCGAAGACGCCGGCCACGTCCGGGTTCTTGGCGAGGGCGTCCTTCATGATCTGGTACGCCTCCTCCGCCTTGCTGTTGCCGGAGAGCTCGGTGACGACGTCGTAGCCCAGCTCCTTGATCTTGGCGTCGAAGCCCTGGTTGCGGCGGGCCGCGTAGACGGCCGAGGGCTCGCAGGTGATCGAGACGACCTTCTTGCTCTTCGAGCCGTTGGCCTGGATCTGCTTGTCGATGTACTCGGCCGCCTGCGTGCCGCCGTCCTCGTTGTCGGAGATGACGATCGCGTCGTAGGGGGTCCCGCCGCCGCCGATGTCGTCGACGATCACCGGGATGCCCTTCTGCTGGGCCTTGGCGACGATCGGTCCCAGGGCGTCCGGCTTGAAGGGGCTGATGATGAGCACGTCCACGCCCTGGTCCAGCAGCGCCTGCGCGCCCGTGACCATCTCGTTCTCGTCGCTCTTCTCGTCGTGGAGCTTGAACTCCCAGCCGCGCTTCTCGACGGCCTCCTTGGTTCCCTCCTCCATCTTCTGGAAGTACTCGTACTGCATGTCGTAGACCGAGAAGCCGACGACGACCTTGTCGTCGCCTCCCTTGGTCGGGGTGCTGCTGGTGCCGTTGCTCGCGGTGCTGCACCCGGTGAGTGTGAGCAGGAGCAGGGCCCCCGCAGCAGCGAGGAGCTTGGTGCGCTTCATGAGGTGGTGCCTTTCTCTCTCTCGGCCGACGCCGTTGCCGGTCCAGTGGGGGATATCGGGTTGTGACGTTTCATTGAGGGGGTGCGGGGCCCGGAGGAGCCAGTCCGGGCCCCGCGGTCATCCCGGCTGCGGGACGGCCCGCCTCCGGGCGAACAGGGCTCGCAGCCGCGCGGCGTACTTGCTGCGCACGCCGTCGATGCTCAGGGCGACGATCAGCACACCGCCGAGCACCATCTGCTGGGCGCCGGCGCTCACGCCGTGGGCGACCAGAAGGTTGTTGAGCACCGTGACGAGCAGCACGGCCGAGAAGGTGCCGACGAGCGAGCCCTTGCCGCCGCGCAGGCTCGCGCCGCCGAGGACGGCGGCGGTGATGACCCGCAGCTCGAAGCCGTCCTGGGTGCCGCCGTCCGCGGTCCAGATGCGGGTGATGTAGGTGAGCACCGCGATGCCGACGGCGAGACCGAGCAGGCCGAAGACGAGGAACCGGACCCGGGTGGCCGAGACGCCGGAGAACCGAGCGGCCTCGGGCGAGGAGCCGAAGGCGACGACGCGCCGTCCGGCCGCCGTGCGCCGGAGGAACAGGTAGACGGCGCCGAAGAACACGCACATCACGATGAAGGGCAGGGGGACCGAGCCGATCAGGGTGCTGCCGAGCCGCGCGTAGCCGGAGTCGATCTCCGAGTAGTCGAGCGTGGCCGGCGCGTCCGACGTCAGCAGGTAGGCGATGCCGCGGAAGACGAAGAGCATGCCGAGCGTGGCCACGAAGGGCGGGACGCGCAGCCAGGTGACGAGGGCGCCGTTGACGCCTCCGCACGCCAGGCCACCGAGGACCGCCGCGGCGACCGCGAGCCAGGTGCCGCCGATCCCGTAGCCCAGCAGGCTGAGCACGCTGACCAGCGCGAGCTGACCGCCGACGGACAGGTCGAAGGTCCCGTTGATGATCGCCACCGTCATGGCCGCCGCCACGATGCCGAGGTACGCGCTCTCGGTGAGCACCGACTGGACGTTCGCGAGCGACAGGAAGCTGTGGTCGAGCAGTGCGCCCACCACGACGAGCACCACGAGGCACGCGGTGATGCCCCAGCGGTCCCAGGCCCGGCCGAGGTCGAGGCGGGCCCGCTCGCTCCGGGTCTCCGTGGCGGGGTGCGGCGCCGTGGCGCGGCTGTCGCCCTCAGTTCTTGTTGTCATCGAGCACCTCCAAGGGGACCCGGCGGCGGATGGCCTGCACGGCGAGCGCGGCGACGAGCAGGAGCCCGATGCTGATGCGCTGGTAGGCGGGGGGGACGTCGAGCAGGTTGAGGCCGTTGTGGATGACCCCGATGAGCAGCGCGCCGAGCACCGTGCCGATGATCGAGGCGCGCCCGCCCAGCAGGCTCGTGCCGCCGATCACGACGACGGCGATCGCGTCGAGCTCGAAGCCGAGCCCGAGGTTTCCCGAGCCCTTCTGGAGCTGGGCGGAGATGATGATCCCCCACACGGCGCCGGCGAGGCCGATCAGGGCGTAGACGGCGATCCGGACCCGGTCGACGGGGAGGCCGGACAGGTCCGCCGCGTCGCGGTTGCTTCCGACGGCCGCGACCCAGCGCCCGAAGCGCGTGCGGTAGGCGACGTACATCGCGGCCAGCGTCGCGAGGATCGCGAGCAGGACGGGGAACGGGATGCCCAGCGGCCGTCCGGCAGCAAGGTACTTGAGCGTGGAGTCGGAGACGATCACGTCGCGGCTGTCGGTGTAGACCCTGGCCAGACCGCGCACGATGACCATGCTCGCGAGCGTCGCGATGAACGGTGTGACCCCGAGCTTGGCGACCACCAGGCCGTTGCCGATGCCGACCAGCAGGCCGACCACCAGCCCGGCGACGAGCGCGACGGCGGTGCTGTGCCCGTCGCGGATGTAGGTGCAGGTCACCGCGCCCGTGAGGGCCACCGTGGCGCCGATGGAGAGGTCGAACTCGCCCATCGTGATGCACAGGGTCATCGCGAGGCCGGGCACCACGACGATGCTCGAGGCGACCAGGACGTTCTCGAGGTTCGTGCCCGTCATGAAGTTCGGCGCGAACAGGGCGAAGGCGACGACGACCAGCGCGAGCGGAGGGAGCAGGGGAAGCGCGGACAGCGTGCCGCGCAGCGCCTGGCTGCGGGTGCGCCGCGGCGGACCCGCCTGCGGCGGCGTCGCGGGGGGTGCGGTCTTCTGCAGCGTGCTCATGCGGCCACCCCGATCCTGCGGCCCGTGGTGGCGCACGCGATGACGTTCTCCTCGGTGGCGTCCTCGCCCTCGAGCCTCCCGACGACCCGCCCCTGGGAGAGGACGACGATCCGGTCGCTCATGCCGAGCAGTTCCGGGAGGTCGCTGGAGACCATGAGGACGGCGACGCCCTGTGCGGTCAGCTCGTTGACGAGCTGGTGGATCTCGGACTTCGCGCCGATGTCGACGCCGCGGGTCGGCTCGTTGAGGACGAGCAGGTGCCCGCCCGGGGCGAGGGCGCGACCGAGCAGCACCTTCTGCTGGTTGCCGCCCGAGAGGTTGGAGATGAGCTGCCCGGGACCGCTCGCCTTGATCTGCATCCGCTCGCGGTAGGTCTGCCAGACGACACGCTGCTTGCGCCCGGACAGCAGGCGGGCGGTGCCGCGCAGCCGGTCCAGCACGGTCATCGTGAGGTTGTGCTCGACGGACATGTCGGGCAGGCTGCCGGCCTGCTTGCGGTCCTCGTGCAGGAACCCGACACCGGCGCGGACCGCCTCGGCGGGGCTGGCGGGCGCGAATGCCGTGCCGCCCAGCCGCATGGAGCCGCCGCGCAGCGGCACGGCCCCGAAGACGGCCTGGGTGAGATCGATCTGTCCTGCCCCGGCGACGCCGCCGATGCCGACGACCTCCCCCGCCCGGACCTCGAGCGACGCGTCCTTGAGCACGCGTCCGGCGCGCACGCGGTCGAGCTCGAGGACCACGTCGCCGGGCTCGATGCGCTCGCGGTGGAAGACCGACCCGACGTCGCGCCCGACCATCCGGCGGACGAGCTCGTCCTCGGTGGTCTGCGCGATGTCCAGCGTGGCCACGTAGCGGCCGTCGCGCAGCACCGTCGCGCGGTCGGCGACCGCGAAGACCTCTTCGAGGTGGTGGCTGACGTAGATCACCGAGCGACCCCGCGTGCGCAGCCGCCTGACGACCTCGAGCAGGCGCTCGACCTCGCTCGAGGCGAGCGCCGCCGTCGGCTCGTCCATGATGATCACGCGTCCGTCGACCGAGAGGGACTTCGCGATCTCCACGAGCTGCTGCTCGGAGACGCTCAGGTCGCCCACCCGGGCGTCGGGGTCGATGGCGACGTCGAGCTGGGCGAAGATCTCGCGGCACTCGGCGCGCATGGCGGCGTAGTCGATCGCCCGGGTCACGCGGTGGTGGGGCTCGCGCCCCACGAACACGTTCTCGGCGACCGTGAGGTCGGGGAAGAGGGTGAACTCCTGGTAGATCACGGCGATCCCGGCGTCCTGCGCGTCACGGGGACGGGAGGGTCGGTACGGGTGGCCGTCCAGCTCCACGGTGCCTCGGGTCGGCGTGTTCACGCCGCCGAGGACCTTCAGGAGCGTGGACTTGCCTGCGCCGTTCTCCCCGACCAGGGCGTGCACCTCGCCGGGCCGTACCGAGAAGGACACGTCGTCGAGCGCCTTCACGCCCGGGAACTCGACGGTGAGGCCGTCGATCCCGAGCAGCACGCTGTCACTCACGAGGTGGCTCCTTTGTCACTCACGAGATGCTCCGCGGCTCTGCGGAGCTTCCAACTAATGAATCGATTCACAATCGCTCCACGACTATCTCAGGTGGGGCGTTCCGCGTCAACCACTCCCGGGAAGTTTTTCCCGAACGCGGTCTCCCGGCAAGCGAGCACCCGCCATCCACCGCGTGAGGGCGCCCGTCCTCATGGCCCGAGGGACGGGCACCCTCACGCGGTTCCGGGGGTCCGGGAGTGCGCACCTGCTCGCCGGGCCCCCGGGGTCCTGGGTGTCTGAGCCGTCGTGGTGCTGCGGGGTGGTCAGTGCACGGTGGTGGTCTTCTTGGTCGTGTACTTCTTCTTGGCGTAGCCGGGCTTCTTGACGATCACCGTGACCTTGAGCTTCTTGCCGCGGTCGGCCGTCTTGACCTTGTAGCGCTTGGAGGTGGCGCCCTTGATCGTCTTGTTCCCGCGCAGCCAGCGGACCTTGATCGTGGTCTTGCCCGCGGGCTTGTACGTGCCGGGGGTGACCTTGAGCTTCTTGCCGACCTTGGCCTTGCCCTTGATCTTGGCCTTCTTGGTGACCTTGATCTTGCCGGCCTTGACCTTGGCGGTGGCCGGGGAGGTGGCGGCGACGGTGGTGTAGCCGGCCTTGGTCGCGGTCACGCGCACGGAGAGCTGCCTGCCCTTGTCGGCCTTGACCGGCGTGTAGGTCGCCGCGGTCGCGCCGGGGATCGACACGCCGGCGCGCAGCCACTGGTAGGAGACCGTCACCCCGGGCACCGAGTACGCACCGGGCGTCGCGGTCAGGGTCTTGCCGACCTTCGCCTTGCCCGAGACCGCAGGAGCCTTGGTCACCCCGATCGTCGGGCGGGCGGGGGCCCGTACGAGGACCACGGGGCTGGTGTTGCCGGCCTGGTCGATGGCGCGCAGCCTGACGTCCTGGGCGACGTCGCCCAGGGGCACCGGGGCGAGGTAGTCCGACCAGGTCACGCCGTCGAGGGAGTACTGGGTGCGGTCGAGGTGATCGTCATGGCCGGTGACGGTGAGCACGCGGCTCGCCGAGACCGTGCCGGTGACGGTGGGCGCGACGGTGTCGATCCGCACCTCGGCGCTCCGGGGTGTCGAGACATTCCCCGCCTCGTCCGTGGCCCGGTAGCGCAGCGTCGTCGTGCCCTCGGTCGTGACCGGGACGGGTGCGGTGTACGGCTGCCAGCCGTCATCGCCGTCTGCGGTGCTCCACTCGATCGTGGGCTGCGCGTCACGGTCGTCGGTCGCGGTGAGCTCGACGGTCGCCGCTCCGCGGGACCACCCCGGCGCGCTGCCGGGGGCGGCGTGCACCGTGGCCTCGGTCGTGGGCGGTGTCGCGTCGTCCTGGCTGGGCAGCGCCCACACGTCGGCGAGCGAGGGGTCGGCGTAGTCCGGGTCGGAGCGGCTCTGCAGCCGCACCCGCACCGTGGACGAGGTGACGAACCGCGCGGGCACGTAGAGCCGGTAGGCCGCGGTGCCGGGCTGGCGCAGGGGTCGCACGTTGAGCCGGATGGCGACGAGCTCCCCGTCCACGGAGACGAGGTAGCTCTTGCGCTGCGGGTTGGCGTCGTAGGTCTCCAGGCCCTGCAGCACGAAGCCCTTGCCAGCCTCGACCGTGAGGTCGAACTCGTACCAGGCGTCCGGCACGCGGTAGCCGCCGTAGCGTCGGGTCAGCCCGGCCTCCACGTTGGTGCCGCTCGTGGACGAGGCGGTCAGATGGTGCTCCGCCTCGGAGGTCCCGTCGCCGAGGTCCACATGGTCCGTGAACATCGCCGGTGGCGTGGGGAACGAGGGTGAGATCGTGGTTCCGGCGGAGTCGACCGGCTTGCCGTCCACGACGAAGGCGGCGCTCACGGGGGTCTCGCGCGGGTCCAGGAACCCGCCGGGGAACAGCAGCGACGTCGCGGTGACGGTGCCGCCGGGCGCCACGGTCACCGGCGCGGAACGCTTCGCGGTCCACCCCTGGGGCCCGCTCGCGACGACCGTGCCGGTCACCGGGGTGGTGCCCGTGTTGGCGACCGTGAGCGAGACGGTGGCGACCGTCGCTGCGTCGTCCACGGTGGCCGTGGCCGAGAGCGCGGTGATCGGTGTCGGGTCGAGCGTGACGTCCTGGGTCGCGGAGGGCACGAGCGAGACCGGGCCCAGCAGGCCGGAGTCGTACGCCTGGTGCCCGCGCGCGTTGCCGTCGGTGTTGGTGACGGTGACCTCGATCGTGTTCGCGCCCGCGTGCAGCGCCCCGGCGAGGTCGAGGGTGTAGGGGGCCCAGATCCGGGTTCCCACGGATTGCCCGTCGACGGTGACCTGGGCGACGTTGGCGACCTTGCCCAGGTCGAGGCGCCAGTCGGTGCCTGCGAGCTGGTCGGCGCTCAGGGTGACCTGCTTCGTGTAGGTGGCGCTGCCCGAGTAGTACGGTGCGAGGTCCGTCCAGCTCTTCAGCGGCCGGTCCACCGGCGTCGACCCGTCGCCGATCGCGAGGTGCCAGTCACCGTCCAGCGCCACCGGGTCGGGCAGCGTGACGGGGATGCCCGTCCCGGCCAGGCCCTGGTCGTCGGCCTCGCCGCGCAGCGTGGTGGTGCCCGAGGCCTCGGTCCGCACGCTCGCGACCAGCCGGCCGTCGTCCACCCGGGTCCCCGTCACCTCGCCGTCGCCGATCACGTTGGTCACGTGCGCACGGCCGTCGTCCGCCGAGACGGTGACCCCGAGCGGGGCGCGGGGCTGCAGCGTCATCGGGACGACGACGCCGTCGTCGGTCTCGCGGTAGGTGGTCGCCGCAGAGACGTCGCCCGTCTCGGGGTCCCAGACGGCGGGCAGGCCGTGGGAGGGGAAGGTGACGTCGACGGTCACCGGCGAGCCGCTCTCGTTGGACAGCAGGTAGCCGTCGGTGCCGTCCTGGGAGAAGCGCAGCACGCGCACCCCCGCCTGCGGGCTCGACAGGGTCACCGCCGCCTGGCCGAGGCCGGCCGCTGCGCGCCCCGCGGCCTGGGGGCCGTCCGCCGTCACCACCCGAGCGCCACCGCGCTCGTCGATCTGCGCCACGACCTCGGCGAGCTGGTCGTCGCGGCCCTCGATCTCCTTGGCGGGCGGCGCCCCCGTCCACACGACCTGACCGCCGGCGTCCACGAGGTCGCGCAGTCTCCGGGCCGCCTCCAACGAGAGGTACGGCGCCCGGGGCACCACGACCGTGGTGTAGGTCATCTCGCCGACCTTGAGAGCGCCGTCGGTGACGGTGGCGTGCGCGACGACCTCCGGGTCGTCGCTGAGCGCGCCCTCGTCGAGCAGGTCGAAGTCGACCTGGGAGTCCTCGAGGGCGTTCTCCGTGGCGATCCAGTCGCTGTCGCTGGCCTGCCAGTCGTCGGTGCGCTGCAGCGCCTCGTTGGAACGGGACACGTTGAGCAGGGCGGTCGGAGCAGCCGTGGTGTGGCGGCCGAACTCCATGAGCCGGCCGGTCCACTCGTTGAGGTCGTCGATCCAGGGCCACCAGGTGTTCTCCTTCATGAACACCGGCGGGTAGGGGATCCCGTCGACCGAGTCGTAGGTCGTGTGGAACAGGGTGTAGTTGATGCCGCGCAGCGCCGACATCGCTGTCGCCTCGCGGGTGTCGTCCAGGCTCATCTGCCAGCCGGTCCCGCCCATGATCTCGTCGTAGACGAGGGGCTTGCCGAGCTGGTGCGCCACGCTCGCCGCGGTGCGCGGCAGGAAGCGGGCTGCACCGTTGTGGGCGTCGTTGAAGATCAGATCGGTCCCGGGGACCTGCACCCACTGGTGCATCGTCAGGAAGTTGCCTGACAGGCGCAACCCCTCGGCGGGGCCGTGCTCGTCCCACAGCGGGTTGGAGAGGATGGTCACGCCGTGGGCCTCGGTCCAGTCGTACTTCGTCTTCCAGTACGCGTCGACCCACTGGTCGGACGCTGCCTGGTAGTAGGCGGCCCTGGCGGTGTCACCCTCGCGCCCCAGGTCCGAGAAGACGGCCGCCATGGTCGGTGCGATGTCGTGCCCGGCCTCGGCGAGCCGGTCCACGAGCTCGGGGGTGTAGGGCACCGCGCCGGACCGCTCGCGGTAGCTGAGCTCGGACTCGTCGTCGGCGAAGCCGACGAGCACGTTGCCGAAGGCCCAGCCGAAGCGCTCGTAGTACTCGTCCATCACGACCTGGTTGTAGAGCTCCTGGGCATCGGTCTCGAGGGAGTCGAGGTAGCCGCTGTCCCGGTACTGGAAGGCGAAGGCCTGCAGCACCCAGCTCCCTGCGGGCGCAGACCAGGGCTGCCCGGAGGTGTAGGTGCTGGTGAGGTCGACCACCGTGCTCAGGTCCCCGTCGTCGTCCGCGGGCCGGGCCGTCACGGCGATGACGTTCTCGAGCGGCTTGGGGGTGAAGGCGAAGTCGGCGATCGACGCGTCGTTCTCGTAGTCGCTCGCGTACAGCGGCGCACCGCCGGGGGCGGTCACGACGCTCAGCCCGTCGAGCCGCCAGCGCTGCGGTCCGTCGACCCGCATGCCGATCCCGCCCGAGGGAAAGGTGGTGTCCGTCAGGGAGGGCTCGGCCACTCCGTCCAGGGTCACGTCCAGCGTGCTGCCGACGAAGGAGATCGCGATGTCGTGGTACCCGTTCTGGTCCCAGCCCGGTCGGTGCGACTGCCCGAGGCGGAGCTGGCTGAAGCTGCCGTTCACCTGCTTCCAGACGTCGACGACGCCGTTGATGCGCACGTCGACCAGGTAGCCGTTGCGCGGGTCCGGGGAGCGCACCATGAAGCCGGCGGTCCCGGCCTCGATCGCGAAATGAGCCGAGGCCTTGTAGTCCGTCCAGCTCGCGCCCTCGCGCAGCAACGTCACTCCGGGCGCCTTGGTGGCGTCCGCGACGACCTCGCCGTCGACGATCCTGAGCGGGGCGTCGATGAGCCGGCCGAGGTCGATGTCCTGCCCGCCGTCGACGTTGAGGGAGGCCGCTTCGTAGGCGGTCTTGACGCGCATGTCGGGGTGGGGTTGGTAGGTCTTGTCGCCGACCTGGCCGCCGTTGACGATGAGGCCTCCGGCGGCGCCGGAGGGGAACTGGGCGTCGTTGTCGAGGCGGACCTTGATGCCGAGCTGCTGGGCCTTGTGCAGGACGTTGTCGACGCGGTCGAACCAGGCCTGGGAGAAGAAGGGTTCGGCGTCCATGCGGAAGATGACGACCTCGGTGAAGCCGGCGTCGTGCATGTCCTGGAGGGTCTGGTCGGTCTGGGCCTTGGTCTGGGTGCGGTTCCAGAACCACAGGACGGAGGGTTTCTGGGTGGTGGGGTTGGCGAAGGCGTCGGTGTCGAAGCCGGGGATCTGCAGGGCGGGGTCGGCCGCGAGGCGGGACAGCGCCGGGGAGGCGGGCGCCGTGGGGGCGGGTGCGGCGGTGGCGGCGGTGGCCGGGGCGGCCAGCACGGCGGCCAGCAGCAGACCCAGGCCCGCACGGGCGAGCGCTCGTCGGGGGGTGCCGCCCTGTGGCGTGGGGGCCGTCAGGGCGCGAGAGATCCAGCGTCGGCTGCGGAACATCGTCGGTCCGTTTCGTTCGGGGATTCTTCGGGAGCGGTCAGGTGGTCGTGCTCGGGGGCGCCGTTGCCCCCGAGCACGGGTGGTCGTCAGACGACGACGAGGGGCAGTCCGAGCAGGTCGGCCACCGCGCGGAGGTCCTCGACGCGGTGCCCGGTGCCGAGCGCCCAGTGGTGCGCGATGCCGGTGGCGGACCACTCGTCGGTCCACTCGCCCGGGTCGCGCCCGAAGTCGACCCGTGACGTCGTGTTGCCGATCTGCAGCAACGGGCCGGGGACGGTCGTGCCCTCGGAGGCCACGATGCTGAAGGACCCGTCGCGGTCCTGCGCGATGCCGCACAGCGTCACGGGGCCGTGGGCGACGTCGAACTCGACCGAGACGCCCCAGCCGCGCTTGCCGTGGTAGATCCCCAGGCCGCGCAGCAGCGGCCGGCGGGCGCTGATGGCGAGGTGGGCGGGGCCGTCGTGGCCCATCTCGACCACGTCGTCGAGGAAGTTCAGCGCCTGCAGCTCGGTGAACGAGCCGCCAGCCCCGATGCGGTCCATGACGAGCATGGCCAGGGAGGTGCGCAGCTCGTACTCGCCGGCCGTCGGCACGCCGCGCGCGGTCAGCAGCGAGGCGCCGAGGATGAGTCCGGCGCCCACGCGCTCGTGCGTCTCGCCGTCGAGCCCGCGGTGGTAGTAGGCCAGGGAGTCGAGGGCGAAGTCCTCGACGAGCCGGTCGAGGGCGACCGAGACCGTGGCGCCCCAGCGGAAGTCCTCGTCGACGACGGAGTCGTCGAGCGCGAACACGTCGCGGGCGAGCGACATCCGGGCGTCCGTCTCGGCCTCGGTGACCTTCTCGACGCGGACCCGCAGGTCGTCGATCTCGAGGATCTCCACGTGGCCGCCGAGCTGCGCCGAGACCAGCGTCGGGTCGGTGGAGACGTCCATCATGCCGGGGTACAGGTGCCCCATGAGCCCGTGCCTGCCGTGGCGGAAGGCGGCGCGGACCCCGGCGGCGCGGACCCAGCGCTCGATCTTGCCCCAGGCCCGCTCGTCCTCCACGTAGCCGGAGACCGAGCGGAACTCGATGCCGCAGCGGCGGAAGGCGTTCGCCATCTCCGGCAGCGGGCAGGCGCCGCAGTAGGCGAGCCAGGCGCCCGTGTCGAAGCTCGCGTGGTCCATGGCCTCGGTGGGCTGCAGGTTGAGCAGCAGCACCGGGGCGCCCGAGCGCTGGGCGACCGGGACGAGCATCGACGCCGTCATGTACGTCGTGAGGAAGCCGACGATCAGGTCGCAGTCCGCGACCCGCAGCTTCTCCGCCGCGGCGGCACCTTCCTGCGCGTCGGAGACGAAGCCGACGTCGACCACCTCGCAGTCGAGGGCGGAGAGCCGTTCGCTGACGCGGCGGGCCGAGCGCTGCAGCTGCGGGAGCAGCTCGGGGAACTGCGGCCAGTAGGCGCCCAGACCACCGGCGACCAGGCCGATGCGGGGCTTGCGGGGGCGGATCCGGTCGAGAGCGCCGGAGTCGGTGGAGGTGTCGGTCATCGAGCATCCCTGGGGTCTGCGGCAAGCCTGTGCGGCTCTGCCCTCTCATCGTTGAAAGGTTTCACCACGAATGTAGCGGGGGCGGTGGCGAGCGTCAAGGTCAGGGGCGGGCAGGGCTGCCGGGCGGGTGCGTGTGAACGTTCGACAATCGCCCGTGCCTGCACGTCATGGGCCAGCAGAGATGGAGTACGCTGCACATTGCAGCGTTTCACCCGGCGCCTCCTGAGCGCCCGTCATGGGAGGTAACCGCGTGGCCGAGCTGGATCGCAGGCACCACGCTTCCGTCAAGGACGTCGCCGCAGCCTCGGGTGTCTCCCTCGGCACCGTCTCCAACGTCCTGAACCGGCCCGAGCGCGTGAGCGCCGGGACGAGGGAACGGGTCGAGCGGGCGATGGCCGAGCTCGGCTTCGTGCGCAACGAGTCCGCCCGCACCCTGCGCTCCGGACGCAGCCGGACGCTCGCCTACGTGATGCTCGACGCCGGCAACCCCTTCTTCATGGACGTCGCGCACGGCATCGAGGGGGTCGCCGAGGGCGCCGACCTCTCGCTGTTCCTCTGCAACAGCGACAACCGCGCCGAGCGGGAGGCCGCGCACCTGCGCCATCTCCAGCAGCACCGCGCGCAGGGCGTGCTCATCACGCCGGTCGACGCCGACCTTCCCTCCCTGGGCGACGTCGTCGCGCAGGGCACCCCGCTCGTCGTCATCGACCGCACGCGCCGCGAGGGCGACTTCTGCACGGTGGCGGTGGACGACGTCCTGGGCGGTCGTCTGGCCGTCGAGCACCTGGTGGCCCAGGGGCACACCCGGATCGGCTTCGCCGGCGGGCCCGTCACGCTGGGGCAGGTCAAGGACCGCCGGGCGGGGGCGCGCCTGGCCGCCCAGCAGGCAGGTCTGCCGCCCGAGGACCTCGTCGAGATCGTCTGCGAGTCGCTCACGGTCGCCGGAGGGGGCGACGTCGGCCGCCAGCTCGCCGCCATGCCGGACGCCGAGCGGCCGACCGCCGTCTTCTGCGCCAACGACCTGATCGCGCTCGGTCTGCTGCAGCAGGCGATCGGCCGCGGCTGGAGCGTCCCCGACGACCTCGCCATCATCGGTTACGACGACATCGACTTCGCGGCCGCGGCGGCCGTGCCGCTCACCTCGGTCCGCCAGCCCCGCGAGGAGCTGGGGCGCACGGCCGCCGAGCTCGTGCTCGACGAGGCCAAGAACCCGGAGCACGAGCACCAGCAGGTGCTCTTCACCCCGACCGTCGTCGCCCGGGCCTCCACCGCGCGCTGAGAGACGCTCGCCGGGGTCTCTCGCGGTCCGGGGCGCTGCGACGAACCCGGCGGCAGGACCGGTGCCGGGCCCCGTCGCAGCACCCGACCGCTCAGCGGGTGATCTTCAGCCTGGTCGCGCCCTTCGCCTTCGCCACCGTCGGCGAGCCCAGGAACCGTGCCTTGACCCGGTACGTGCCCGTGTCGAGCCGGGGCAGCCGCAGGGTGGCCTTCCCCCGGGCGTTCGTCCGGACCGTCCTCGCGACGACCGGGCGGCTGCCGCGACGGACCGTGACCTTCACTTTCCCGCGCGCGGTGCCCGGCGAGGCGACCTTGACCGCCACCGCAACGCGGGTGGTCGGCGACGCGCGGTGGGCGGTGACCCGGACCTTGCTCGCGGCCCTCGTCACCGTGAGGCCGGCGGTCGCCGCCGACGGGTCGACGCTCTCGGAGCCCACGTAGCTCGCGGTGATCGCGTGCCGGCCGACCGCGAGGTCCGCCGGCAGTCTCACGGAGGCCTGGCCCTGCGCGAGCACGGCCGTGGCGAGGATCGTGGTGCCCTCGCGCACGACGACGCCGCCGCCCGGGACCTGCCCGTCGGAGGCAGTCACGCGGACCCGCAGCGTGGCGGCCGTGCCGTGGCGGACCGGGGTCAGCGCCGCCGTGGTGGTGCTGGGTGACGCCGCGGGCACGTCGACCCGCTGCACCCCGGAGAGGTTGCCCGCCACGTCCGCGGCCCGGAAGGCGACGGTCTGCGCGGAGCGGCCCACGTGCACCGGGCTGCGGTAGCGCAGCCAGGGGCCGTCGCCCGTGCGGTACTCGGTGCGCGCGACGCCGGAGGTGGCGTCGGAGACCGTGACGCTCACGGTGCGTCCGGCGCGGTCCAGGCGGGGGACGACGCGGGGCGCGACCGTGTCGACGTCGGCGTGCGCGGTCACGACGGCGGAGAGGTTCTGCGAGGGGTCGGTGCTGCGTGCCTCGACGGTGTGCCGCCCGTCGCCGAGCGTGACGGGGTCGACGTAGGGCGCCCACGCGCCGCCGTCGACCCGCTGCTCGACGAAGGGCAGGTCGGGTCCGTCGTCGCTCGCGCTCGCGCTCGCCGTGACCGGCTGCGTGTACCAGCCCGAGGCCGGCGGCAGCGCGGGGGAGAGCGACAGCCTCGTGACCGGTGGGGTGCCGTCCGGGACGGTCGAGGCCGCACGGGTCCGCACGGTGAGGTTCGCGGAGGTCGCCCTGCCGTCGAGGTAGGCGGTCGCGACCAGGTGGCTGTCGGTGCGCCCCTCCGGTGTGCTCGCGACGGCGGCGACGCTCGCCACCGCGGACTGCCCCGCGGCGAGCGAGCCCAGGTCGACGCCGGTCGCGTCACCGGGGTCGACGAGGCTCCATCCCTCGGGCAGCGTGAAGATCACGCGCACGTCGTGGGCGGCGGTGGTCGCGGTGACCCGGGCGGTGAGGTGCGCGGTGGCGCCGCGGGCGACCGAGTCCGCGGCGACGAGGCGCAGGTCGCCGGGACGCGGGTAGGCCCCGAGGTCGGCGAGGTCGATCGCGGCGCCCATGGCCGCGTACCCGAGCGGCCCGGGGTGGAGCTCGTCGCCCTTCTGGAGCTCGGGACGCATCGCGGCCGGGTTGTCGGGGTCGCGGACGGCGGCGTCGAAGTCGGCGACGGCGTCGAAGACATCGGTCGTGCGGATCCAGGCGTTGACCGCCTGCCGGATCGACTCCTGCCCGCTGCCCATGTTCTTGTACGGCGTCAGCGTGCCGCCGATGGGGGTGATGCCTGCGGCGCGCGCCTGGTTCGCGAGCGTCGTGAGCGCGTCGATGAGGGACTGCGCCGGGGGCGAGTTCTGAAGGATGTCGTTGATCCCCTCCAGGATGATCACGCTGCGGACCCCCGCCCGGTCGAGGACGTCCTCCTGGAAGCGGGTGAGCGCCGCGCGCCCGGCGGTCCCGTTGTCCCCGAGCACCTTGTTGCCGGCGATGCCCGCGTTGACGACGCCGAGCCGGTACTGCGGGTCGAGCAGGGCGACGCGGCTCGCGAGGTGGTCGGACCACCGACCGTTCGCGTGCACGAGCGGGTCGCTGGTCGCGCCGTCGCCGTCGGTGATGGAGTCGCCGAACACCACCACGGAGCCGGCCGGCGCCGGCGTGCCGGGCGCCGGCAGCACGTCGATGCCCGAGACGACGAAGAGCGTGGTGTCCGCGAGGGTCGCGGCGGGCGGTGCGTCCTCGGCCGCGACGTCCGCCCCGCGCCACACGTACGAGGAGTAGCGCGCACCGAGCCGGTGGTACGTGAGGCTCGAGGCGGCGGGGAAGTACATCGACGTCTGCAGCTCCGAGCCCGGGGTGACGGTCATCGCCACCGGGTCGCTCGTCACGTAGCCGCCGGCCGGTATCGTCACGTCTGCCTGGCCGCCGAAGGTCACCGGGAGTCGCGACCCGGGCACGCTCCGGGCGTCGTCCCCCGGGAGGGGCAGGGACATGCTGGTGCTCGCGACCAGGAGCGGGACGCTGCCGTGCACGTTCGACATGACGAGGCGCAGGCCCTGACCGCCGATGGTCGTGCGGACGGTCTGCCGGATGGTGCACGGGTTGCAGTCCCCGGCCCCGGTCGCGGACTGCGGGGCGGCGCCCCAGGTGGCGACCCAGGAAGCGGCACCGGGCTCCGCGGCTGCTGACGGGACCTGCCCGGCAGCCTGCGCCGGGGGTGCGACAGCGAGCGCGAGGAGCAGGCTGAGGGCGACGAGCGCTGCGGCGAGGGCGCGACGGCGCGCGCCGTTCAGGGACTGAGAGACCACGGTGTCTCCTTCAGGGGCGGACGGCGGCGGGCACCGGCACGAGACAGAGGGGGAGGCTCTGTGGGCCTGGTCCCGGTAGAACGTTTCAACAACGTAGCACGCAGACTTCGCCCGCTCCAGACCCGCCCGCCGGGGCGGGGACCGTTGACCCCTGGGCCCGCCCACCCCTACACTCGCGTTTGAAACGATGCACTGAGGCATCTCGCGCGGGCCGGGCCGCACCCCCTGCCGGGCCGCTCGCGCGCCCCGATCAACGACGATTGGCTTGCGATGAACAGCTCGACCCCGAGAACGCTGACCCGTGCGGCCCGCGCGCTGCTGGCCGTGCTCGCGGTCCTCCTCTCCGTGAGCGTGACGCCCGCGGTGACGAGGGCGATCGCGGCCGATCCCCACGTCGCGCTGACGAGGCTCTCCGTCGAGCAGCGCGTCGAGCCGCTCGGCATCGACGTGCCTCACCCGCGCCTGGGCTGGGTCATCGAGTCCGACGGCCGCGACGTGCTCCAGGAGTCCTACCGCGTCGTCGTGAGCGACCCCGACGGCGAGGTGTGGGACTCCGGCATCGTCGCGAGCGCCGAGTCCGTCGGCATCGACTACGACGGGCCGGCGCTCGGGTCGAGCACGCGGTACACCTGGAAGGTCGACGTCGTGACGACCGCCGGGTCCGCGAGCGCATCCTCGTGGTTCGGGACGGGCCTGCTCGACGAGGCCGCCTGGCACGGTGCGGAGTGGATCGGCAACGACCGCCCGCAGGTCGCCGACGGCTTCGACATCGACCTGTCGGGGGCGAGCTGGATCCACCCGCCCTACCCCGGTGGGAACACGCCCCCCGGGTACTTCCGCACGACCTTCACGGTCGACCCCGGCAAGACGGTCTCGGCCGCGCAGATCGTGATGACGGGCGACCGCGGCTTCACGGCCTTCCTCAACGGGGTCCAGGTTGCGAGCGGCAAGAACGCCGACGACGTCTGGAAGAAGGCCGCCCGAGCCATGGTCTGGCCCAAGGAGGGCAGCAACCAGCTCGCCGTGCACCTGGACAACACCGCGAAGGCCTACGGCGCGATCGTCGGCAAGCTCGTCGTCAGGTACACGGACGGGACCTCGCAGGAGGTCGTCACCGACGGGAGCTGGCTCTCGGCCCGGCAGCCCGCCGACACCTCGGGGGCGACCGTGGCCACCTCGGGCTGGCAGCTGGCCGGCTACGACGACTCGGCATGGATCCCGGCCACCGCGCGTGCCGTCTACGGCGGCAGCCCGTGGGGCGCCCAGGTGAGCATCCCCGCCGGCGTGGCGCCTGACACCCGCATGACCCTCGACGACGCCTCCTGGGTGATCCCGGCGATCGGCACGCCGAACGCCTCCACCAACCCCGTGCCCTCGGCGCTGTACCGCACGAAGATCACCACCACCCCGGGCAAGACCGTCGCGTGGGCCCAGCTCGCGGTGACGAGCGACCAGCTCTACGACGCCTACTGGAACGGCCAGAAGGTCGCCGACGGGCAGGGGACGAACAACGAGTGGATGACCGCGGACGTCGCCAACCTCACGGCGCAGCCGGGGGACAACGCCCTCGCCATCGCGACGACCGCCCCCGTGGCGAGCCAGTACGGCGGCATCCTCGCCCGCGTCCGCATCGGCTACACCGACGGCTCCTCGAGCGAGTGGGCGAGCGACGGCAGCACCCGCGTGCTGGTCTCCTCCCAGGCCGCGGCGCCCGCCGGGTGGACCGGCGCGTCCTTCGACGACTCCGCCTGGCAGCACGGCCAGGTGCAGGCCGTCTACCGCGGATGGGTGTACGGCGACCGGGTCGCGGTCCCCGAGGTCGACCCCACCTCTGCCGAGCCGGAGCTGTGGCTCGACGGCGCCCAGTGGATCTGGAGCGACGAGAGCGGCAACCCGCCCGCGGGCGACCGTGCCTTCCGCCGCACGGTGCCCGCCCCTGCCGGCCTCACCGCTGTGCGCGCCGAGGCCGTGGTGACGGGCGACGACCTGTTCCGGCTCTGGCTCGACGGTCACCTCGTGGGCCAGACCGACGGCTCGGTCAACCAGTGGCAGCAGTCGCGCTCGTACAAGGTGGACCTGGCGGGTGGTGACCGCACCGTGATCGCGATCGGCGGCACCAACACCGACGACGCGAACGGCAACTCCCCGGCAGGTGTCGTCGCAGCGGTCCGCATCACGTACTCGGACGGCTCGACGCGGACCGTCAAGACCGACCCCGACTTCCTGGTCACCAAGACCGTCCCCGAGGACTACGCCGACCCCGACCTCGACGACTCCTCCTGGGTCCCCGCGACCTCGCGCGCCGCCTTCGGCTCGGGTGCCTGGGGCGGCCAGGTGAAGCGTCCGGTCGCTCCGCCGGCCCCCGCGCCGCTGCTGCGCCACCAGTTCACGCTCGGCGGCCAGGTGGCGCGTGCCACGCTCTTCTACGCGGCAGGCGGCTACGCCGACTTCCGGATCAACGGCGAGCCGATCGCGGCGGACATCCTGTCGCCCGGATTCACCGACTACGACGACCACGTGCAGTACCAGTCGGTCGACGTCACCGCCCGTCTCGCGGGCGGGGCGAACGTCATCGCGGCCGAGCTCGGCCGCGGCTTCTACGGCATGACCGGCTCCAACGTGTGGAACTGGCAGAACCCGCCCTGGCACGACGAGCCCGTGGTGCGCGCGGTGCTGCGCGTCGAGCTCGCGGACGGCACGACGAAGGACATCGTCACGGACGACACCTGGCGGATCCACGACGGGCCCACGCGCTTCGACGACCTGTACGGCGGCGAGACCTACGACGCCTCGTACGTGATCCCGGGCTACGACCGCACCGGCTTCGACGACAGCCAGTGGGCGCCCGCGAGCGCGGTGCGTGGTCCCAAGGGCACGCTCGTCGCGCAGACGCAGCAGCCCATCCGGGTGACCGAGGAGATGCCCGCGGCCTCGATGACCGAGCCCGTCCCGGGCACGTACGTGATCAAGTTTCCCAAGGTGACGGCGGGCAACGTGCGGGTCACCGCGCAGGGACCGCAGGGCACGGACATCCGCTTCCAGTACGGCGAGAAGCTGCTCGACACCGGTCTGGTGAACTTCTCCAACAACGGCGGCTTCGGCTCCGGGTTCCAGACGGACCACTTCGTCCTGGCCGGCACCGGCCAGCCCGAGACGTGGAACGCCCACTTCTCCTACAAGGGCTTCCAGTACATCCAGGTGACGGGCTGGCCGGGCGGCGAGCCGCCGCTCTCGGCGTTCACGGCGCTCGCCCTGCACACCGACGCGGACCGCACCGGCTCCTTCGAGAGCTCCGAGCCCGTGATGAACGAGGTGCACGAGGCCGTCGTCAACACGCTCTACAACAACCTCCACGGCATCCCCACCGACACCCCGATGTTCGAGAAGAACGGCTGGACCGGTGACGCCGCCGTCGGTGCCGAGATGTTCCTCATGAACACCGACACCAGCACGCTGTTCGCCAAGTGGATCCGGGACATCGACGACTCGCGGCGCCCGGACGGCGCCCCGATGGTGATCGCCCCGAGCTCGGCGGCCTGGGGCGACTGGGGCACCGTGCCCACCTGGCACTCGGCCTACATCCTGATCCCGTGGTGGCTGTACATCTACAACGACGACCGCAGCGTCCTCGACACCTACTACGACCACATGAAGGCGTACGTCGACCTCGAGTACGGCCGCTCGCCGGGCGGCATCGCGGACACGCGCCTCGGTGACTGGGTCGCTCCCGAGGCGAGCCCGGCCGGCGGCAACCCGCCCGAGGACCTGCACGTCTCCGCGACCGCGTTCCTGTACAAGATGCTCACCACCATGGAGCAGATGGCGACGCTGCGCGGCCTTCCCGACGACGCGGAGCACTTCGCGACGCAGGCCGCGACCGTCAAGGCGGCGTTCAACGCGAAGTTCCTCGACACCGCGGCGGGCTACTACCGCGGCACGTCGGGCGACAACGGCTACCGCCAGACGCACAACGTCCTGGCGCTCGCCTTCGACCTCGCCCCCGACGACGCCACGGCGCAGCGGGTCGCCGCGAGCATCGTCGCGGACGTGCAGGCCAAGGGCGTGCACCTCAACACCGGCTCGCTCGGCACCAAGTACCTGCTGCCCGTCCTCACCCAGTACGGCTACGCGGACGTGGCGTACGCGCTCGCGGTGCAGACCACCTACCCGAGCTGGGGCTACCTCATCGACAACGGCGCGACGTCGATGTGGGAGCACTGGTCGCTCGACGCACGCTCGCACGGGCACTACTTCCTGGGCACCGTGGACGACTGGTTCTACCACGACGTCGCCGGCATCCAGCCGGACGAGCTCAAGGGCTGGAAGGAGATGTCCATCGCGCCGCGGCTGACCGGCCAGGTCGGCTCGGCCAGCGGTTCCCTCGCCACCCCCTACGGCCCGGTCTCCTCGTCGTGGCACAACACCTCGACGGGCGTGACGCTCGACGTCCAGGTGCCGGTCGGCACGACGGCACGGGTCCGCGTCCCGGCGCAGACGACGCAGTCGGTCCAGGAGTCCGGAACCGCGCTCGCCTCGGCGGCCGGGGTCCGCTCCGTCGCCATGGCCGACGGTGCGGTGGAGGTCCTCGTGGGCTCCGGCTCCTACTCCTTCACCGTGGACTCGCGGGCCGACCGGATCGCGCCCGTCCTCGACGGCTTGGCCGGCGTCTCCGCCGCGGTCGACGCCGAGCTCTCCGGCCAGGCGGCGACTACCGCTCGTGGTCTCGTCGAGCAGGCGCAGACGGCGGTGACCGCCGCTCGTGACCGCCTCGTGGCGGACGACGCCACGGGCGCCGCGCAGCAGCTCGCCGCTCTCATCGGTCTCGAGGGCGACTTCGACGGTGTCCCGGCGAGCGCCGGCGGCTCCTACCGCCAGGCCGTCGCAGCCCTGCAGACGGCGGTCCACGCGACCATCGGTGACCTGCTCCAGGTCTCGGCCTCGCTGTTCCCGGCCGAGGGCACGCTGGCGCCCGGTGAGCGCCAGCCGGCGGAGGTGCGCCTGACCAACGCGGGCACCGCCACGCTCGGTGCGGTCGATGCGGTGGTGGCCGGCGAGCGCGACGGGGTGACCGCCCAGCTCGCACGGCCACGCCTGGCCACGAGCCTGGCGCCCGGGGCGGACGCCACCGGTCAGGTCACGCTCGCCGCCACCGCCAGCGCGCTGCCCGGGGACTACCCGCTGCACGCGACGGTCAGCTACGAGGTCGCGGGCCAGAAGGTCCGGGCGATCGCGACGGCCGCCTGGCACGTCTCCGCCTCGCTCCAGGTGGCGAAGGTGGAGGCCACGCCCGCCCAGGCCCGTCCGGGCGGCGCGGCGACCCTCGCCGTCACGCTGCGCAACACCGGCTCGGTCGGCACCACCGGCGTGGTCGAGGTCCGCACGCCGGACGGCTGGCAGGACCCCCTGCCGAGCCCGGCCGTGCACGTGCCCGCCGGCGGCGAGGTCGTGGTCCAGGTCCCGGTGGACGTCCCCTGGGACGCCCACGCCGCCGACCTGACGACGAAGGTCGACGTCCGCGTGGTCGCGGCCGGCGCGGAGCTCGCCTCGGGCGAGGGCGGCGTGCGCGTGACCCTGCCGGGGGTCGGGGACGCCATCGACCACATCGACCTCGGTGAGGCGACCTCGGAGCAGGCGCACGACACGACCGCTTCCGAGTTCAGCGGGACGAGCTCGGAGGCGGGGCTCACGCGGCGCTACGCCGGGCACCTGCACGACTTCTCGTGGTTCGAGTTCGACATGGCCGTCACACCCGGCGAGCCCTTCCTGCTGCGCTCGACCGAGACGTACGACAGGGCGCAGACCAAGCGTTACAAGGTCTATGTCGACGGCCAGGAGGTCGCTCTGCGCCAGTACCCGCACGTCACCGGCGCGGGCACGGAGACGTGGCAGGTCCTCGTCGACGGTGCGCTCGCGGCCGCCGACGGCACGGTGCGGGTGCGCTACGAGACGCAGGACGACCAGACGTACTACGACCCGTCTATCGCCGACGTGTGGACGCTGCCGGTCGGGGCCGACACGGTCGCGCCGCAGGTCACCGTCGTCACCGACCCGGCGCTGCCGGAGCGGTCCAGCGGCTGGTACCGCACACCCACCGTGAAGGCCTCGCTCGTCGGGCGTGACGACCGTGGTGGCGCGGTGACGATCGAGGGAGCCGTCGACGGCCCCCTCAGCCCCTATGCCGCGCCGTACACGGTCACCGGCGAGGGCACCCACACGGTCACCTACCGGGCGAAGGACGAGGTGGGCAACACCACCGCGACCCTGTCCACCGAGGTGCGCATCGACTCGAAGGCCCCGCAGACGACCGCGGCGACCGTGGGTCGGACGGACCAGGGGACCGCCGTGGTCCGCTTCTCCGCCAAGGACGCCACCTCCGGTGTGGCGCAGACCTGGTACCGCGTCGGGTCGGGCGAATGGCTCGAGGGCACCGAGGTCGAGCTCTCGGGTGCGGGTACCTACGCCGTCGCGGCACGCTCGGTCGACGTCGCGGGCAACCTCGAGGACCCGGTCATGACGCAGGTCACGGTGACCGGCGTCGTGCCGCCCACCTGGAACCTCGGGTCGAACCCTCCGGGGACGATCTCGACCGGGGCGCGCCTGTCGGCCACCACCACGCTCTCCCCGGCGACGCCGGCGAAGGGCGTGTGGTACCGCGGCAAGGTCTGGGTCTCGATGCACGGCACGGCGCCTGCCGGCACGCGCGCGGTGCTCCAGTACCGCGTCGACGGCGGTGCGTGGAAGACGTACACCGTGCCGGTCGCGGTCGAGCGCAACGGGACCACGAAGGTCGAGGCGCGCACGATCACCATGACCCAGAGCTCCGCCGTGTCGCTGCGGCAGGTGAGCATCGACAAGGTCAAGCCGAAGAAGGTCAAGATCAAGAAGATCAAGACCAAGAAGAAGGGCAAGAAGCGGTTCGTGGTCTTCAAGGCCAAGGAGAAGCACTCCGGCCTGGCCGGCTACCGGTACAAGCTGGCCGGGAAGAAGTGGAAGAAGATCTCCGCGGCCAAGGCGGTCCGGGGGGTGCGTGTCGGGGCCAAGAAGCAGAAGATCAAGGTCCGGGCCTTCGACAGGGCGGGCAACACGAGCAAGACGTTCAAGGTCAAGGTGCCGAAGGCCACCGGCGCGAAGGGCAAGAAGCACAAGAAGTAGGTGCTCGGATGAACCGGCGCTGACGGAGGCGGTGTGAGAGGGCGAGAGCTCCTCTCGCACCGCCTCCCGCGTTCTTCGTCACGGGCGGTGCGTGGTTCGACAGTTTCAAACAACTGTTGACAGGAGTGAACGACCGTTTAGTCTGTTTGGTGGAAGAACGCCCCGCCGGGGCGCCCAGGCCTATGGCCCGTGCTCGACGACGAGCGCACGACACAGAGGAACGACGATGCTCCTACGACGATCTCTCGCGGCCGGTGCCGTGACCCTCGCGGCGGCGATGTCCCTGGCGCTGGGCCCGGTGCTCGTGGCCCCCGCCTCGGCCGCCCCGGGCTCGGCACCCGCGGCGGTGCCGACCTTCGAGTGGCCGACGCCGCCGAACAGCGCGTACCCGGAGTGGAACAACAACATCACGACCTATGAGGTCAACTCGCAGCCCGCGCACGCGAGCCTCATGCCGTACGAGTCGACGGCCAAGGCGCTCGCGGCCGACCGCACGGACTCGGCCTTCCGGGAGTCGCTCGACGGCACGTGGAAGTTCCTCTTCGCGCCCAAGCCGGCGGACCGCAGCCTCGACTTCTTCGACCCGGCCGTCGACCCCTCCTCCTGGGACGACATCTACGTCCCCTCCAACTGGGAGATGACGGCGTCGAACCCGCAGCACAAGCGGTACAGCAACCCGCTCTACGTCAACATCACCTACCCGTGGGCGGGTGCCAACGGCGACAACGAGAACCCGCAGCCGCCCTTCGCGCCGACCAAGGTCAACCCGGTCGGCCAGTACCGTCGCACGTTCACCGTGCCCGAGGGCTGGGACGGCCGACGCGTCTTCGTGAACTTCGAGGGCGTGAAGTCTGCGTTCTACCTGTGGATCAACGGGGTGAAGATCGGCTACCGCGAGGACTCCTACGACAACTCGGAGTTCGACATCACCCCGTACCTGCAGGCGGGGCAGAACACGATCGCGGCAGAGGTCTACAAGTACTCCGACGGCGCCTGGATGGAGGACCAGGACATGATCCGGCTCGGTGGGATCTTCCGGTCGGTGTACCTGTTCTCCACCCCGCAGGTGCACCTGCGGGACTTCTTCGTCACGACCCCGCTGCACGACGGCTACACCCAGGGCGACCTGGCGCTGAAGACGTCGGTGCGCAACTACGGCAGCGCGGTGAGCGGGAGCTACACGGTCTCCACTCAGCTGTACGACGCGGACGACAAGCCGGTCTGGTCCTCGCCGCTGACGCAGTCCAGCGACCTGGGGTCGGTGACCCCCGGGACCGACGCCACGGTGTCGGCGTCGAAGGCGGTGGACCACCCGCGGCTGTGGTCGGCGGAGGACCCGTACCTGTACACGGCGGTGATGGAGCTGAAGAACCCGGCGGGGCAGGTCATCGAGACCGAGTCGACCCGGGTGGGCTTCCGTGAGTTCGCCATGCGCGACGGGCTCATGCAGATCAACGGCAAGCGCATCGAGCTGCGCGGGACGAACCGCCACGAGATGGACCCGGACGTGGGCATGGCCCTGACCCCGGACATGATCGCCAAGGACCTGACGCTCATGAAGCAGCACAACATCACGGCGCTGCGGACCTCGCACTACCCGAACAACCCGTACACCTACGAGCTCGCGGACGAGTACGGCATCTACGTGATCGACGAGACCAACCTCGAGACCCACGGCATCAGCGGGCAGGGCTACCCGGGGGGCAACACGGACTGGCTGCAGCCGATCCTCGCGCGCACCCAGAACGTGGTGCAGCGGGACAAGAACCACCCGTCGGTGATCATCTGGTCGCTGGGCAACGAGTCCGGCGGCGGCCAGGACTTCGTCGCCCAGCACGACTGGATCAAGTCCTTCGACACCACCCGCCTGGTCCACTACCAGGGCGACAACCGTGCCTCGGTCAGCGACATGCGCTCGCAGATGTACGAGAACCTCCCACGCGTCAAGGAGCGCGCGGAGGACACGAGCGACACCCGGCCGTACATCATGCAGGAGTTCGCCCACTCGATGGGCAACTCGACCGGGAACCTCAAGGAGTACTGGGACCTGGTACGCAGCTACCCGGTGCTGCAGGGCGGTTTCATCTGGGACTTCGTGGACCAGGCGCTGCGCGAGCCGGTGCCCGAGGGCGGTCGCCGCACCGTGGCCGCTGACGGTCCGTGGAACCTGCAGGGGTCCCTCACCGACGACGCCGTCGTCGACCCCGTCACCGGTCTGTCCGGCGGCGTCACCTTCCAGGACTCGGCAGACAAGACCTTCCCCGGCTCGTTCTCCGTGGAGGCGTGGCTCACCCCGCAGAACAAGGGCTCCGAGCAGGCGATCTTCGGCAAGGGCAACAACGAGTGGGCGCTGAAGACCAAGAGCGTCGGCGGCTCGGTCTCGCGGCTCGAGTTCTTCGTCTACCAGGGTGACTGGTACTACGCGCAGGTGGATCTCCCGGCGAGCTGGGTGGGCTCCCAGCACCACGTGGTCGGTGTCTACGACGCCGCGTCCCACCAGGTCCGGGTATACGTGGACGGCGTCAAGGCGAGCGCGTCCGCACCTACCGGTCCGGCGAACGGCGGTTCTCCGCTGACGATCGGCACCGACCCCGGCGGCTCGGTCGGCGCGACCTTCGCCGGCACCATCCAGCAGGCTCGCATCTACGCCCGTGCGCTGTCGGACGCGGACGCGGCCGCCTCGGCCCCCGTGTCTGACGCCGACCTGCAGCTGTCGATGGACATGAAGAACCTGCAGGTCACGACCATCCCCTACGAGGGTGACAGCTACCTCGCCTACGGTGGGGACTGGGGCGACAGCCCCAACGACGGCGTCTTCTCCGGCGACGGCATCGTCGGCGCCGACCGGGTCGCGGACGGCAAGGCCGACGAGGTCAAGGCCGTCTACCAGACGGTCCAGGTCGCGGCGACAGCGATGCCGGGCACCGTGCGGGTCACCAACGAGAACCTGTTCACGAACGTCAACCAGTTCCGCGCCACCTGGCGCCTGCTCGCGGACGGCAAGGTCGTCCAGCAAGGTGTCCTGCCCGACTCCGCGGTGGACATCGGACCGGGCGCCTCGAAGGACGTGGCGATCGACGCGCGGCCGGTGGCCGGCGCGGCACCGGGCACGGAGTACCTGCTCGACGTGTCCTTCCAGCTGAAGGGCACGACGGCGTGGGCCGCGGCGGGCTTCGAGGTCGCCAAGGGCCAGGTGCCGATCGATCTCGACGCCCCGGCCGTGGTGCCGACCCCGTCGGGTGCGCTCGGGGCGCTGACCGTGGACCCGTCGGGCGACTCGACGGTCGCGGTGAAGGGCGACGGCTTCAGCCTCACCGTCGACAAGGCGACCGGCACGCTCTCGCACTACGAGTCGAACGGCGTCGAGCTCGTCAGCTCCGGGCCCGCCCCGAACTTCTGGCGCGCGCCCACGGACAACGACAACAGCAACAACTTCATGGGCAAGGCCGGCACCTGGCTGCAGGCCGGTCAGAAGCGCACCGTGAGCTCCGTCGACGTCCAGACCCAGGACTCCGGCCGCGTGGCGGTCGTCTCGGTCGCCGGCACGCTGCCCACGGACGGGGCGACGTCGTCCTACACGACGACGTACACGATCTTCGGCAACGGCGAGATCAAGGTGGACAACACCCTGCACCCGGGCTCGTCCTCGCTGAGCTTCATCCCCGAGGTCGGGACCATGCTCTCGCTGCCGTCGTCGTTCACGAACGTCGACTACTACGGCCGCGGCCCGTTCGAGAACTACATCGACCGGCGCACCGGCGCGGACGTCGGGCTGTACTCGACGACGGTCGACGAGCTCGGCAGCCACTACCTGCGACCGCAGGAGGAGGGCGAGCGCACGGACGCCCGCTGGGTCGCGCTGACGAACGACCAGGGCGTGGGGCTGCTCGCCACGGGCGAGCCGCTCGTGGAGTTCAACGCCTCGCACTTCACCCCGCAGGACTTCTCCCAGGGCGCGCGGCACCTGTACCAGCTCACGCCCCGCGACGAGGTCGTGCTGCGGCTCTCGCTGCGTCAGATGGGTGTGGGCGTGGGCAGCTGCTGCGGCAGCAACGACGTGCTGGACCAGTACCGGAACCAGTCGAACCAGGACTACTCCTACACGTACCGGCTGCGTCCGTTGACCGACGTCGCGCAGGCGACGACGCTGTCCCACCAGCCCACGCAGGTGGGCACCGCGAGCGTGTCCGCCACGGCGGGTGCCTCGAGCGTGGTGGCGGGCAGGAAGCTGTCGGTGACCGGGCAGGGCTTCCGTTCCGGCGAGTCCGTGCGGGTGTCGTTGGACGGTGGGCAGACGGTGCTGGGCACCCTGACCGCGAACGTGCGCGGTGAGGTGTCCGGGAGCGTCACCGTGCCGGCGACGACCCCGGCGGGCAGCCACTACCTGCGCCTCGTGGGCGTGGTCTCCGGCCGCGCGGTGTCGACCGCGCTGGTCTCGGTGACGGCTCCGGCGCCGGTGGCCTCGAGCGTGTCGCTGACGGTGGGTGCGAAGAAGGTCAAGGCCGGCAAGAAGACGCCCGTGACGGTGCGGGTCTCCGCGCCGGGCGCGTGGGCCCCGGTCTCGGGCACCGTCACGGTCAAGGAGGACGGCCGCGCGGTGGCCACGGGCGCCGTCGGTGCCTCGGGCGTGGTGACGGTGACGTTGCCCGCGCACAAGAAGAAGGGCACGTACGCGCTGACGGCCGTGTACTCCGGCAGCGCCGCGGTGCGGGCCAGCACTTCACGGGCGGTGAGCCTGAAGGTGAGGAAGGCGAAGCCGAAGGTGAAGGTCAAGGCCGCGAAGCACAAGGTCCGCGCGGGGAGCAAGGTCGCGCTGACCGTGCGGGTCAAGGCCAAGGGGCTGAACGCCAAGGGCAAGGTCGTCATCCTCGACCAGGGGCGCAAGGTGGCGACGGTCAAGGTGCCCAAGAAGGGCCGGAAGACGGTCACGGTGCGGCTGTCCGCCAAGGCGGGCAAGCACAAGATCGTGGCCAGGTACAAGGGGAACGCGCGCCTGGCCAAGGCCAAGGGCACGGTGAAGGTCACCGTCCGCAGGTGACCCCCGCGGGCGGGCAGGGCCCCGACCCGGGCCCTGCCCGCCCGCCCCCTTGATTTCTGCGTCTTCTGCGTCTAAATCGCCGAGATTCCGCCGCTTGACAGCACGAATAGCCCAACGAAGAATGTCAAGACAACTGAGGAACTCGGGGTGGTCGAGCGCGACGTCGCGATCCGCCACCCTGCGCAGGTGCCCGACGGCGGGCCCTGCGCTCCTTGCTGATCTCCCCGCGGCCGCCCGTCGTCGTGCGACCGCGGGACGTGCGGAGGAATCATGAGAACGAGACACCGGATGGTCGCGTCCGTCGCGGCCCTCGCCCTGCTCGGCGGGACGGCCGCGACAGGTGTGGCGCAGGCCGCCCCCGCGGTGCCCTCGACGCCGGCGGCGGCGAGCGCGCAGGCGCCCACGCTCCAGCTGGGCAACGAGGACACGAACGCGTTCCTGGGCGCCTCGTACACCAACGCCCTGGTCAACCTGCTCGACATCAACCAGGTGCCGTACGACGAGGCGACGTACGACGCGACCGGCTTCCTCAGCGGCGGCACGTTCTTCCGCGCGGGCGGCGGCTACGACCAGCCGTGGACCCGTGACGCGACGGTCAACTCGTGGAACGCGGGCAGCCTGCTCGCGCCCGATGTCGCGCGCAACACCCTGTGGGCCGTGGTGAAGAAGCCGTCCGACGACGGCTCGCTGATCCTGCAGCAGGACAGCCAGTGGTGGGACCAGGTCGTGTGGATCACCGGCGCGTGGAACCACTACCTGGTGACCGGGGACGACCAGTTCCTCGCCGACGCCTACACGACGGCCGCCAACACCATCACTGCGCGCGAGGGCGCTCAGTACAACTCGTCCTACGGGCTGTTCATGGGCCCGTCCTTCTTCAACGACGGCATCGCCGGGTACCCCGACGCGCTGCTCGACAGCCCCGGCCAGGAGAACCACGGCAGCGGCTCCTACGACTACCCGTGGGTCAAGACCGAGCTGGCGCTGAGCACCAACACGCTCTACTACGAGGCCTATGTCAACCTGGCGAACATGGCCCGCGAGCTCGGTGAGGCGGCCGGCACGGTCAGCGGCTACCAGACCAAGGCCGCGGCTCTCAAGGACGCGATCAACGAGCATTTCTGGCAGCAGGACAAGGGCTACTACGGGTACGTGATCCCGACGGAGGGGAGGACCGCCGCCGGCCAGCTCCAGGACTACCAGGAGGGCTCCGGCCTCTCCTTCGCCATCATGTTCGGCATCGCCGACGCCCAGCAGGCCGCGTCGATCATCGCGAAGACGCACGTGAGCGACTGGGGCGTGACCGACGTCTGGCCGCGCTTCGACCGCTACGTCACGGCCGGGCACGCCGGGCGCCACAACGACGTCGTGTGGCCCATGGTGCAGGGGTACTGGGCGTCGGCCGCGGCGAAGGCGGGCGCGCAGACCACCTTTGCGACCGAGGTCGCGGACCTCGCCCGGCTCCACGCGAGGACGGACAGCTTCTACGAGATCTACGACGCCGACACCGGTGCGGTCGACGGCGGCTACCAGACCGGTGGCGTGTGGCCCTCCCAGCCCGACCAGACCTGGTCCGCGACGGCCTTCCTGCGGATGGTCTACGAGGGCCTGTTCGGCATCGGCTACACCACGAGCGGTCTCACCTTCACCCCCACCCTGCCGACCGGCTGGGGCGACGCGACGCTGAGCCACGTCACCTACCGCGGCGCGGACCTCACCGTCCGCCTGCACGGCGCCGGCAACCAGGTGAGCGACTTCCGCGTGGACGGCACCGCCTCCGCCTCGCACACGGTCCCGGCCACGCTGACCGGGGCGCACACGATCGACATCACCCTCACCGGCGCCGTCGACGCGGACCGGGACGCCGACGGCGTCGCGGACTCCGCGGACGCCTGCCCCGACCGGGCCGGGCTGGCGAGCCTGCAGGGCTGCCCGCTCGATGACGACGACCAGGACGGCGTCATCGGCGCGGCCGACCTGTGCCCCCAGACGGCCGGTACTGCTGCGCTGCGCGGCTGCGTGGACCCTCAGCTCGTCGAGGCCGAGGACGCGCACCTCACGCTCGCCAAGCCCGCGAGCGAGGGCGACGACCACGCGGGCGCATCCGGCGACGCCTTCGTGGGCACGGTCTACTCCGTCGGTGACTCGATCACCTTCGAGGCCTATCACCCCGGGGCGGACGCGGACGCCACCGGGACCCTGCGGATTCGGTACGCCAACGGTCAGGACACCAAGACGCTGAGCCTGTACGCGAACGGCGCGAAGGTCCAGCAGGTGTCGTTCCCCAAGGTCTCCGACAGCTGGGACGAGTGGGCCTGGGTCGATGTCCCGGGCGTCCCGATGGGCGGTGACGTCACCACGCTCTCCCTGCGCTACGACGCCGGTGACACGGGCCGAGCGAACATCGACGCCTTCTCCTACGTGCGCGGCGACGTCGTGATCCCGGACGTGACGCTCCCGGCGCTGAGCGTCGGCACCGCCTACCAGGCGCGGCTCGGCGCCGTCGGCGGCGAGGGCGCGTACACCTTCGCGGTGACCGCGGGGACGCTGCCCGCGGGCCTGAGCCTGTCCGCCGACGGCGAGCTCAGCGGCACGCCGTCGTCCACCGAGCAGGTGACCTTCACCGTGACCGCCACCGACGCCCACGACCGCACCGCCACCCGCGAGTACACGCTGGGCGAGCCGCCCGTCGTCGTGCCGCCGGCGCCCGTCGCCACGACGACGACTGTGACCGCGGCGCCGCGGGCGACCCTGGGGGCGCGAGGGACCACGACGGTGAGCGTGCGGGCCACCGTGCGCCAGCGCGACGGCGTGGCCGTCAGCACGGGCACGGTCCGGTTCACGGCCGACGGTCGGCACGTCGACGTGCCGGTGCGGGCCGGGGCTGCCGCTGCGGTCCTGACGATCGGCACCGCGGGCGCGGTGGCCGTGCGCGCGCAGTACCTCGGGACGGCTGCCGCCGCCCCGTCGTCCGCGGCGACGACGGTGACGGTGGCGAAGGCCGGCGTCAAGGTCAAGGCATCCAAGAAGAAGCTCCGCAAGGCGCTCGCCAAGGCGATCCGCAAGGGCGCCAAGGTCGTCAAGGTCCCCGTGACGGTGAAGATCGCGGGGGAGAAGACGTTCGCGCCGGTGAAGGTGCAGATCAAGGGCAAGGGCCTGAAGGCGAAGACCTTCTCGGTGACGAGGAGCAAGAACCAGCTGAAGGTCCGCCTCACCGCGGCGGGGCGCAAGCACCTGAAGAAGTTCGTGGTCCGCCTCGCGGTGAAGGGCACGGCCAAGGTGCGCCACGAGACGGCGAAGAACTCCATCAGCAACGTGCGCTGACGGGCCGGTCGCGTACCGGCCTCCCCGGCGCCCCGCCGGATCACGGCGGGGCGCCAGTCGTCGTGGTCGGCGGGGCGTGGTCTGAACAGGGTCGAACACCGATGCGGCGGTGGGCCGAGGCGACGGGTGAATTGAAGACACTTATCAACAGGTGTTGACGTCTTCGCACATTCTCATACTCTAAACAGTGGACGAACGCTCAGTGCCGAGCGTTCGCAGGTTCTCCCGCCTCGCGGTGAGTCCAGGAGACGAAGGATCAACGATGCTCAGAAGGCAACCCCTGGCGGCGCACGCTGCAACCCTCACGGCGGTGATCGCCCTCGTGGTGGCCCCGACGGTCGTGGCCTCGGCGTCCTCGACGCCCACGGGCACCAGCGCGCCGCAGGCGACGACCGCCGCGGCGCCGACGTGGCCGGTGACGACCAACGGCTACCCCGAGTGGAACAACAACATCACGACCTTCGAGGTGAACTCCGAGCCGGCGCACGCCTCGCTGATGCCGTACGAGAGCACGGCCAAGGCGCTCGCGGCGGACCGCACCGACTCGGCGTTCCGTCAGGACCTCGACGGCACCTGGAAGTTCCTCTTCGCGAACAAGCCGGCGGACCGCAGCCTCGACTTCTTCCAGCCGAGCGTCGACGACTCCTCGTGGGACGACATCTACGTGCCCTCCAACTGGGAGATGACGTCCTCCAACCCGCAGGGCATCCGGTACAGCCGCCCGCAGTACAACAACATCACCTACCCCTGGTGGGGCGCCAACGGTGACGACGGCACGGGCGCCGAGAACGCCCAGCCGCCCTTCGCCCCGACGAAGGTCAACCCGGTCGGCCAGTACCGCCGCACCTTCACGGTGCCTGCCGATTGGGACGGTCGTCAGACGTTCGTGCACTTCGACGGCGTGAAGTCGGCGTTCTACGTGTGGATCAACGGCGTGAAGATCGGGTACCGCGAGGACTCCTACGACGACTCCGAGTTCGACGTCACGCCGTACCTGCAGCCCGGGCAGAACACGATCGCCGTCGAGGTGTACAAGTACTCGGACGGCGCCTGGATGGAGGATCAGGACATGATCCGCCTGGGCGGCATCTTCCGATCCGTCTACCTGTTCTCCACCCCGCAGGTGCACCTGCGGGACTTCTTCGTCAAGACGCCGCTGCGCGACGACTACACCAAGGCCGACCTCCAGCTCACGACGTCGGTGCGGAACTACGGCGCGGCGGTGACGGGGAGCTACACGGTGTCGACCCAGCTCTACGACGCGGAGGGCAAGCCGGTCTGGACCAGCCCGCTGACGCAGTCCAGCGACCTGGGTGCGGTGGCGCCCGGCACCGACGCGACGATCTCCGCGGTCAGGAACGTGCCGGGCGCGAAGCTGTGGTCGGCGGAGCACCCGAACCTGTACACCGCGGTGATGGAGCTGAAGAACCCGGCCGGGCAGGTCATCGAGACCGAGTCCACCCGGGTGGGCTTCCGCGAGTTCAAGATGCAGGACAACCGGATGCTGATCAACGGCAAGCCGATCGAGCTGCGCGGGACGAACCGGCACGAGATGGACCCGGACGTGGGCATGGCGCTGACGCACGACCAGATCCGCAGGGACCTGACGATCATGAAGCAGATCAACATCAACGCGCTGCGCACCTCGCACTACCCGAACAACCCGTACACCTACGAGCTCGCGGACGAGCTCGGCCTCTACGTGATGGACGAGACCAACCTCGAGACGCACGGCATCAACGAGCAGTACCCGGGCGGGAACACCGACTGGCTCAAGCCCATCCTCGCGCGCAGCAACAACGTGGTGCAGCGCGACAAGAACCACCCGTCGGTGATCATCTGGTCATTGGGCAACGAGTCGCACGGCGGCCAGGACTTCGTCGAGCAGAGCGCCTTCATCAAGAGCCTCGACAACACGCGGCTCGTCCACTACCAGGACGACAACCGTGCGGCTGTGAGCGACATGCGCTCCTCGATGTACGAGACGCCGGAGGGTGTCTTGCAGCGCGCTCTCGACCAGGGCGACCAGCGGCCGTACATCATGCAGGAGTTCTCGCACGCGATGGGCAACTCGGTGGGCAACCTCACGGACTACTGGGACGTGGTGCGCGAGTACCCGGTGCTCCAGGGCGGCTACATCTGGGACTTCGTCGATCAGGCGCTGCGCGACCCGATCCCTTCCGGCGGCAAGAACGTCGTCTCCACGACCGGCTCCTGGGGCCTGCAGGGTCAGGTGTCGTCCGGTGCCACGGTCGGTGACGGTGCAGCGCTGTCCGGCGGGGGGATCACCCTCGAGGGATCGACCAGCAAGTCCTTCGCCTCGTCCTTCTCCGTCGAGGCCTGGGTCACGCCCCAGAACCGGAGCACCGAGCAGGTGATCGTCGGCAAGGGCAACAACGAGTGGGCGATGAAGACCAAGATCTCCGGAGGATCCGGGGTCGACAAGCTGGAGTTCTTCGTCAAGCAGACCGACTGGGCCGCCGTGCAGGTGTCGCTGCCCGCCGGCTGGGTGGGCAGCCAGCACCATGTCGTGGGTGTGTACGACGCGCCCTCGGGCGAGCTCCGCGTGTACATCGACGGTGTCAAGGCCACCAAGGCGACCACCTTCGGCGCGACGCCGTCGAGCGCCCCGATCGCGGTGGGGACCGACCCGCAGGGCGGCATCGGCGACGACTTCGCGGGGACGATCGAGAACGTCCGGCTGTACGGCGGTCTTGCGCTGACCGACGCGGACGCCGCCGCAGCCACGCCGAGCCACGACGACAAGCTCGTCGTCGGCATGGACATGGCGAGCCTGCACGTCACCAACGTCTCGTACGAGGGCGACACCTACCAGGCCTACGGCGGCGACTGGGGCGACAACCCCAACGACGGCGAGGGCAGCGGCGACGGCATCGTCGACGCCGACCGCACCGTGGGCGGCAAGGCCGCCGAGGTGAAGGGGGTCTTCCAGCCCCTCGTCGTCACGCCGACGGCGACCTCCGGCACGGTCACGGTCACCAACTGGGACCTGTTCACGAACGCGAACGAGTACCGGGCCGTGTGGCGGCTGCTGGCGGACGGCGAGGTCGTGCAGCAGGGCGTCCTGCCCGACTCTGTCGTCGACGTCCCGCCCGCCGACGCCGACCACCGCAGCGTGAGCCGCACCGTGCAGGTGCCGGTGCAGCAGATCACGGACGCACCCGCGGGGACCGAGTACCTGCTGGACCTCTCGTTCGAGCTCAAGGCGGACACGCCGTGGGCGTCGGCAGGGTTCGAGGTCGCGCAGGGGCAGGCCCCCGTGGACATGGGGGCGTTGCCCGCGGTCTCGGTGCCGTCGGGCGCGTGGGGTGCGTTGACCGTCGGGAGCTCGGACGGTTCGACGGTCTCCGTCGCGGGTGACGACTTCAGCCTGACGGTCGACAAGACGACCGGCACGCTCTCGCAGTACGAGTCGAACGGTGTCGAGCTGGTGAGGTCCGGGCCCGCCCCGAGCTTCTGGCGCGCACCCACCGACAACGACCTGCGGGCTCGCCACACGCTGCCGGCGACCTCCGGCACGTGGATGCTCGCCGGTGACCAGCGCACCGTGGAGTCCGTCGACGTCCAGACGCAGGACTCGGGCCGCGCCGCCGTGGTCACCGTGCAGGGGACGCTGCCGACCACCCCGGTCGCCTCGTCGTACACGACGACCTACACGGTCTTCGGCAACGGCGAGGTGAAGGTGGACAACACCCTGCACCCGGGATCGTCCGCGGTGGGCGACATCCCGGAGGTCGGCACGATCCTGTCGCTGCCGGCGTCGTTGACCAACGTCGACTACTACGGTCGTGGCCCGGAGGAGAACTACATCGACCGGCGTGCCGGTACCGGTGTGGGCGTGTACTCCACCACGGTCGACGAGCTGAGCGACTTCAACCCGCGCCCCCAGGAGCAGGGCGAGCGCACCGACGTCCGGTGGGTCGCGCTGACGAACGACCAGGGCGTGGGCCTGCTCGCGACGGGTGAGCCGCTGGTCGAGTTCAACGCCTCGCACTTCACCCCGCTGGACCTCTCCCAGGGCACGCGTCACGCCTACGAGCTGACGCCCCGCTCGGACGTGATCCTGCGGCTGTCGCTGCGGCAGATGGGGATCGGATCGGCGAGCTGCTGCGGTGGCAACGACGTGCTCCCGCAATATCTCAACCCCTCGAGCCAGGACTACTCCTACACGTACCGGCTGCGTCCGTTGACGGACGTCGCGCAGGCGACGGATCTGTCGCACCAGCCGACGGTCGTCGGCACCGCGGACGTCACGGCCGCGGTCGAGGGCACGAGCGCCGCCCAGGGCGACAAGGTGACGGTCACGGGGGCGGGCTTCCGCAGCGGCGAGGTCGTGCACGTGAGCCTCGACGGTGGCGGGACGTCCCTCGGGGACCTCACCGCCGACGTCCGTGGTGAGGTGCGCGGGTCGTTCACCGTCGCGAGGACGACGGCGATCGGCGACCACTTCGTCCGGCTCGTGGGCGCCACGTCCGGTCGGACGGCCTCCAGCGCGGTCTTCGCGGTCGTGGCCCCGCCGCCGGTCGCGTCGTCGGTCTCGTTGTCGACGTCCGCGTCGAGCGTGACGGTCGGCAAGGGGCTGACCGCCACGGTGAAGGTCACGGCTCCCGGCGCCTCCGCCCCGCTCTCCGGCACGGTGTCCGTGCTGGCCGACGGCAAGAGGATCGCCGGTGGGGTCCTGGACGCGTCGGGGACGGTGGCGGTGACGCTGCCGGCCCTGTCGAAGGCGGGCTCCTACTCCCTGACGGCCACGTACTCGGGCAACGCTGCGGTGAAGGCGGGGACCTCGAGGGCGGTCACGCTGAAGGTCACCAGGGCGAAGGCGAAGGTCACGGTGAAGGCGGCCAAGAAGAAGGTGAAGCGTCACGCGAAGGTGAAGCTGACGGTCACCGTCAAGACGGCTGCCGGGGTCAGCCCTGCGGGCAAGGTCGTGATCCACGACAAGGGTCGCAAGGTCGCCTCGGTCAAGATCCCGAGGTCGGGGAAGAAGACGGTGAAGGTGCGGATCTCCAAGAAGGTCGGCAAGCACAGGATCACTGCGAGGTACACGGGCAACGCAGGCGTCGCCCCAGGCGCGGGATCGACGAAGGTCACCGCCAAGAAGTGACCCGGGGGAGCAGGGGCGCCGACGCCTGAGAACCGGCGCCCCTGCTCGACCCCTCGAGAGCACCGAGGCCCGAGACGCCTCTGGGTCGCCCGGGCTGTCCGGGCAACCCCTGACCGGCAAGAGCTCGGTCATCACGATCGTGCGAGATTTGGAGAAGTCGATGAGCTCAGCATGGTTCCGGTCCAGGGCCGGACTGACGACGACGGCGCTCGTGGCGCTGCTGACCCCGGCGCTGGTCGCTCAGCCTGCGCTCGGCGCGCCGCAGACCGCCCCGGCGGCGAGCCTTGAGGCGCCGCCGGCAGGGACGACCGCGGTGAGCGATCTCCCGTTCGTCTCGGAGACCAACGGGTGGGGCCCGGTGGAGCGCGACCAGACCGTGGGCGGCGACCAGGCGGGTGACGGGCAGCCCATGGTCGTCGGTGGCACGGCCTACCCCAAGGGGCTCGGCACCAACTCGGTGAGCCGGGTCGAGGTCTATCTGGGTGGGCAGTGCACCACCTTCTCCACCTGGGTCGGCGTCGACGACGAGGTCGGAGACGACGGCACCGTGACGTTCTCCGTCCTCACGGACGGTCTCGAGGTCGCCTCGACCGGGACGCTGCGAGGCTCGGACGCGGCGAAGAGGATCGACGCGGTCGTCACCGGGGCGCAGACCCTGACGCTGGTCGTCGGCGATGCCGGCGACGGCAACGCCTGGGACCACGGCGACTGGCTCGCTCCCACGGTCACGTGCACGGGCGTGGCGCCCCAGATCGCGTCGGTGGCACCTGTGCCTCAGGTGGAGGTGCCGCTCGGCACCTCGTCCGCCAGCGCGGTCGAGCAGCTGCCTGCGACCGGGACGGTCGTCGACGAGTTCGACACGGAGCGTCCGGTGCCGCTGACCTGGACCCTCGACGGCTACGACGGCTCCGTGCCGGGTTCGCACACCGCGACGGCGACCTTCGACCTGCCGGGCTCGCTCCGGCAGGCCGACCCCGCGGTGCCGTTGACGGTGTCGACCACGGTGGCGGTCGCGCCGGGCACGGTCATCGTCACCGCCTCGCCCTCGTCCGTGAGGGCGGGAGCCCAGGTGACCGTCCGCGCGGCGGGGTTCCGGGCCGACGAGCAGGTCGCGGCGGACCTCGACGGCGTCGCTGTCGGGACGACGACGGCGGACGGTGCGGGTCTGGCCGAGCTGCGGTTGACCGTGCCGGCCGCTGTGCGTGCGGGCACGCACCGCCTGACGCTCGTGGGTGCCACCTCGGCCTGGCGCGGTTCGGCGGACCTCGTGGTGCTGGCGGCCCCGGTCGCCTCGTCGGTGGCGCTGTCGACGGCGAAGAAGGTCGCGGCGGGCAAGAAGCTGGCTGTGACGGTCAAGGTCGCCTCGCCCGGTGCCTCTGTCGGGGGCGCCGTGACGCTGCGGGAGAACGGCAAGGAGGTCGCCTCCTCGCAGGTCGGCGTCTCCGGCGTCGTGACGCTCACCCTGCCGGCCCACCGCAAGGCTGGCTCGTACTCCCTGACCGCGGTCTACGCGGGCAGCGCGGCCTCGCAGGCCGCGACGTCCGGGGCGGTGACGCTGAAGGTGACCAGGGCGAAGGCGAAGGTCACCGTGAAGGCCGCGAAGAAGAAGGTGAAGCCTCGCTCGAGGGTGAAGGTCAGCGTGCGGGTGAAGACCCCGTCGGGCGTCAGCCCGGCGGGCAAGGTCGTGGTCCGCGACAAGGGCCGCAAGGTCGTCTCGGTCAAGGTCCCGAGGTCGGGGAAGAAGACGGTGAAGGTGCGGATCTCCACGAAGGTCGGCAAGCACAGGCTCACCGTGCGGTACGCGGGCAACGCGAACGTCGCCTCGGTGTCGTCGGCCACCACGGTGATCGTGAAGGGGTAGCGCTGCCAGCGCTCGCCGGCGGGGGGCTCTCCGGCTCTCTCGCTCCCGTCGACGAGCAGCCCATGGGGCCGTGCCGCGGCCAGGTCTCCCCAGACCGGCCGCGGCACGGCCCCTTCGTCTTGAGGGACAACCGCGCGGATGCCGATCGAGAAGAACGACAAAATTCAACAGCAGTTGACATGAGTCAACGGATACATAGGCTGGGTTCACTCAGGAGGGGCCACGTCCCCACTGCTCATCGTCGAGCGACAGAACGAAGGATCACCGATGTTCCTTGGATCACGAGCCGAACGCCGCGCCGCGCCATCCTTGTCCCTCAGGCTCGCCCGCCCGCGTCCTCTGGCGGCGACCGCGACCTTCGCGGCCGCCGTCGCGCTCGCGGTGACACCGGCGCTGGCAGCACACGCCCTCGCGGCGCAGCAGGCGACTCCCCAGGCCACCTTCACGTGGCCCACGCCGTCGAACGGCTACCCCGAGTGGAACAACAACATCGGGATCTACCAGGTCAACGCGGAGCCCGCCCACGCCACGCTCATGCCGTACGAGAGCACCGCGAAGGCGATCGCCGCGGACCGCACCGACTCCGCCTACCGCCAGACCCTCGACGGCGACTGGAAGTTCCGCTACTCCGAGAACCCGGCCGGCGCGGTGGACGGCTTCGCTGCGACGTCGTTCGACGACTCCGGCTGGGAGAGCATCCCCGTGCCGTCGAACTGGGAGATGTCCGGTCATGGCAACCCGATCTACGTCAACATCACGTACCCGTGGTGGGGCAAGAACGGCAGCTACGAGGAGGCGCAGCCTCCCTATGCCCCGACCCTCGTGAACCCGGTCGGCCAGTACCGCCGCACCTTCACCGTTCCCCAGGACTGGGACGGCCGCGAGACCTTCGTGCACCTCGAGGGCGTGAAGTCCGCCTACTACCTGTGGATCAACGGCGTGAAGATCGGCTACGCCGAGGACAGCTGGGACGACCACGAGTTCGACATCAGCCCGTACCTGGTCCCGGGTCAGAACCAGATCGCCGTCGAGGTGTACAAGTACTCCGACGGCGCCTGGATGGAGGACCAGGACATGATCCGCCTGGGCGGCATCTTCCGGTCCGTCTACCTGATGTCCACGCCGAAGGTCCACCTGCGCGACTTCTTCGTCAAGACCCCGCTGCACGACGACTACACGCAGGCCGACCTGCAGCTCACCGCCTCCGTGCGCAGCTACGGCGCCGCCGTCAACGGCAGCTACACGGTCTCGACCCAGCTCTACGACGCGGACAGCACGCCGGTGTGGACCCGCCCGATGACGCAGCAGCTCGACATGGGCTCGACCGTGCCCGGCACCGACGCCACCGTCTCGGCGGCGAAGGGCGTGGACCACCCCGCGCTGTGGTCGGCCGAGCACCCGAACCTGTACACCGCGGTCATGGAGCTGAAGGACCCGCAGGGCCAGGTCATCGAGACAGAGTCCACCCGGGTCGGCTTCCGCGAGCTGTCGAACAGCGACCACGTGCTGAAGATCAACGGGCAGCCGATCAAGGTCCGCGGCACCAACCGGCACGAGATCGACCCGGTCGACGGCATGGCGCTGACCGAGGCCGACATGGTCCGCGACATCACGACCATCAAGCGGCTGGGGATCAACGCCGTGCGCACCTCGCACTACCCGAACAGCCCGCGCTGGTACGAGCTGGCGGACGAGTACGGCCTGTACGTGCTGGACGAGACCAACCTCGAGACCCACGGCATCCGCGGCAGCTACCCCGGCTCGAACGCCGCGTGGACCGCGCCGGTGGTCGACCGGTCCCAGCGCATGGTGATCCGCGACAAGAGCCACCCGTCGATCATCATCTGGTCGCTGGGCAACGAGGCCGGATCGGGAAGCAACTTCGTCGCTCAGTACAACTGGATCAAGTCCTACGACAGCACGCGCATCGTGCAGTACGAGGGCAACGACCAGGCGACGGACAGCGACCTGCAGTCGAGCATGTACGCGAACCCGTCGACCATGAGGTCGAAGGCGGAGAACTCCGACGCCCGCCAGTTCATCGAGATCGAGTATGCCCACTCGATGGGCAACTCGACCGGGAACCTCAAGGAGTACTGGGACCTGATCCGCACGCGCCCCAAGCTGCTCGGCGGATTCCTGTGGGACTTCGCCGACCAGGCCACCTACGAGCCGATCCCCGGCACCCGCACCGTCACCGAGACGGGTCCCAGCGCGCTGAGCGCGACCCTGGGGCAGTCCGCCTCCTTCGACGCCTCGACCGGTCTCACCGGCGGGGCCGGATTCGGCGGGGCCTCCGACCTCGACCTGACGGACTCGTTCTCGCTCGAGGCGAGCTTCACCCCGAGCAGCACGTCCGGTGACCAGCCGGTCGTCGGCAAGGCGGACAAGCAGGGGATGCTCAAGATCACCAACGGCAAGCTCGAGTTCTTCGTCTACGTGGGCAGCAACACGTGGAAGTCGACGACCTGGACCCTGCCGACCAGCGGCTGGGCCGGCACCGAGCACCACGCGGTGGGCGTCTTCGACAACGCGGCCGACGAGCTCCGCCTCTACGTGGACGGGTCGTTGCGAGGGACGACCACGGGCATCACCGGCACCCCGGCGAGCAGCAGCGCGATCTTCTCGGTCGGCTTCGACTCCGTGACTCCCTCCCGGGTGCTCTCCGGCCCGGTGCGCGTCGCGCGCGCCTACAGCCGTGCGCTCACGACCGCCGAGGCGACCGCGGCGGACGGCCCGACGTCGGACGCGAGCCTGGTCTTCGACCTCGACGCCGCGACGGCCACGTACGCGGACACCCCGCCTGCCCACCCCGGCACGTACCTGGCCTACGGCGGCGACTGGGGCGACAGCCCGAACGACGGCAACTTCTCCGGTGACGGCATCGTCACCGCCGACCGCCAGGAGACGGCGAAGTCCGCACAGGTCAAGCAGATCTACCAGACGATCAACACGACTGCGGGCGAGGGCCTCGGCGAGGTGACGATCACCAACGAGAACCTCTTCACGAACGTGGACGAGTACCAGGCCGACTGGAGCCTCGTCGCGGACGGCGAGGTCGTCCAGCACGGCACGCTCCCGGACAGCACGGTCGACATCGCGCCGCAGGCCTCGAAGACGGTGCGCATCCCGTTCACGACGCCGACCGACGTCGCGCCGGGCAGCGAGTACTTCGTCCAGCTCTCGTTCCGGCTCAAGCACGCCACGTCGTGGGCCGACGCCGGATACGAGGTCGCCAAGGACCAGGTGGCGGTCGACCTCGACGCGCCCGACGTCAGCCCCGTGCCGCTGAGCGCGGTCGCCCCGCTCGCGGTCGACCAGTCGGACGACGCGGCGGTCACGGTCACGGGACAGGACTTCAGCGTGACGGTCGACAAGACCACCGGCACCCTGTCGCACTTCGTCTCGAAGGGCACCGAGCTCGTGTCCTCCGGCCCGGCGCCCAGCTTCTGGCGCGCCCCGACCGACAACGACGACGGCAACGGCATGCCGTCCACCGCGGCGACGTGGCGGCAGGCGGGCACGAACCGCACCGTCACGTCGGTGACCACCGAGAACGTGGGGGACCAGGCGGTCAGGGTGACCGTGGACGGCACGCTGCCGACGTCCACGGCCTCGGACTACTCGACCACGTACACGATCTTCGGCAACGGCGAGATCAAGGTCGACAACACGCTGCACCCGGGGGCGTCGTCGCTGCCGTACATCCCCGAGGTCGGCACCCTGCTCACCCTGCCGTCGTCGCTCACGCACGTGGACTACTACGGACGGGGGCCGGACGAGAACTACGTCGACCGGAACGACGGCACGCTCGTGGGGCGGTACACCTCGACGGTGGGCGAGATGGGCGACACCAACCTGCGCCCGCAGGAGCAGGGCCAGCGCACCGACGTGCGCTGGGTCGCCCTGACGAACGACCAGGGCGCGGGCCTGCTGGCGACCGGCGAGCCGCTGATCCAGTTCAACGCCTCGCACTTCACGCCCGAGGACCTGTCGCAGGGCATCAAGCACCCCTACGAGCTGACACCGCGCTCCGAGGTCGTCCTGCGGCTCTCGCTGCGCCAGATGGGTGTGGGTGGCGACGACAGCTGGGGCGCCCAGGTCCACGATGCCTACAAGAGCTTCGCGGACCAGGACTACGCCTACACCTACCGGCTGCGTCCGCTCACTGACGTCGCCGACGCCACGACCCTGTGGCACTCGCCGACGTCGACCGACGTCGTCGCGCCGAGCGCCTCGGCGAGCGTGACGACCGTGGCCGCGGGCAACTGGCTCGAGGTGACCGGCGCCGGCTTCCGGGCCGGCGAGAAGGTCGCCGTGCGGCTCGACGCCGCGGGAACGGCGATCGCCCAGCTCGTCGCCGACTCGCGCGGCGAGGTCTCGGGTCAGGTCACGGTCCCGGTGACGACCCAGGTCGGTGCGCACACGCTGCAGCTGGTCGGGGCATCCTCCGGCGTCACGGCCACGACGGCCCCGGTGTCGGTGACCGCCGCGCCGGCGGTCAGCCCCTCGGTCTCGGTCTCCGTCCCCGGGTCCGTGCGCGTGGGCGGCCGCGTCAAGGCGACTGTCCGTGTCACGGCACCCGGCGCCGCGGCACCGGTCTCCGGCACGGTGAACGTGTTCGCCGACGGCCAGCGGGTCGCCTCGTCGGCGATCGGCGCCACCGGGGCGGTCACGGTCACGCTGCCTGCACAGACCTCGGCGGGCACGGTGCGGATCAGCGCCGCCTACTCCGGGAACGCCGCGGTCAGAGCAGGGTCCTCGAGCGTCGTCACGCTCACGGTCGCCAAGGCCGCGGCGAAGGTGAAGGCCAAGGCGGTGAAGAAGAAGGTGCGCCGCGGGGCGAAGGCGAAGATCCGGGTACGGGTGAAGGTCCCCGCCGGCGTGAGCGCCAAGGGCAAGGCCGTCGTGCTCGACCGTGGCCACAAGGTCGCCGCCGTCACCGTGCCGAAGAAGGGCATGAAGACGATCAAGGTGCGACTGTCGAAGAAGCTCGGCACGCACAAGGTGGTCGTCAGGTACCACGGCAACGCCGACGTGGCGAAGGCCAAGGGAAAGGTGAAGGTGAAGGTCCGGCGGTGAGCGCCGGCCGGACCCGGTGACAGCGGGCGGACCCTGCGGTGCCTTGCGCGCCGCGGGGCCCGCCCGCTGTCGTACGCACCCACTACGCTGAACGCATGACCGCCGCTCCCGCCCCGCCGCCCGCGCCCCGAGCGGCGGCCCCGGCCCCGGCACGCGGCGTCTTCATCTCTTTCGAGGGCGGTGACGGCACCGGCAAGTCCACCCAGGTGGGCCGGCTCGCCGCCGCGCTGCGAGCCGGCCCGGGCCGCGAGGTCGTCACCACCCGCGAGCCCGGCGGCACCCCGCTGGGCGCCGCGCTGCGCGAGCTGCTGCTGCACGGGGAGGACATGTCCCCACGCGCCGAGGCCCTCGTCTACGCCGCTGACCGCGCCCACCACGTGGCAGCGCTCGTGCGTCCCGCGCTGGCGCGCGGGGCCGTCGTCGTCACCGACCGCTACCTCGACTCCTCGGTCGCCTACCAGGCGGGCGGTCGCGAGCTCGTGCCGTCGGAGGTCGAGGGGCTGTCCCGGTGGGCCACCGACGGTCTGCTGCCCGACCTCACGATCCTGCTCGACCTCGACCCGGTCGCGGCCGCCGCGCGGCTGACCGGGTCCCCGGACCGCCTCGAACGGGCGGGTGACGCCTTCCACCGCCGGGTGCGCGAGGCGTTCCTGGCCCGGGTCGCCGCGGAGCCCGAGCGGTGGTGCGTCGTCGACGCCGCGCAGGGGCCGGACGCCGTGGCGCGCCAGGTGGCCGCCGCCGTCGAGCAGCGGCTGGGCCTGCGCCTCGGGGCCCTGCGCCCGGGGACGCCCGCACAGGTCTCCCAGGAGCACGCGTGAGCGACGTGTGGACCGGGCTCGTCGGCCAGGAGCAGGCGGTGCGCACGCTGCGCACCGCCGTGGAGCAGCCCTCTGCCATGACGCACGCATGGCTCATCACCGGGCCCCCGGGCTCCGGCCGCTCGAACGCCGCGCGCTCCTTCGCCGCGGCGCTGCTGTGCGCCGACGGCGGGTGCGGGCACTGTCACGAGTGCCGCACGACGCTCGCGGGGACCCACCCGGACGTCACGGTCCTGGCGACCGACAAGGTGACGATCAGCATCGAGGAGGTGCGCGGCCTGCTCCAGGTGGCCGCGCGCTCCCCGGGCGAGGGCGCGTGGCGCGTGATCATCGTCGAGGACGCGGACCGCATGGTCGAGCGCACCACGAACGTGCTGCTCAAGGCCATCGAGGAGCCTGCGCCCCGCACGGTGTGGCTGCTGTGCGCGCCGAGCCCGCAGGACGTGCTCGTCACCATCCGCTCGCGCTGCCGCCCGGTGGTGCTGCGCGTGCCGCCCGCGGAGGCCGTCGCCGACCTGCTCGTCGAGTCCGACGGCGTCGCTCGTGACGTCGCGCTGGCGTGCGCCCGCGCGGCCCAGAGCCACGTCGGTCTCGCCCGCAGGCTCGCCCGCGACCCCGAGGCGCGGGACCGCCGGGGCCGCATCCTGACCCTCGCAGGGAGCATCCGTGGCGTGGGCGACGCGGTGCTCGCCGCCGCCGAGGTCGTCGAGACCGCCCAGGCGGAGGCGAACGCCGAGTCGGGGGAGCGCGACGCCGAGGAGCGCAGCCGGCTGCTGACCTCCCTGGGCGCCGCTGACCTGGCGACCCTGCCGCCCGCGGTCCGCAGCCAGGTGCGCCAGCTCGAGGAGGACCAGAAGCGACGGGCCCGCCGCCGCCAGCTCGACGTCGTCGACCGGACGCTGCTCGACGTCGCCGGGCTGTTCCGGGACGTCCTCGTCACCCAGCTCGGGGCGAGCGTCGAGCTCGTCAACACCGCGCACGCCGACCTGGTGCGGTCCCTCGCCGCCGGCTCGACCCCCGAGCAGACGCTGCGGCGGCTCGACGCGGTCGCCGTGGCCCGTGGCCGGCTGGCGGGCAACGTCACTCCCTTGCTCGCCGTCGAGGCGCTCATGGTGGACCTGCGCCCCCAGGGGTGACCCGTTGCGGGCCCAGGGCGGGTCCCGGCATCCGATACGGTGAGTCCTGTGATCCGCCGACCCGCCGCGCGCCGCTGCGCAGCAGCGTTCGTGACGGCCGTCGTGCTGCTCCTGGGCACCGGCGGCTGCGGGCAGCCCACGGTCACCAAGGAGCAGGTGGCGATCCACCCCCACACCGGCGTCTCGACGAGCAAGAGCCGGGTGCTGACAGGCACCGCGAAGCGGACGAAGGCGCCCAAGGGCTTCGGCTCGTACTACCGGCAGAACGTGGCGTGGCGGCACTGCGACATGACCTTCGAGTGCGCGACCGTCAGCGCGCCGATGGACTGGTCCGACCCGTCGAGCCCGCCCGTCCGGCTCGCCCTCGAACGATCGGCGGCGCGCGGCGACCGGGTCGGCTCGCTCCTCGTCGACCCGGGAGGCCCGGGGGCGTCGGGCACCGAGTTCGTGCAGCACGCCTCCTACCTGTTCGGCAACGAGGTGCTCTCCGCGTACGACCTCGTGGGCTTCGACCCCCGCGGCGTGGGTCGTTCGAGCGCGGTCTCCTGCTACGACGACGCCCAGTGGGACCGCTTCACGGCGGAGTCGTTCCCTGCCACGCCCGAGGGCCTGGAGCGTACCGAGGACTCCTACGCCGCCCTCGGCGCGGCGTGCGCGGCGCGCACCGGCGAGCTGCTGAGCCACGTCGACACGGTCAGCGCGGCACGCGACCTCGACATGCTCCGCGCCGTGCTCGGGGACGCGCGGCTGCACTACCTGGGCTTCTCCTACGGCACGCAGCTCGGCAGCACCTACGCGGCCCTGTTCCCCGGCAACGTGGGACGGATGGTGCTCGACGGTGCGATCGACCCGACGCTGACGGCCGAGGAGCAGGTGGTGGGCCAGGCGGCAGGGTTCGAGCAGGCGGTGCGGTCCTACGTCGCGGACTGCCAGGAGGCGTCCGACTGCCCGCTGTCGGGCGATGTCGAGGACGGCACCCGGCAGATCGCCGAGCTGCTCGACGACCTGCTCGCCCACCCGATGCCCACGGGCGACCCGGCCCGCCCGCTCACGCAGAGCCTCGGGATGTACGGCATCATCTATCCGCTGTACTCGCAGTCGTTGTGGCCGGCTCTCACGAGCGCTCTCGACGCTGCGCTCGACCGCGGGGACGGCAGCGGGCTGCTCGACAACGCCGACTCCTACAACTCGCGCGGCACGGACGGGGTGTACACCGACAACTCCGGCCCCGCCTTCGTCGCGATCTCCTGCCAGGACGCGCGTGAGTCGAGCGACCCGGCGGCGATGGCTGCCGAGGCCGACGACCTGGGGCGGGTGGCGCCGACGCTCGGCCGGTTCATGGCCTACGGCGGGCTCACCTGCAAGCACTGGCCGGCGCCCCTGGCGCCGCTCGAGGCGGACCTGGCAGCGCCCGGCGCACCGCCGATCGTCGTCGTCGGCACCACGGGCGACCCGGCCACCCCGTACTCCTGGGCACAGGGCCTGGCGCACACCCTCGACTCCGGCGTCCTCGTCACCTACGACGGCGAGGGCCACACGGCCTACGGCTCGTCCAACGACTGCGTCCTCGACGCCGTCGACCACTATCTCGTGAACGGCATCGTCCCCGCCGACGGCACCCTCTGCTGACCCTCCGCCGCCCCAGCACGCGGGTCGAGCAGCGAGCGCCAGCGAGCGTATCGGGACCAACCCCGCACCGCGGCACCCGATCCGACCTCTCGTCGAAACATCCCTGCAACCTGCACCCCCTAGCGTCGGCGCATGACGACAGTTCTCGAGAGCACCCTTCCCGACAGCCTCGTCGGCCGTAGCGTCCTCGCCGTCCCCGCGAGCAAGGACGTCTTCGCGCTCGCGGCGGCGCGCTTTCCCGACGCCGCGTGGCAGACGGACCCGCAGGAGGCCGCCGCGCGCTCGACGCCCGTGCGCGGTTCGGGTGGCGCGCGGTTCCGGGGCGTCCAGACCGCGGTCGAGCCGGTGCACCCCGAGATCGCGCTCGAGCCGGGCCTCGTGCTCACCGGACCCTTCTCGTGCCACGCGCGTGACGCCCAGGCGCTCGGCCTCCTCGCGGTCGAGCACGACCTGTACGTCTTCCCCGAACCCCAGGTCACCGCCCACATCGGCGAGCTGCGGGCCTGGGCGATCATCGCGGCGAAGCACTCGTGGGGTGCGCTCCTCGAGCCGGACGGCGAGGTGCTGCGCCCGGACCCGGAGGAGAACATCGCGCTGCGGCTCTTCTCCCCGGACCCGCAGCCGCTCGACGTGGTGCTCGAGCGGGTGCGCCAGGCCCTGCCCTCCGCGCGGGTGCGCGAGAAGGAGAGCGGTGAGCAGGCGATCGTCGCCACGCTCGAGTACGACGGCTCCGTCCTGCTGCGGGCCGGCCGCGCGGCGACGGCCGCGCCCACCGCCCTGAAGACCGTCGACTGGCGCGACTACGGTCCGCACGTCTACACGGTCGAGTGGCTGCCCCCGGCAGACCTCGCTGCCGGCGAGCCCGCCCCGCTCTACGTCATCGCCCGCCAGCGGGCCGCCCTCGTCATCGCCCGTGCCATGACCCTGCTCCAGAGGTCCCTCACCGGCACCGTCCTGGACGACGACGACGTGATCGTCACCGAGCAGGACCTCGCCGACCGGGTGCTGGGGCGGCGGAGGGTGTGAGTCGACGGTCGCGTGACCGCTGACCAAGCCATCGTTCTGGACGGTGTGTCCCCGTGCCTCCTCAAGTTGCTCCTCTGGTGGGACGAAGATTCTAGGGAATCTAGTCGATCGTCAACGGAGACCATCGTGACTGAGACATCTGCCGAGAAACGAGCTACCAGGAGCCGCCCCAAGTGGGAGACCGCTGCGCGGGACACAGTGCGGTCGCATCTTCGCAAGTTCTCCAAACCTCTCGCCGATCTTGTCGCGCGTGACGCGAACGAGGGCGACACCCGCCTGCTGGTGACCGACATGCTCTGCGATGCCCTCGGCTACGACAAGTACTCCGATCTCACGACGGAGTACGCCGTCAAGGGGGAGTTCGCCGACTACGGTGTCCGGATCGATCAGCAGCTCGTGGCCTTCATCGAGGTCAAGCGAGTGACGACGAAGTTGACGCAACGGCACCTTCGACAGGTCGAGATGTACTCGGTGAACGAGGGTGTCGAGTGGCTGATCCTCACCAACGGCGTCGTCTGGCAGGTCTACCGACTCATCCCGGGCATGCCGGTGACGATCGATCTCGTCATCGAGGTCGATCTGCTCGACGAGTCGTCGACGCTGGGCAAGAAAGTCGAGAAGCTGTTCTACCTCACCAAGGAGTCCTTGAAACGGGGCCAGATCGAGACGGTGTGGCAGGAGGCTGCCGCCACTGCCCCGAAGGCACTCACGGAAGCGTTGCTCTCCGAGATGCCTCTCGACGCAATACGTAAGGAGGTGCGGCGTCGGACAGGCGTCAACATCGATGCTGCCGACCTCGGTCGCCTGCTTCGTGACAGCGTCGTCTTGCCCGAACTGACGAAGTGAACGTGGTCAGGACCCCTGTGCGCGGAACAAATGCCGGCCAGGCGTGGATCAAGGCCTCGTGGGGCTCAAGCCGACCACCTCTGACGCCGACCTAAGTCTCATGAATCCCCATGGCCTCGCAGGCTTCCGACCATCCGCCTCCGCCCTCGCGTGGGGGGTCGCACTTCTGATCGTCGGACCGGCCGCGATAGGGATCGGCACATCGACCGGCGTGCCCTTCTGGAACATTCTCGGCCTCGTCTCGCTGATCGCCGGTGCCATCAACCTGGTCATGGGTGTCTCTCGGATCGCGTCGCACGTCGACAACCTGGAGCGCGAGCGTCGCGCCAGGATCGACATGGCCGGTTGATCGACTTCCAGCGCGAGGTGAGTATCGGTAGGGCGTGGACCAAGGCCCTGCAGGTACGCGCCAGCAGCCGTGGAGCGTCGGCGGAGAACGATGTCGGCTGCGGCAACTACCGCAAGAGCCGTGAGCCCCAGAGACGAAAGAAGCCCGGAACCATCGAGGTTCCGGGCTTCCTGGTTGAGCCGCCTATCAGAATCGAACTGATGACCTTCTCATTACGAGTGAGACGCTCTACCGACTGAGCTAAGGCGGCGCACCGTCCACCGGGTCCCGGCGATCGGTCGGCCCTACTGTACAGAGTCCGGCGGGCATCCTCCAAACGGGCTGCAGCACCCTGCCCCGCCCCGCATCGGCGCACGCTCCGCACCGTTCACCGCCCAGGCCCGGGCGCCATCTCCTCGGCCCATTCCTCGATCCACGACCGCTGCTCGGCCCACCAGCGCCGCGCCACGGCGTCGACCGGGAAGACGGTGGCGCGCCGTTCCTCGAGCCGCACCGCCACGATCCGGGCGCGCGGGTCGTCCACGCGCTGCCAGCGGGCCGCACCGACGCGCTCGATCAGCAGGTCGCCGAGCGCGACGCCGATCGCGGAGATCAGGTAGCGCGGGTCCCACCGCTGCTCGGCGGGGGCGGCGCACCACTGCTCGTTGTAGTGGTCGTAGCAGGTGGAGAGCGTCCCTGCGTCGAGCGGCACGGCTCCCGCGGGTCGCAGGTGGTCGCGCACGTCACCGAGCCAGACGACGTCGGTGGGCGCCAGGTCGACGAGCCGCGGCGCGGGCTGCACCGCCGTCGGCTCCGAGGGCGTGGCGGCAGGACCGAGCCCGGCCCGCGGCGCGGCGGGCACGGCTCGGTCGATGGTCACGCCTTGTCATCGGCGCGAGGGGCTGCATCCATGACGTTTCAGGAGGAGGAATTCAAGCGTTTTCCCAGAGATGTCCCCGCAAGCGCACATGGTCGCGCTCCCAGGTGCCGCGTGGCCCAGATCACTGTTCCCGGGCAGCGCAGGATCTCTCCCCACGCCGACCGTGGGAGAGAATGGCGGGGTGACCAGCGCCCTCGACCTCACGCCCGCCGGAACGCCTGCCCCCTCGGGCGGTTCGTCGTCGTCCGACGCCGGGCGTGCGGAGCTGGTGGCCGCGCTGCGCCGCGCGGTCGACGGGGAGGTCGCGGACAGCGGTCTGCGCCGCGCCGAGTACTCGACGGACGCCTCGAACTACCGCGTCGTGCCCGACGTCGTGGTCATCCCGCGCTCGGTCGACGACGGCCTGGCCGCGATCGAGGTCGCGCGCGAGGCGGGCGCCCCGCTGACGAACCGCGGCGGCGGCACGTCGATCGCGGGCAACTCGATCGGTCCGGGGGTGGTCATCGACTGGTCGCGCTGGGTCAACACGATCGTCGACGTCGACCCCGAGACACGCACCGCCTACGTCGAGCCCGGCGTCATCATGTCCGAGCTGCAGAAGGTCGCCGCCCCCCACGGTCTGCGCTTCGGCCCCGACCCGTCGACCCAGAACCGCGCCACCCTCGGCGGCATGATCGGCAACAACGCCTGCGGCCCGCACGCCGTGGCCTACGGGCGCACCGCCGACAACGTGCGCCGCCTCGACGTGGTCGACGGGCTCGGGCGTCGCTTCCACGCCGGCCGCGACGGCGAGGGCTTCGAGCACGTCACCGGCCTGAAGGAGCTCGTCGACGCCAACCTCGCCACGCTGCGCACCGAGCTCGGGCGCTTCGGCCGGCAGGTCTCCGGCTACTCCCTCGAGCACCTGCTGCCCGAGCACCACCGCGACCTCGCCAAGGCGCTGGTCGGCACCGAGGGCACGGCCGTCACCGTGCTGGGCGCCGAGCTCGACCTCGTGCCGATGCCGTCCTCCCCGATGCTCGTCGTCCTCGGCTACCCCGACATGGCCGCCGCGGGCGACGCGGTCCCCGCGCTGCTCGCGCACCAGCCGTTCGCCATCGAGGGCATGGACGCCCGGCTCATGGAGATCCTGCGCCGCGCCCGCGGCGAGAGCGCCGTGCCCAAGCTCCCGCGCGGCAAGGGCTGGCTCATGGTCGAGGTGGGCGGCCAGAGCGCCGAGGAGGCGATGGCCAAGGCGATGGCCCTGGCGGCAGACGCCGGCACGGACGCCGTCGAGATCCTGCCCGCCGGCCCGCAGGCCGCGGCGATGTGGCGCATCCGGGCCGACGGCGCGGGCCTGGCCGGCCGCACCCCCTCGGGCAAGCAGGCGTGGCCCGGGCTGGAGGACGCCGCCGTCCTGCCCGAGAACCTCGGCGCCTACCTGCGCGACTTCGAGGAGCTGCTGGTCCGCTACGACCTGGAGGGCGCCCCCTACGGGCACTTCGGCGACGGCTGCGTGCACGCCCGTATCGACATCCCGCTCGAGCACGACGGCCAGGTGCTGCGCGACTTCATGACGGACGCCGCGCACCTCATCGTCCGGTACGGCGGCTCGCTCTCCGGCGAGCACGGCGACGGTCGCGCCCGCTCCGAGCTGCTCGAGCTGATGTACACGCCCGAGGCGATCGGTGTCTTCGAGCAGTTCAAGGCGCTGTTCGACCCGAAGGACCTGCTCAACCCGGGCGTCATCGTGCGTCCCGACCCGCTCGACGCGCACCTGCGCCGCCCGGCCGCGCTGCCGGTGGCGCGCGGCACGGGCTTCGCGTTCCTGCACGACGACGGCGACTTCACCAAGGCGGTCCACCGCTGCACCGGCGTGGGCAAGTGCCGGGCGGACACCCGCGCCTCGGGCGGCTTCATGTGCCCGTCCTACCGCGCCACCAAGGACGAGAAGGACGTCACCCGGGGACGCGCGCGCGTGCTGCAGGACATGATCAACGGCTCGCTGATCACCGACGGCTGGTCCGCCCCCGAGGTGCACGAGGCGCTCGACCTGTGCCTGAGCTGCAAGGCGTGCTCCTCGGACTGCCCGGCCGGCGTCGACATGGCCGCCTACAAGGCAGAGGTGCTGCACCGCACCTACGAGGGCAAGGTGCGCCCCGTCAACCACTACTCCCTGGGCTGGCTGCCCCGCTGGGCGCGTCTGGTCACCTCGTGGTCGCCGCTGGCCCGGGTCGCCAACGCGGTGCTCGGCATCCGCCCGGTCGCGAAGCTGGTGCTGACCCTGGGCGGCATGGACCCCCGACGCAAGATGGTCACCTTCGCGCCCGTGCCGTTCCGCCGCTGGGTGCGGCGCAACGCCGCGGCCCAGCAGCACGCGACCGTCGAGAGGCCCGCGGCGGCCGAGCGGCTGGCGGCTGCGGCGTCCGTGGGCACGACGCAGCGCACGCGCGTGGTGCTGTGGACCGACACCTTCAGCGACGCGCTCGCGCCGGGGGTGCCCCAGGCGGCGCTCGCGGTGCTGCAGGACGCCGGGTACGACGTGATCGTGCCCGACGGCGACGCGTGCTGCGGCTTGACCTGGATCAGCACGGGCCAGCTCACGGGTGCCCGCAGGCGGCAGCAGGGCCTGCTGGAGACGCTGGGCCCCTTCGCCGTCAACGGCATCCCCATCATCGGCCTCGAGCCGTCCTGCACCGCGGTGCTGCGCTCCGACCTCGTGGAGCTCAACCCGGACGACCCGCGGGCCCACGCCATCGCCGCCAAGACCATGACGCTCGCCGAGCTGCTCACCTCGCCCGCCCCGCTCGGGCCGGCGGACTGGCAGGTCCCGGACCTCTCGGACGTCACGGCCGTGGTGCAGCCGCACTGCCACCACCACGCGGTGATGGGCTTCGACCCGGACGAGGCGCTGCTCAAGGACGCGGGTGCCCGGCTGACCACGCTCTCGGACTGCTGCGGTCTCGCGGGGAACTTCGGCATGGAGAAGGGCCACTACGACGTCTCCGTGCAGGTCGCCGAGACCTCGCTGCTGCCCGCCCTGCGCGCCGCGGGCGACGGCGACCTCTACCTGGCCGACGGCTACTCCTGCCGCACCCAGGCGGAGCAGCTCGCCGACGTGCGCGGCAAGACCCTCGCTGAGCTCCTCGCCGAACGCCTCTGAGCCGCCCGCCGGTCGAGCTGCGAGCCCCTGCCCGCCGGTCGAGCAGCGAGGCGCTGGGTCGAGCGGCCGAGGGGTGAGCCACCGGGTGATATCCGTTCGGGCGCTGGCCGAATCCCGTGGGCGGTCATAGTCTGCCCTCATGACCCACGTCCCCGAGGGCGCGGGCGTGCCCGAGGACGAGGCCGCGTCGGACCACGCCGCCCGGGAGAGGCACGGCTCGCCCGTCCGCACCGCTGTCGCCGCCGGTGCCCCCGATGACCCGCGCACCTTCGAGTCGCGCGTGCGTGCGCTCGTCATCGAGCACGTCGGGCTGCTGCTGCAGGAACGCCTCTTCGTGGTCGCCGCCGCGATCGTCGCGGGACGCGGCGCCCGGGGCACGGACCGCGACCTGACGGAACGCCCCGCCTCCGGTCCTGCAGTCCTCGCGCTCGACGCCTCCGGGCGCCAGGTGGTCGTCGAGATCGCCCGGGTGCTGGACGAGGCCGCCCTGATGCGCTGCCTGGGTGTCGCGGGCCGGTCGGCGGACGGGACCCGGGCCGACCTGGCCAAGCGCTACCCCGCCGGCCCCGCGCAGTTCCACCTCGATGTCGCCCACTTCTACGACTCGGTCCCGCTGACCGACACCCAGGCGGGCGGCGCCGGCTCCGGCCTGCGGCTCGTCATCGTGTGCGGAGAGGTCGACCCCGCGGTCCGTCCGGCGCTCCGGTTCCTGCGCGAGGCGGGCTCCGCCGTCGAGGTCCTTCCGCTCACCTGGCAGACCGTCGACCGCGTGGCGCGACAGGCGCGCCGTCTCAAGGAGCGCGCCGCCACCGAGGCCGTCGCGGTGCCCTCCCCTCCCGTCCCCGACGCGCTCCCGTCCCCTGACGCCGCTCCGGCCCCTGACACCGTCCCGTCGGACGGTCGAGCAGACGAGGCGCGAGCCGTGCCGGGGCCGGTCCGAGCGGAGAGCGGCCCCGCTCCCGTCGCCCCCGTCGCGGAGCCCGTCGCCCCCGCGGCGGACCCTGCTGCGACCGCCGTCGCCCCGCCGGCCTCGGCCGCCCAGGTCGCGGCCCCGTCCGACGTCCCGGCCGAGGACCTCATGGCCCAGCGCCGGGCCGAGGCCAAGGCGCGGCGCGCCCAGGAGGTCGCCGGGCGCGCCCCGCTCGCCCCGCCGGTCCCGGCCGCTCCCGCGGACCCGACCCGTCGTCTGGTCAACCCGGGCCGCCGCGCGGAGCCGCTGACGATCACCACCGAGCTGCCGCTGCGCCCCGGGGCGCGCCCGCTCCCGCGGACCGCGATCCCCCGGCCCGCGCACCAGGACCGCCCCTCGCAGCCGCTCGCGCAGAAGTCGGCGGCGTTGCAGGCGGCCGTCACGGGCATCCCGGTCGCCGACGTGAGCGGCGAGGTCGTGGACCCGATCTACCGCGACCTGCGGGTGCTGTGCGCCGAGATCTCCGAGGCCGTGCCGATGGTCTGGGTCCGGGAGCGGCGCGGCGAGCGCCACGAGGCGATGCTCCATCCCGAGGGCGTCATCGAGGTGGCCGGGGGAGCGCGGTACCGCAGCCCGTCCAAGGCCGCGACCGCCGTCTCCGGGAGCATGTCGCAGGTCGACGGCTGGTCGGCGTGGCGGTTCGGCGACAACGGACCGACCCTCGCCGAGGCCTGGACCGAGATCTACGGCTGACCTCCCGAGCCCGTGCCGCCCGGGCGGTCACGCTGCTCGGCTGTCACGTCACACCCACCCGTACGCGCTGCACCACCGCGTGATCTCCGCGAGCACGTGCTCGCGGACCGGCGGCGCCGACAGCACGACGTCGTGGATCGCCCCGGGGATCCTCGTGACCGTCACCTGCGTGCCGAGCCCGACCGCCCGCCGGGCCAGCCAGTCCGTCTCCAGCACGACGTCGGCGCGGCGCATCTCCTCGTGCCAGCGAGGCGCGAGCAGGGTGCGCGTGGAGGCGAGCATCAGGATCGGCACCGTGATGTGCAGCCCGCTCGCCACCGTCGCGTGCCCTGCCATGACCGCGTTCAGCCACCCGGGCCGCACCGGGAACGAGGGCGTGGGTCGCCACCGCTCGTCGAACTCCCACTCGCCGCCGTCCGTGGCGCGCACGCTGCGGGAGTAGAAGCCGAGGTCGAGGTTCGGCAGCACCTGCCGGGGCTGCAGCCGCGCCAACGGGCGGACCGCCGGCGCGGACAGCGCCCGCATCACCGCGCTGCCCTGCAGCTCGAGCCACGGGCTGTTGAGGATGAGCCCGCGCACCACGCCGGGATGGCGGTCCGCCCACAGGCTCGTCACGAGACCGCCCAGCGAGTGGGCGAAGACCATGAGCGCTCCTCCGGCGGGCAGCTCGCCGGAGATCACCTCGCAGGCCGCGGCGAGGTCCTCGTCGTAGGTGCGCAGGCTGTCGATGTAGCCGGGCGTCTGCCACGGGCGCAGGCTGCGCCCGAACTTGCGCAGGTCCAGGGCGTAGAAGGCGACGCCCTGGTGGCGCCAGTACTCGGCGAGGTGCGTCTGGAAGAAGTAGTCGGACCAGCCGTGCACGTAGAGGATCGCGCGCGCCGGGGTGAGCTCGGGGTCGGGGCGGTAGCGCACCAGGCTGGCCACGACCGGGCCCTCGGCGTCGTCGCCCAGCGGCAGCGACATCCGCTCGTAGTGCCCACCGAGGACGTCCGGCCCCCAGGCGCCGGGCCGGGCGTCGGCGGCCGCCGACGCGTCGTCGAGGGAGACCGGGGCAGCGGGGAGCGGGCCCTCGCCGCTCGGCCCGGCCGCCACCCTCACGACCCGTCCGAGGGCGGCACGACCACGACCTTGCCGCGGACGTCGCCGTCGACCATGCGGCGCAGCCCCCGTGCCGTGTCCGCCAGCGGCACCGTCGTGTCGATGCGGGGTCGCAGCCCGGTGCGCACGAGCAGCGAGAGCAGGTCCTCCAGCTCGTCCCGGCCGCCGACCATCACCCCGCGGACGGTGAGCTCGTCGAAGAACACCCGTCGCAGCTGCGCGGGCGTCGGGTCGCCGCTCGTCACGCCGGCGACGACCACCACGCCCCCGGGCCGCACTGAGCGCAGGCTGTGCTCCCACGTCGACGCGCCCACGGACTCGATCACCGCGTCCACCCGGTGCGGGACCCGTGCTCCCGGCTCGAGCGCGGTCGTGGCGCCCAGCGCGGTCGCGAGCTCCCGCTTCCCGGGGGTGCGCGCGGTGGCGACGACGTCGATCCCCACGGCGTGGGCGAGCATGATCGCGGCGCTCGCGAGGCCGCCGCCGGCACCCTGCACCAGCACGGACTGCCCCGGACGCAGGCCGGCCTCGCGGAACAGCATGCGGTACGCCGTGAGCCAGGCGGTGGGCAGGCACGCGGCCTCCTCGAAGCTCAGGTCACGAGGCTTGTCGACGAGGTTCCCCGTGGGCACCGCGACGCGCTGGGCGAGGGTGCCGGGATGCTTCTCGGACAGCAGGCTGCGCGGCTCGTCGGGGAACACGGGCGCGGCGGTGCGGACGGAGGCGCCGACCACCGCGTGGACCACGACCTCGCGCCCGTCGTCGGTCGTGCCGGCGGCGTCCGTGCCGAGGATCATCGGCAGCTGCTCCTCGCGCAGCCCCGACATGCCCCGCAACGCCCACAGGTCGTGATGGTTGAGGGCGGCCGCCCGCACGTCCACCACGGTCCAGCCGGCGCGGGCCTCGGGCTCGGGGCGCTCCGCGACGCGCAGCGCGTCGAGGGGGGAGTCGGGTGAGAATCGTGTGACCGTCGCGGCGAGCATGCTCCACGCTATCGCGCCGGGCGACGGCAGGCGCTCCCGTCCCGGTCGAGGCGCAGGGCCCGGTCCGCCTGGCCGCCCCCGGCCCCCTGGCCTCTAGTCGGACGTGTCGCCGTGCTCGTCGGTCGGGTCGCCGCGCCGGCGGGAGCGGTTGACGAACCAGGCTCCGACGCCGCCGCCGACGAGGGCGACGAGGACCACCACGGCGATCACGGTGCCGGTGGAGGACCCGGAGCCTGATGCGGGCGCCCCGGTCCCCGGGTGGGCCTGCGGTCCGGTCGAGGTGCCCTCACCCGTGACCGCGCCACCGTCGTCGGTGCCGTCGTTCGCGGTCGGGCCGACCGTGGTGCCGTCGGTCCCGCCGCCGCTCTGGCCCTGGCCGGAGGAGCCGTCGTCGGTGGCCTGGCCGCCCGGGGTCTTCGAGCCGCCCGAGCCCTGCGAGGCATCGTCGCTCGGGTGGCCGCCCGTCGTCGGCGTGCCCTGGTCGTCCGGCGTGGCGCCCTGGGACGCGGAGCCGGGCTGCCGCGTGTCCGTCGTCGGGGACGTGCTCGCCGTCTTCGAGGGGCGGTAGCGGAACGACAGCGACCCCTCGACCGGGTGCCCGTCGGCCGAGACGATCCGCCACTGGACGGTGTAGGTCCCGGGCTCCTGCAGCGAGACGTCGGTGACGACGTCACGCCCGCTCACCTGGGGCGTGCTGACCTCGTGGTGGCTCTCGTCCTTGTCGGGGCCGGTGACCAGCACCGCCGTCGAGGTGCCGCCGGGGGTCGAGAGCACGACGTCGTTGAATGTCAGCGTCACGCTGCCCGGGGCCGTGGTGACGGTGGACCCGTCCGCGGGCGTGCTGCTCACGAGGTAGTCGTGCGCGCTCGCGGACGTGGCGCCGAGCCCGCCGAGGAGCGTCGCGGCGCCCCACACGAGGGCGGTCGCCACCGTGGCGACCCTCAGCCTGCGGCGTGCCGTCGTGCGCGTCATGGGGTCCCCTCGGTGCCTTCTCGGTGGTGCTTCTGGTGGTCGGCGCTGATCAGCGCGGCGTGGCATGGACCGTGTCGATGAACTCCGCGACCACCGGTCCGAGCTGGTCGAACTCGATCAGGAAGCCGTCGTGCCCGAAGTCGGAGCGCAGCAGGTGCAGCCCGTCGGCCCCGCGCAGGTGCGTGACGATGAGCTCGGAGTCCTTCACCGGGAACAGCCGGTCCGAGTCGACGGCGACGACGAGCGCGCGGCTGTCGATGCTCTGCAGCGCGGTGGCGATGCCCCCGCGGTCGCGGCCCAGGTCGTGCGTGAGCATCGACTCCGTGAGCACCAGGTAGCTGTTCGCGTCGAAGCGCGAGGAGAGCTTGGCGGCGTGGTGGTCGAGGTAGGACTGCACGGCGAAGCGCCCTCCGTGCAGCGGCTCCTCCGCCCCCTGCGGCACGCGGCCGAAGCGCTCGTCGAGCTCGAGGGCGCTGCGGTAGGTGATGTGCGCGATCTGGCGTGCGAGCCCCAGGCCGAGGTGCGGGCCCTCGCCGTCGGGCTGGTCGTAGTAGTCGCCGCCGCGGAAGCTCGGGTCGGCGCGGATGGCGCCGAGCTGCGGGTGCGCCCAGGCGATCTGGTCGCCCGTGAGCTGGGCGGAGCTGGCGATGATGCCCAGGGAGCGCACCTCGATGCCCTGCTCCGGTCCCATGACGCCCCACTCGAGCGCTCGCAGGCCACCCATCGAGGCGCCGACGACGAACTCCCAGCTCGTGATGCCGAGCGAGCGCGCGAGCGCGATCTCCGCCTGGACCTGGTCGCGCACCGTCACCCGCGGGAAGCGGCCGCCCCAGGGGCGCCCGCTCGGGTCGGGCGAGGCGGGGCCGGTGGTGCCCTGGCAGCCGCCCAGCACGTTGGGAGCCACCACGAAGTAGCGGTCGGTGTCGATGGGACGCCCGGGGCCGACCATCTGCGACCACCAGCCGGCGGTCGGGTGGCCTGGTCCGGCGTCCCCGGTCACGTGGCTGTCACCCGTGAGCGCGTGGAGCACGAGCACGGCGTTGGAGCCGTCGGCGTCGAGGGTGCCCCACGTCTCGTAGGCCATCCGGACGGCGGGAAGACTGCCGCCGGGCTCGAGCGAGAGGGGCCCGAGGTCGGCGAAACGCCGGTGGCCGGCACCGTGGGAGGGCTGCCAGGCCCCGCTCGCCGGGAGCGCGGTGCCGTCCACGCCCACCCCGAGCCGGGGCACGCGCCGGCCACGGGGCGACGCGGGCGCCCACGTGCCGGTGGCCTCGTGGCTCTGGTCGGCGGTCATGGTCTCCCATCCTACGGGCGGCTTGTGGAGCGGCGCCGTCCGGAAACGGTCATGGCCTCGGGTCCGGCCCCGCGGCGCGAGGCTGCGGGGCCGGACCGCCGGCCCGGTCCGTCCGGCACGGACCGAGACCTGAGCGGGGCGGTTCCGGACGCCCCGCGACCTGCTGGTCGGATGCCTGCGCTCAGAGCGCGGCGGCCGCCGCGAAGCCCTTCTCGAGGTCCGCGATGATGTCGTCCACGCCCTCGATGCCGACCGAGAGGCGGACGAGGCCGGGCGTGACGCCGGAGAGGGCCTGCTCCTCGGGGCTGAGCTGGCTGTGCGTCGTGGACGCGGGGTGGATGACGAGCGAGCGCACGTCGCCGATGTTGGCGAGGTTGGAGTGCAGCTCCAGACCGTCCACGAAGGCCTTGCCGGCCTCGGCGCCCCCCTTGAGCTCGAAGGCGAGCACCGCGCCGACGCCGTTCGGCAGGTACTTGCGCGCGTTGGCGTTGTAGGGGCTCGACGGCAGGCCGGCGTAGTGCACGACCTCGACGTCGTCGCGGGCGTCGAGCCACTCGGCGACCTTCTGGGCGTTCGCCACGTGGCGCTCCATGCGCAGGGAGAGGGTCTCGATGCCCTGGGCGATGAGGAAGGCGTTGAACGGCGAGATGGCGTTGCCCAGGTCGCGCAGCAGCTGCACGCGTGCCTTGAGGATGAACGACATGTTCACGCCGAACAGGCCGCCGACGCCGAGGTCGCGGGCGTAGACCAGGCCGTTGTAGGTGGGGTCGGGGGTGTTGTAGTTGGGGAAGCGCTCGGGGTGCTGGGCGTAGTCGAAGGAGCCGCCGTCGACGATCACGCCGCCGATCGAGTTGCCGTGGCCGCCGAGGAACTTGGTCGCCGCGTGCACGACGACGTCCGCGCCGTGCTCGAGCGGGCGCAGCAGGTAGGGCGTGGGGATGGTGTTGTCGATGACCAGCGGCACGCCGTGCTCGTGCGCGATCGCCGCGACGGCCTCGATGTCGAGGACGTCGGAGCGGGGGTTGGGGACGGACTCGGCGAAGAACAGCTTGGTGTTCTCGCGGATCGCGCCGCGCCACTCGTCGAGGTCCTGGGTGTCGGAGACGAACGTCGCCTCGATCCCGAGCTTCTTGAGCGTGTGCCCGATGAGGTTGTAGGTGCCGCCGTAGAGCGAGGAGGCGACGACGATGTGGTCGCCGGCCTCGGCGATGTTGAGGATCGCGTACGTGGTCGCGGACTGCCCCGAGGAGACGAAGAGCGCGCCGACGCCGCCCTCGAGGGAGGCGACGCGGTCCTCGACGACGCCGGTGGTCGGGTTGCCCAGGCGCGTGTAGATGGGGCCGAGGTCCTTGAGCGCGAAGCGGTCCGCGGCGACCTCCGCGCTCGGGAACACGAACGACGTCGTCTGGTAGATCGGCAGCGCACGCGCGCCGGTCGCGGGGTCGGGAACCTGCCCGGCGTGGATCTGGCGGGTGTCGAAGGACCATTCGGAAGCGGGCACGGGGTTCTCCAGTGGGGGAGGGAGCCGGACGGGGGAGGCAGAGCCTGCGTCACTGTAGGCACAGACGGCGGGGTCGGTCATCCCTCTGACCGGGCTCGTCTCGCATCTCGGACAAAGGCTTCGTAGAGCGAGACGGAGAGGTCTGGTACGGATGTGACCAATGTGAAAATTGTGACAAAGGGAGACTGGTGTTCCCTATGGGGCCATTCCTCGCTAGTCTGATCTCGCACGTCCTGTCTCCCGGCTCGCCGTCGTGACCGCAGGACGGGTGCGGTCCGCCCCGAGGGGGCGGCCGGGTCGGAGACGTCGCCACCACGGGGTCGTGATGGTGACCCAGCACGTACAGAGGGACAGGCATGCGCGAACAGGACCGCCCAGGGTCGACGAGGCCGCGCGCGGGCGTGCGCCGTCGCGCCTGGCTCGCCGCCGGTGTGCTGCCCGCTGTCGGTGCGCTGGTGTGGTCGTTCGGCGTGACGACGTCGAGCGCGACCCCCGACCCGTCGCCCGACATCGCGAGCCTGCGCAGCCAGGCGGCCGACGTCGCCGCCCAGGTCGCCCAGCTCGACGTCAAGATCGCGTCTCTCGACGACGCCGTCGACGACGCCTGGACCGACGTCCAGACGGCGGGCGAGGACTACAACCAGGCCACCGAGGCGCTCGACGCTGCCCAGACCAAGTCCGACGACGCCCAGGCGCGCCTCTCGCAGGCGCTCGCGCGGCAGGAGGCCTCGCGCAGGATCCTCGTGGGCATGGCCCGCGACGCGACGCGCGCCAGCGCCGGCACCGACCAGATCCAGGCGCTCCTCACCGCCGACGGCCTCGAGGAGGCGATCGCCAACGCCGACGCGGTCAGCCTCGTGACGAGCAAGGCCGACCGTGCGGTCCAGCAGTACCAGGCCGACTCCGTGGTCGCCACGACCTTGCAGCGCGTGGCCGACGACGCTGTGGCCGACCTCTCCGCCCGCAAGACGGAGGCCAAGGACGCGCTCGCGGGCGCCCAGGAGAAGCAGCGGAAGGCCGAGGCGCTGCAGGCCTCGGCGGCCGCCGAGCGCACGACGCTCGTGACCCAGCTCGCCGCCCTGCGCCAGACGACCGCAGCGGCGGAACGTGCACGGCAGCGCGAGCTCGCCGCCGAGCGCCAGGCCCAGCGGGAGGCCGCGGCCAAGGCCGCGGCCGAGGCGAAGGAGAAGGAGGACGAGGCGAAGGCCGCGACGCCTCCTACCCCGCCGGCGAGCGAGCCGCCCGCCTCGCAGCCGCCGTCCACCCCGACCGAGACTCCGACCAAGAAGCCCGGCAAGACGCCGAGCAAGGGCTCGGACGACAAGCCGTCGTCGGACCCGACCAAGACGTCGACGCCCAGCAAGAGCCCGACGCCGACGAAGACGCCCACCCCCACGAAGACACCGACGCCCCCGCCGGTGACCACGCCGACGCCCCCGCCGTCCTCGAACGACGGAGACCTGCTGGGGACCGGTGTCTCGGTGGGCAGCGCCGCGCAGGGCAAGGCGGCCGTGGCCGAGGCGAAGAAGCAGATCGGTGACGAGTACGTCTGGGGCGCGAGCGGGCCGGACTCCTTCGACTGCTCGGGGCTGACCAGCTCGTCATGGTCGAAGGCCGGGGTCGCGCTCCAGCGCACCTCGCGCGGGCAGTACTCCCAGGTGCTCAAGATCAAGCTGTCGAGCATGCGGGTGGGTGACCTGCTCTTCTGGGGCACCGACCCCGACGATCCCTCGTCGGTGTACCACGTGGCCATGTACATCGGGAACGGCCAGATGATCGAGGCGCCGCGCCCCGGGCTGACGGTGCACATCACGAGCATCTACTACACGAACATCATGCCGTACGCCGGCCGCCCCTGACCGGGCCCGGCGAGAGCGGAAGCGCTCCGCCCTCAGTCTGTCTTGGTGCTCGACTGAGGGCTGCGCTCCGCTCCCGGCGAGTGCGCTGGCTCGCCCTCACCGTCCGCTGCGCTCCGCCCTCAGTCGAGGGGGTGGCCGGAGAAGCCGGGCGGGTAGTTCGGGCTCGTGAAGAAGCTCGCGTCCACCGCGCGCTGGAAGGAGCGCTGGATCTCCGCCTCGGCCCCCGCGCGGTCCACCCAGTGCGCGCCCTCCACGGACTTGCCGGGCTCGAGGTCCTTGTACACCTCGAAGAAGTGCTGCACCTCGAGACGGTGGAAGTCCGAGACGTCGTCGATGTCCTGGCGCCACGCCGCCCGCTGGTCACCCGTCGGCACGCACAGCACCTTGTCGTCGCCGCCGGCCTCGTCCCGCATGCGGAACATGCCGAGCGCGCGGCAACGGATCAGGCATCCGGGGAACGTGGGCTCCTCGAGCAGCACGAGCGCGTCGAGGGGGTCACCGTCCTCGCCGAGGGTGCCCTCGATGAAGCCGTAGTCGTCGGGGTAGCGCGTGGACGTGAAGAGCATGCGGTCCAGGCGGATGCGCCCCGTCTCGTGGTCGAGCTCGTACTTGTTCCGCTGCCCCTTGGGGATCTCGATGGTGACGTCGAACTCCACGGTTCTTCCTTCGGTCGTGCCCGCGGACGGGCTCGTCCGTGGCGGTGAGATGGGCAGGCTCCTGCCGTGCCCGGCGGGCGAGCGGCACGGACACCATCATGCCTGACGATCCGCGGCCGCCGCTGCGGGTCGCTGCGGCCGGTGCCAGGGTGGGTGATCTACGCTGGCGGCGAGGACCGCCGTCAGGTCTCTCGTCGTCCGTGCACGACTCCTCCACCCGCACGAGTACAGGGAGCAGCGTCGATGGGTCTGGCCAAGCGGATCGTCGGCACGGCGGTCACGGTCGCGATCCTCGGCGGGGCGGTCTACCTGTACGCGGACGCCCGCGACCTCGTGCCCGGCTACCTGACCACCGCGCCCGTCCCCAGCCCTCCCGCCCCGTTCCCGACGCCGCCCGGCGCGCTCGCGCCGCGGCACGTCCCCGAGCCGCTGGCGGGCCCGTCGACGGACGCCTCGCTGCCGAGCCAGCAGGTGCTCGACGGCGCGCTGGCGACGTTGCTGGCGGACAAGGAACGCGTCGGCAAGCGGGCGGGTGTCATCGTGGCCGACGCCGTGACCGGGGACGTGCTGCTGGAGCACCAGGCGGACAAGGCGCGCACCCCCGCCTCGACCCTCAAGCTCCTCACCGCCGTCGCCGCGGGCAGCAGCCTGGACATGACCTCGACCCTCCCCACCACCGCGGTGCTCTCCGGTGAGACCCTGACCCTGGTCGGCGGCGGCGACATGATGCTCGCCGCCGGCAAGGGCACGCCCTCCGCCGTCAGCGGCCGTGCCGGGCTCGGCGACCTCGCTGCGCAGGCCGCCAAGGCGTTGCAGCTCAAGGGCGCCACCACCGTGGCGCTCACCCTCGACGACACCCTCTTCTCGAGCGACACCTCCTCGGTGTGGGACCCGGCGACGGCGGCCGACGGCTGGGCCGCGCCGGTGACCCCCGTCGCCGTCGAGACCGGCCGGCGCGCCGAGGGCGAGTACGCCCCGCGCTACCCCGACCCGGCCCTGCAGGCGGCGGCGGACTTCGCGGCCCAGCTCAGGACGCGGGGCATCACGGTCACGGCCACCAGCCGCGGCGCGGCGCCCGACGGCGCGACCGAGGTGGGGCGCGTGGAGTCGGCCCCGCTCGGCGCGATCGTCGACTACATGCTCGAGGCCTCGGACAACACGATCACGGAGGTGGTCGGTCGCCTGGTCGCGGTGCACGAGGGGCTCCCCGCCTCCTTCGACGGGGCGACGAAGGCCGTCCAGGCGGTGCTGCAGGCGCAGGGCGTGCCCGTCACGGGCGTCACCATGGTGGACTGCAGCGGTCTCGCCGACGGCAGCTCCATCCCGCCCCGCACGCTGCTCGCCGTCGTCTCGAAGATCGTCGGTCCCGAGGGGGCGACGTTCCGCGACGTCGCGCGCGGCCTGCCCGTGGGCGCCCTCACCGGGACGCTGCTGGACCGGTACCAGGGCTCGGCCGTCGCCGGCCTGGTGCGGGCGAAGACCGGCAGCCTCACCGGTGTGAAGTCCCTGGCGGGGACCGTGATGACCGCAGCCCAGCGCCAGCTCGTGTTCGTGGTCCTCGTCGACAAGGCGCCCAAGGGCGTCCCCTGGGCGACGCGTGCCGCGCTCGACCAGTTCGTGGAGGCGATCGCCCAGTGACCGGTCGCCCGGTGACCGATCCCCTGTCGGAAGGCAGCGGGCCGGTCGGCAGCGTGCCGGACGACGACGTGGACCGTCCGACGGCGACGACGGGAGGCGCCGGCGCCGGGGCGCAGTGGGTCGACTGGCGGGCCGCGGCCACGATCGCCGCACGCCTGGGCAGCCCTGGACCCGGCACGACCGGGTCCGAGGCCGCCGACCTCGTCGCCGAGCTGCGCGACGCCGCCGCCCGCGCCGCGGCTCCCGTGGTCGAGGCGAGCCACCTGGGCGGGCTGGTCACGCCCGCGCAGGCGCGCGGTCCCGTCCCGGTGCTCGTGGTCGACCGGGCGGGGTGGGGCCGGGCGAACGCCCAGTCCATGTCCGCCATGACGGCCCGCGTGATGCCGCCGGCCCCGCGCGGGGTGGCGACCGCGACGCAGGTCGCGGCCACCGCCGAGGTCGCCGGGGTGCTCGCCTTCCTCTCCCGCAAGGTGCTCGGCCAGTTCGACCCCTACGGGGACCCGACGGCGGCCACCGGCGGCCGCCTGCTGCTCGCCGCACCGAACGTGCTCGAGGTGGAGCGCAGCCTCGGTGCCGTCCCCGCCGACTTCCGGCTCTGGGTCTGCCTCCACGAGCTCACCCACGCCTTCCAGTTCGCGGCGGCGCCCTGGCTCGCCGAGCACCTGCTCGAGCGGACCGCCCGCCTCACGGGCTCGCTCGTCGGGCGGCCGGGGAGCGGGGACGACGAGAGCACCGGCCTCGGACGCCGGTTCCTGACGCTGGTCACGGGCGTGGCCGCCGCCGTCGTCGGGCGCCCGGGAGCCTCGCTCGTCGAGGCCGCCCTGACCCCGCGAGAGCGCGCGCGACTCGCCGACGTGACCGCGGTCATGGCGCTCCTGGAGGGGCACGCGGACGTGATGATGGACGACGTCGGGCCCGAGGTCGTGCCGAGCGTCGCCTCCCTGCGCACCTCCTTCGACGCGCGCCGCGGCAGCGCGACCGGCTGGGCGCGTGTGATGAACAGGCTGCTCGGCATGGAGGCCAAGCTCGCCCAGTACCGGGACGGGGCGGCCTTCGTGCGTGCCGTCGTCGACGTCGTCGGGCACGACGGCCTCAACGTGGTGTGGACGGCGCCCGAGCACCTCCCGCGGGCTGCCGAGATCTCCGAGCCGGCGCTGTGGCTCCGGCGCGTCCACGGTTGACCGGCGAGCGATGAGCGGTCCTCCCCCTGCCCTCGCCGCCGCCCGGCGTGCGGTGCGTCTCGCGCTCGCCGACCTCCCGCCGGGCGCACCCGTGCTCGTGGCGTGCTCGGGCGGGGCGGACTCGCTCGCGCTCGCGGTGGCGGCGCGCGACGCCGCCGCGGCCACGGGCCGGCAGGCGGGGGCCGTCGTCGTCGACCACGGGATGCAGGAGGGCAGCGACGAGGTGGCGCGGCGGACCGCCGCGGTGTGCCGGGACCTGGGGCTGGCCCCGGTGCTCGTGCGCAGCGTCGTCGTGACGGGCGCGGACGGCCCCGAGGCGAACGCGCGGACGGCGCGCTACGCCGCGCTGCAGGCGGCGGCCCGGGAGACGGGCGCCGCGACCGTGCTCCTCGGCCACACCCTCGACGACCAGGCCGAGACCGTGCTGCTCGCGCTCGCGCGCGGTTCCGGCACCCGTTCGCTCGCCGGCATGCGCGAGCGCCGTGGCCTGTGGCGCAGGCCCCTGCTCGGGCTGCGGCGCGCGGACACCGAGGCGGTGTGCGCCGCGGCCGGGCTCGAGCCCTGGCACGACCCCACCAACCGCGGCGAGCGCGGCGACCCGGTGCGCTCACGCCTGCGTGCACAGGTGCTGCCGCTGCTCGCGGAGGTGCTCGGCCCCGGGGTCCCCGAGGCGCTCGCCCGCACCGCCCAGATGCTGGCCGACGACGAGGAGCACCTCGACGCGCTCGCCACCGCGGGGCTCGTCGCCGCCCGCACGGCCGCGGCACCGCCCGCGCCGCAGGCCGTCGGTGCGCTCGACGTCACCGTGCTGGAGTCGCTGCCGACGGCGGTGCGCCGTCGGGTGGTCCGCCGTGCGCTGGTCGACGCCGGCGTGCCCGCCGGCGCCCTCGCGCACGTGCACGTCGTCGAGGTCGAGCGGCTCGTCACGGGCTGGCGCGGCCAGGGGCCGGTGGACGTCCCGGGGCGACACCGGGTCTCCCGTCGATGTGGCACGCTTGTGGTCGAGCGCCCAGCGGACCGGTGACCGGACCGACGACCGGTCCGACGACGGCCGGCGGGGCGGACGACGAGGTGCGAGGAGAGCAAGACGTGACGGCAGCCGAACCGGGGCGCGACATCGAACGGATCCTGCTCACCGAGGAGCAGATCGGTACCCGCCTCGGCGAGATCGCCGCACAGATCGACGCGGACTACGCCGGCAAGGACCTGCTGCTCGTGGGCGTGCTCAAGGGTGCCGTCATGGTGATGGCCGACCTCTCCCGCCGCCTCGAGAGCAAGGTCACGATGGACTGGATGGCGGTGTCGTCCTACGGGTCGGGCACCAAGTCCTCCGGCGTCGTGCGCATCCTCAAGGACCTCGACACGGACCTGCACGGCCGCAACGTGCTCATCGTCGAGGACGTCATCGACTCCGGCCTGACGCTCTCGTGGCTCGTCGCGAACCTGCGCAGCCGCGGCCCGGAGTCCGTCGAGATCGCGGCCATGCTCCGCAAGCCCGAGGCGGCCAAGGTCGACGTCGACGTCCGGTACGTGGGCTTCGACATCCCCAACGAGTTCGTCATCGGCTACGGCCTCGACTACGACGAGCGCTACCGCAACCTCCCGTACGTCGGCACGCTCGCCCCCTGGGTGTACGGCGGCTGATCGTCCTGCCCTGGGCGAACAGCGCCGGGCGGAGCAGCGGATTCCCGGCGACTGCGTGTAGGTTCGTCGCCAGATGATCGTGCGACGGGAAGGGAGCGCGGGGCGTCACCCGCGCGGGAAAACATGAAGCGTTTGACCAGCGGTCCGGTCCTCTGGGTGATCCTCGGGATCGTCATCCTGCTGCTCGGGTTCAGCTTCTTCAACCGGGCTCCCGTCTCGGCGGTCGAGACCTCCGACGGCCTGCAGCTGCTCAAGGAGGGCAAGGCCACGCAGGCCCTGATCGTCGACGGCGACCAGCGGGTCAGGCTGTCCCTGTCCTCGGACTTCGTCAAGGACGGCAAGAACCTCGGCAAGACCGTCGAGTTCCGCTACGTCGCCCCGCAGGGCGAGTCGGTGGTCGACGCGATCGTGGCCGCGGACCTCGAGAAGGGCTACGACTCCCAGATCGCGCAGGCGAACATCTGGACGTCGATGCTGACGCTGATCCTGCCCTTCCTCGTCCTGGCCGTCATCTTCTACTTCGTCGTCTCGCGCATGCAGGGCGGCGGCTCGCGCGTGATGGGCTTCGGCAAGTCCAAGGCCAAGCTGGCCGACAAGGACATGCCGCAGGTCACCTTCGCCGACGTCGCGGGCGCCGACGAGGCCGTCGAGGAGCTGCGCGAGATCCAGGAGTTCCTCTCCGAGCCCGCCAAGTTCGAGGCCGTCGGCGCCAAGATCCCCAAGGGCGTGCTGCTGTACGGCCCGCCCGGCACCGGCAAGACCCTCCTCGCCCGGGCCGTGGCCGGGGAGGCCGGCGTGCCCTTCTTCTCGATCTCCGGCTCGGACTTCGTCGAGATGTTCGTCGGCGTCGGCGCGAGCCGCGTGCGCGACCTGTTCCAGCAGGCCAAGGAGGCCTCGCCGGCCATCATCTTCGTCGACGAGATCGACGCCGTGGGCCGTCACCGCGGCGCCGGCATGGGCGGCGGGCACGACGAGCGGGAGCAGACCCTCAACCAGCTGCTGGTCGAGATGGACGGCTTCGACGTCAAGACGAACGTCATCCTCATCGCCGCGACCAACCGGCCCGACATCCTCGACCCGGCCCTGCTGCGCCCCGGGCGTTTCGACCGCCAGATCGCCGTCGAGGCCCCCGACCTGGAGGGCCGCACCAAGATCCTCGAGGTGCACGCCAAGGGCAAGCCGATCGTGCCCGGCATCGACCTCAAGGCCGTCGCCCGTCGCACGCCCGGCTTCTCGGGCGCCGACCTGGCGAACGTGCTCAACGAGGCCGCGCTGCTCACCGCGCGCTCGGGCGCCCAGCTTATCGACGACCGTGCTCTGGACGAGGCGATCGACCGTGTGATCGCCGGCCCGCAGAAGCGCACCCGCGTGATGAACCTCAAGGAGCAGAAGATCACGGCCTACCACGAGGGCGGCCACGCGCTCGTGGCGGCGGCCTCGCGGTACACCGACCCCGTGACGAAGGTGACGATCCTGCCGCGCGGGCGCGCGCTCGGTTACACCATGGTGCTGCCGACCGACGACAAGTACTCCACCACCCGCAACGAGCTGCTCGACCAGCTCGCCTATGCGATGGGCGGGCGCGTCGCCGAGGAGCTCGTGTTCCACGACCCCACCACCGGCGCCTCCAACGACATCGAGAAGGCGACGGCGACGGCGCGCAAGATGGTCATGGAGTACGGCATGAGCGAGAAGGTCGGGTCCATCAAGCTCGGCCACGGCTCCGAGGAGCCGTTCGTGGGCATGGGCACCGGCCAGCAGCGTGACTACTCCGAGGCTGTCGCGGCCACGGTCGACGACGAGGTGCGCGGGCTCATCGAGACCGCTCACGACCAGGCGCGGGACATCCTCGTGCGCTACCGGGACGTGCTCGACGAGCTCGTGCTCCAGCTCCTGGAGAAGGAGACACTGAACCAGGAGCAGCTGGCCGAGATCTTCGCCCCGGTCGTCAAGCTCTCCGAGCGCGAGGTGTGGATCTCGGGCGAGGACCGCGCCGTCTCGGACCGGGGTCCCGTGCAGACCCCGAAGGAGCTCGAGGACGCCATGAGGCCCCTGGGCGGGGACGACGCGGACCGCCACGTGAGCCCGGGGCCGGACGGCACGGGCGAGGTCGTCACCCCGCCTGCCGGCGAGGTGACCGGCGAGCCGCCGGCGGGGGACGACGCACCGTGACGCCCACCTTCGACGCCGCCCGCGCCGAGGCCGCGGTCCGCGAGCTGCTGATCGCCGTCGGCGAGGACCCGGACCGCGAGGGTCTGCGGGAGACCCCGGCGCGTGTCGCGCGAGCCTATGCGGAGACCTTCGCCGGTCTCTGGCAGGAGCCGCGCGACGTGCTCGAGACGGTGTTCGACATCGGGCACGAGGAGATGATCCTCGTCAAGGACATCGAGCTGTACTCCACCTGCGAGCACCATCTCGTGCCGTTCCACGGTGTCGCCCACGTGGGCTACATCCCGGGCCCCGACGGTCGCGTCACCGGCCTGAGCAAGCTCGCGCGGCTGGTCGACGTGTTCGCCCGGCGCCCCCAGGTGCAGGAGCGGCTCACCACGCAGATCGCCGACGCGCTGCTGGAGGTGCTGTCGCCGCGCGGCGTGATCGTGGTGCTCGAGTGCGAGCACCTGTGCATGTCGATGCGTGGCGTGCGCAAGCCGGGCTCGCGGACGTTGACGTCCGCGGTCCGGGGCCAGATGCGGGACCCGGCCACCCGTGCCGAGGCCATGAGCCTGATCGACCGCCGCTGAGGCCGGAGGCGGTCTGACCTGCCGAAAGGCTTCGGTAGGCTGGTCCGGCGCCGGTGCTGTCGCCGCCTCTCCCCCGTCACGCCGACCGACCGGCGTGGTTTGATCGATCATCGGGCACGTCCGCTGGGCAGATCCGTCGGGCAGGTCCACCGAAGCACAGGCTCGCCGGCCACCATCCCGTCGCCGAGCGCCGTCCCTCGAGGAGCAGCACGTGACAGACGTCCCGGAGTCGTCCGGCCGCCCGCCGGTCGTGCGCGACGACGACTGGTTCGACGCGCTGTTCACCGCGCACGTCGGCGCCGTCCACCGCTACTTCGTGCGCCGCGTCGGCGTCTCCGAGGTCGACGACCTGACCGCCGACGTCCTCGCGACGGCGTGGCGCCGTCGCGAGACGATCGAGGACGGTTTCGAGCTGCCCTGGCTCTACCGCACCGCCGGCTTCGTGCTCGCGAACCACCGGCGCCGGCACGGGGCCGTGCCCTCGGACGACCTGACCGTGCTCGAGGGCGTGAGCGAGGACGACCCTGCCGAGACCGCCGCCGAGGCGGCCCGGGCGCGTGCCGCGCTCGCGACCCTGTCGGAGCGTGACCGCGAGATCCTCATGCTCGTGGCCTGGGAGGGCGTGCCGCGCGACCAGCTCGCGCAGGTCCTCGGGACGAGCGTCGGCGGGGCCGACGCGGCCCTGTCACGAGCGCGTGCGCGGCTCCGCGCCGCCTGGGACGAGGTGGCGGCGTGAGCGAGGACCGGACGACCGGACGGCCGGACGAGCCGCAGGATCGAGGTCGCGGTGCAAGGTCCGCGCCGCCCGGCACACACAGCAAGAGAGAGCGCCGACGCGCGCAGGGGGACCCCACGGAAGGACGGGAGGGCGTCATGGCCGACATGTTCGACGGCTCGAGGCCGCGAGGCGCTGGAGCGGAGGACGGTGACCGCCTGCTCGAGGCGCTCGCCGCCGCCGACCCGGCGCGCGACGCCTCGGCCGACCTGGTGGCGGTCCGGGCACGCGTGGCGCAGCTCATGGCTCGGGATCAGCAGGGCGCAGGGGGCTCTGCCGATCCGGGGCACGATGTCAGCGAGGACCTCTCCACCTCGCCGTCCTCAGCGGCGGCGAGCACCACGCCGGTGCTCGCCGTCGAGGGCAACGAACCTCATCTCGTGGCGCTCGCCGCGGGGTACACGTCCACGGCCGCCGCTCGGCGCAGGCGCTCGACCCGGTTCATGGGCGTCGCCGCCGCTGTCGTCGGCGCGCTCGTGGTCGCGGGCGTGAGCTACAGCTTCGGCGTCTCCCGGGGCCCCTTCGGTGACGGGCCCGACAGCGCCTCCGCCCTCGCGGACGCGGCACCGATCGTGCTGCCCGCGGCCGGCACGGCGCCCCGGCTCACCGCCGCGGAGCTCCAGGCGGAGGCCATGGGCGGTGCGGCGACGCGGGACTCCGGGACGAGCCGTGCCGGTGGCCCGGGAGCCGCGGCGGGACCGGACGGCTCGGCGGCGGCCGACGCCGGCGGCCGGATGCTCTCCGCGCCCGCACGCGGCTGGGCGCAGAACCGCTTCGTGTTCCACGACGGCGGGCTGTCCGCGACGGCGGGCGAGGCCGAGGGGTGGACCCTCGACGCCCGCACCGCCTACACCGCGAAGACCGCCACGCGCGTCGCGCGTGCCCTGAGCGTCGAGGGCGACGCCGTCCAGCGGTACGGCGCCTGGAGCGTGGGTGCGTCGGACGGCTCCAGCGCCTCGGTGTCGGTCTACACCGACGGCTCGGTGTGGTTCTCCGACCCCGCCCGGGACGTCGACAAGGGCCGTGCGCCGTCCGCCTCGAGGGTGACCGGTCAGGCCGAGGCGTTCCTCGGCTCGCTCGACCTCGATCCGGCAGGCTTCCGCCTGACCCTCGACGCCGCGCAGGAGGACGGTTCGCCCTATGCCGGGGTGACGGCGTACCAGCTGCTCGACGGCACGCCGAGCGGACTGAGCTGGAGCCTCAGCGTGACCCGCGAGGGTGTCGCGAGCGCCAGCGGGTCTCTCGCGACCGCCGTGACGCTCGGCCGGTACGACATCGTCTCGCCCGCCCAGGCCTTCCGTCGTCTGACCGACCCACGCTTCTCCGGCTCCGTCTGGCCCTCGGCCTATCCCGCCTCGGTGCGGGCCGAGGAGGGTGCGGCGGCCACCGAGGCCCCGGCCGTGGCCGCGCCGAGCGTGCCTCCCGTCGCGACCCCGGGCCAGCACCTCGAGTGGCCGGTGGCCGACGTGACGGTCAGCGAGGCGGACCTCGGCCTGAGCACCTACTACGCGGCCGACGGCGCGGCCATGCTCCTGCCCACCTACCAGCTGCGCACCAGCGACGGCGGGGCGTGGGCCGTGATCGCCGTGGCGGACGACGAGCTCACCTTCTGACTCCCGCCCTTGCCCCCGCCGCAGCGTGACGGCGCACCTGTCCGGCGTCGGCTGCCCGGATCCCGTGCGCCGGGCCCGAGAAGGCGCGCCGACCTCGGCGAAGGACCGGGTCGCGGCGCCCTCGACGCCGCCCCGCTGTCGGCCTACGGTGGACGGGACGGGGCGCTCGGCGCCCACCGACGACCGAAGGAGCAGGACATGAGCACGAGGACTGCACGCACCGCGTGGAACGGCGGCCTGGAGGACGGCTCCGGCCAGGTCGAGCTGACCAGCTCCGGGCTGGCGACCTTCGACGTGTCCTTCCCCCGGCGTGCCGCCGACGACGCGCAGGGCACCACCTCGCCGGAGGAGCTCCTCGCCGCGGCCCACACGTCGTGCTTCGCGATGCAGCTCTCGGCGACGATCGCCGAGGCAGGCGGGACGCCCGTCGCGCTCGAGATCAGCGAGGACGTCACGCTCGGCCCGGACCCCGCCGGCGGTTTCCGCATCACGGGCGCGGTCCTCAAGGTGCGTGGCGAGGTCGAGGGGCTGACCCCCGAGAAGTTCGAGGAGGCGGCTCAGGACGCCGGCCGCAGCTGCCCGGTGAGCAAGGCTCTGAGCGGCGTCGACATCACCGTCGAGGCCACGCTGGACTGAGGCCGCTGCCGGCGAGGCCCCTCGTGGGGTGCCGCCCCACTAGTCTGATCCTCGTGAGCTCTGTGCACCCGCTCGGCCCTGTCGCGGCGATCTCCGCGCCGCGCGCCGTCGTGATGGGCGTCGTCAACGTCACCCCCGACTCGTTCTCCGACGGGGGGGAGTGGTTCAGCGCCGAGGCGGCCACGGCGCACGGCATCGAGCTGCTGGCCGCGGGCGCCGATCTCGTCGACGTCGGCGGCGAGTCGACCCGGCCCGGTGCCGCCCGGGTGCCGCCGGAGGTGGAGCTCGAGCGCATCCTGCCCACGATCGCCGCCCTCGCGCAGCGAGGGGCCGTCGTCAGCGTCGACACCACGCGGGCGCAGGTCGCCGCCGCGGCGCTCGGCGCAGGGGCGACTCTCGTCAACGACGTGTCGGGCGGCCTCGCCGACCCGGAGATCCTCGACGTCGTCGCCCAGGCGCGCGCACCCTACGTCGTCATGCACTGGCGCGGCCATGCCGACGTGATGGACGCGCTCGCCCGGTACGAGGACGTCGTCGTCGACGTGCGGCGCGAGCTGTCGCAGCGTGTCGAGGCGGCGCTCGCCGCGGGGGTCCAGGAGGACCAGATCATCCTCGACCCCGGCCTCGGCTTCGCGAAGCCCGGTGCCGCGAACTGGCCGCTGCTCGCCCGGCTCGCGGAGATCCGCTCGCTCGGTCTCCCCGTGCTGGTGGGCGCGTCGCGCAAGCGGTTCCTCGGCCACCTGCTCGCCGGCCCCGGCGCACCGCCGGCGCCGCCGCTCGACCGTGACGACGCGACCACCGCGATCACGGCCCTCGCCGCCCGGGACGGGGCCTGGGGCGTGCGGGTGCACGACGCCGCCGCGGGCCGGGCCGGCGTGCTGGTCGCCGCCGCCTGGCGCGCCGCCGAGACCCCCCTCACCTCATCCCAGGACGACGGAGCCCCCGCATGACCACCTTCGACTCCATCCGCCTCGTCGGGCTGCGCGCACGCGGCTTCCACGGCGTGCTGCCCGAGGAGCGCCGCGACGGGCAGGACTTCGTCGTCGACGTCGAGGTCCACCTCGACACGCGCCGGGCGGCGGCCACGGACGACCTCGCCGCGACCGTCGACTACGGCACCCTCGCCCAGCGCGTCGTCGACGTCGTCGCGGGAGAGCCCTTCGACCTCATCGAGACGCTCGCCGAGCACATCGCGGCGGTCGCCCTCGAGGCCGGCCTCGTCCAGGCGGTCGACGTCGTCGTCCACAAGCCCTCCGCGCCGATCCCCGTGCCGTTCGCCGACGTCGAGGTGCGCATCAGCCGTTCTCGCGACCGGCTGCCCGCCGCCACGGCGAGCCCGGGAGAGCGGCACGTGTCGGCGCACGTGGTGCCCGCCGACGTCCCCGCGCTGGCCCCGGACCTCGCGTCCCCGGCGCAGGAGGCGCCGGAGGGCGGGCCGGTCGCCGAGGCCGCGCTCCCACCGGTCCCGCTCCCGCTCGGCACCACGGCGCCCGTCGTCCCCGGTGACCGCCTCGACGCGCGCCCCGCCGGCCCGGTGAGGGTCGTCCTCGCGCTCGGTGCGAACCTGGGGGACCCGACCGCCACCCTGCGGACCGCCGTCCGCGACCTCGACGCGCTGCCCGGCCTCACGGTCGAGCAGGTGGGCCCGCTCGCCCGGACCCTGGCCGTCGGCGGCCCGGAGCAGCCGGACTACTTCAACACCGTGGTCGTCGCGAGCACGACGCTCGCCCCGCGCGAGGTGCTCGCCGCCGCCCACGAGGTGGAGCAGCAGCACGGGCGCGAACGCCTCGAGCACTGGGGACCCCGCACCCTGGACGTCGACGTCATCGCCTACGGGACCCTCGTGGCGGCCGCGGACGACCTCGAGATCCCGCACCCCCGGGCCCACGAGCGCGCCTTCGTGCTGCTGCCGTGGTCCTTCGCCGACCCGGCCGCGGAGCTGCTCGGCCTCGGCGGGGGGCCGGTGAGCGTGCTCGCCGAGACCGCCCCGGACCGCGACGGTGTCCGTTCCCTCGCCCTCGACTGGCTCGGCGGGCCCGGCGACGACGCCCCGGTCCCCGGGGGCGCCGCGGCTCCCGCGGAGGGCGTGGGGTGAGCCGGACCCGCGTGACGACCCTCGTGCTCGTCGCGCTCGCGGTGCTCGCGGTCGCCTGGGCCGTGCTGCGGCTCGCCCAGACGCGCGGCGCCTACCCGCCCGCCGTGCCGTGGGCGGTACCGGTGGTGATCGCCGTGCTCGCCGCCGGGGTGCTCGCCGGCGGTCTCCTGGTGCGCGGCTACCTGCACGGCAGCCGACCGAGCCTGCACGGCGTGCGGGCAGCCCGGCTCACCATGCTCGGCAAGGCCGCTGCCCACGCGGGCGCGGCGCTCGCCGGCTGGTACGGGGCGCAGGCGGTGCTGCTGCTGCCGCTCCTGGAGTTCGAGCCGGAGCGTGCCCGGCTGGCCCCGGCGCTCGCGGCGTGCGCCGCCTCGGTCGTGCTGGCCGCGGCCGGCATGGTCACCGAGCGCCTGGGACGGCTGCCACCGCCCACGGACGACCTGACCGCGGACGGCGAGGTCCGGCATCATGGTGCCCATGACTGACACCTCCCGAGCGGTGCCCCCGGCCCCACAGGACTCGCCGTTCGACCCGGTGGAGGTCGCGTGGCACCCGGTCTCCGGCCGCCTCGCCGCGGTCCGGGTCGTCACGGCCCTGCTCGTGCTCGGCATCCCGCTGCTCGCATTCGTGCTCGTGGTGGTGCTCGCCCACGCGCTCTGGGCGTGGATCGTGGCGGCGCCGCTCGCCGTCGTGCTGCTGTGGCTGCTGTGGCTGCTGCCCCGCCAGGTGCGCGCGGTGGGCTACGCGGAGCGCGACGACGACCTGCTGGTGCGCCGGGGCATCATGTTCCGCTCCCTCGTGGTGGTGCCCTACGGCCGCATGCAGCTCGTCGACGTGACGGCCGGCCCGGTCGCCCGCTCGCTCGGGCTCGCCAGCATCCAGCTGCACACCGCCGCCGCGGGCACGGACGCGCGCATCCCGGGCCTGCGGGCGACGGAGGCCTCCGACCTGCGTGATCGCCTCGCGGCGCGGGGCGAGGCGCGGATGGCCGGCCTGTGAGCGACGGTCGTCCGGGCGGCGACCGACCGACGGGCGAGGCGCCGCCGTCGGGCCCCGGCCCCGTCCCCGCCGCCTCGCTCACGTGGCGGCGGCTCCACCCGATCACACCGTTGCTCAAGGGCTGGGCAGTCGTGCTGGTCGTGGTCGTCGCCCTGGTGCGCCAGGCCGGCGACGGGAACGGTCTGCGGTTCCTGCTCGACGCCGGGCGGTGGGCGGTGCTCGGGGTCGCGGTGGTGCTCCTCGTGCTGGGCGGGGCGATGTGGCTCTCGTGGCGCCGCGCCGAGTACACCTACGACGAGGCGAGCCTCTACCTGCGCTCCGGCGTCCTGTTCCGCCAGCACCGCAGCGTGCGGCTCGACCGCGTCCAGGCGATCAACGTGAAGAAGCCGCTGCTTGCCCGGGTCTTCGGGCTCGCGCAGCTCGACTTCGAGGCCGCGGGCGGCAAGGACGCGCGGATCGCGCTCGGCTACCTGCGCGACGGCGAGGCCGAGTCGCTGCGCGCGGAGCTGCTGGCCCGTGCGGCCGGCATCCACGTCTCGCCGGGCGGTGAGCCGGCCGCCGCCCCGGCCCCGGCCCCGGTGGCACCGGAGCGACAGGTGCTGGAGGTCGCGCCGCTGCGGGTGCTGGGCGCCTCCCTGCTCTCGGTGCTCACGTTCCTCGCGGTGGCCGCGCTGGTGGTGCTCGTCGTCGTCGCGGTCGCGCTGCGCTCGATCACCCCGGTGTTCGCCTTCATCTTCCCGGTGGTCGGTCTGGTGACGGGCGCGTTCCAGCGCTTCTCGCAGCAGTTCGGCTTCACCGCCGCGATCTCGCCCGACGGCGTCCGGGTGCGCCACGGGCTGCTCCAGTCCGTCACCCAGACCATCCCGCCCGGCCGGGTCCAGGCCGTGTCCGTCTCGCAGCCGCTGCTGTGGCGGGCGACGGGGTGGTGGAAGGTGCAGATCAACGTCGCGGGCTACGGCGGTGACGACGGCACCAGCAGGGAGTCGAGCTGCCTGCTGCCCGTCGGCTCGCGCGAGGAGGCCCTGCTGGTGCTCTGGCTCGTCGTCCCCGAGCTCGTGGACGGTCCGCAGGTGGAGCTCGTCGAGGCCGGCCTGGAGGGTCGCTCCACGCTGCCCGGGGACCCCTACGTCGCGGCCCCGCGCCGCACCCGCTGGCTCGACCCGATCGCCTGGCGGCGTCATGGCTACGCGGTGAGCGAGCGGGCCCTGCTGGTGCGTGGCGGCGGCCTCGTGCGACGCCTCGTCGTCGTCCCGCACGAGCGCACGCAGTCCCTCGGGGTGACCCAGGGTCCCTGGCAGCGCCGGCTCGGCGTGGCCTCGTTCCAGCTGCACTCCACCCCGGGCCCGGTGCACCCGGCGGTCGCCCACCTGACCACGGCCGACGTCGCTCTCCTGGAGCGGGAGCAGTCCGCACGCGCCCGGGAGGCCCGCGCCGTCGCGCGCCCCGACCGCTGGATGCAGCAGCGGGCGGGGGCACCTCTCGTGCCGGGGGCCGGCGTGCCGGCACCGGAGCACCCCGAGCCGTGACCCTCGGAGCACAGCCCGTCGGGCGCCCCGACCAGCGCCCCGGTCGGCTCGGCGTGGGGGTCGTGGGTGCCGGGAGGGCCGGAGCGGTGCTGGGCAGCGCCCTGCGCGCCGCCGGTCATCTGGTGGTGGGCGTCAGCGCCGTCTCGGAGGCCTCCCGCTCGCGCGCCGAGACGCTCCTGCCCGGCGTCCCCGTGCTCGACGTCCCCGATGTCGTCGAGCGCGCCGAGCTGGTGCTGCTCGCGGTGCCCGACGACGCTCTCCCGGGCCTCGTGCGAGGGCTCTCCGACGTCGGTGCGTGGCAGGCCGGGCAGCTGGTCGTCCACGTCTCGGGGCGCTACGGCGCCGACGTCCTGCGTCCCGCGCGCGAGCGCGGGGCGATCCCGCTCGCGATCCACCCGGCCATGACCTTCACCGGCACCTCGGTGGACCTGCCGCGCCTGGAGGGCACCCCGTTCGCGGTGACGGCACCCGGGCCCGTGCTGCCGATCGCGCAGGCGCTCGTCGTCGAGATGGGGGGCGAGCCGGTCGTGCTCGCCGAGGAGCAGCGAGGGCTGTACCACGCGGCGCTCGCCCACGGTGCGAACCACCTGGTCGTGCTCGTGGCCCAGGCGGTCCAGCTGCTGCGTGCCGCGGGCGTCACGGAACCGGGCCGGCTGCTCGAGCACCTGCTGCGTGCCTCGCTCGACGGCGCGCTGCGCGCCTCGGAGGGCGAGGGCGACCCGGTCCAGGCGCTCACCGGACCCGTGAGCCGGGGTGATGCCGGGACCGTCGGCGAGCACCTCGCGGTGATCGAGGAGGCCGGCACCGCGCTGCTCGCCCCGGACCTGGCCGGCTCCTACCGCGAGCTCGCCCGCGCGGCCGCGGTGCGGGCGTGGCACCTGCACCGCATCGACGAGCGGCAGTGCCAACGCCTCCTCGACGTGCTCGACCCGCCCGCCCCGCCGGACCGCCCCGCCCCGCCGGACCGCCCTGCCTCTCCCGACCGCCCTGGAGACCCCGCATGACCGTTCCCACCGTCGTCACCTCGCCGGCCGACCTGCGCCCCGTGCTCGCCGCGCAGGACGAGGCCGGGGGAGGGCGTGCCGTCGTCATGACGATGGGTGCCCTGCACGCCGGCCACCTCGCTCTCGTGCGCCGGGCGCGCGAGCTCGCCAGGCACGTGGTCGTGACGATCTTCGTCAACCCGCTGCAGTTCGGTCCGGGCGAGGACCTCGAGCGCTATCCGCGCACGCTCGACGCGGACGTCGCGCTCCTCGCGGGGCTCGGCGTCGACGTCGTCCTCGCGCCGGGCGTCGCGGACATGTACCCCGACGGCACCCCGCGCGTCTCGGTGACGACCGGCGCGCTCGGCACGGTCCTGGAGGGCGCCGCGCGCCCCGGCCACTTCGACGGCGTGGCCACGGTCGTCCTCAAGCTGCTGCACCTGACCCGCCCGGACGTGGCGGTGTTCGGGGAGAAGGACGCCCAGCAGCTGCTCGTGATCCGGCGCATGGTGCGCGACCTCGACGTCGACGTGGAGATCGTGGGCGTGCCGATCGAGCGGGACGCCGACGGCCTCGCGCTCTCGTCCCGCAACGCCTACCTGGACGACGCCGGGCGGTCGCGCGCGCTCGTGCTGTCGCGGGCGCTGCGGGCCGCCGAGGCGGCGGCGGGGGGCGGGGCGGGCGCGGTGAGCGAGGCCGCCCGCGCGGTGCTCGCGGCCGAGCCCGGCGTGGAGGTCGACTACCTCGTGCTGGTCGACCCGACTACTGTGGAAACCGTGGGGCCGGACCACACGGGTCCGGCCCGCCTGCTCGTGGCGGCGCGTGTCGCGGGCGTGCGGCTCATCGACAACACGGCCGTGACGATCCCCCGCCAGAGCGGGCCGTCGCGTCCGGGAGGACAGTTGTGACGTCTCTGCAGCGCCCGATGATGATCGCCAAGATCCACCGGGCGACCGTCACCCAGGCCGACCTGCACTACGTGGGATCGATCACCGTGGACGCCGAGCTCCTCGACGCCGCCGACCTGCTGCCGGGCCAGCAGGTGGACGTGGTCGACGTGACGAACGGCGCCCGGCTGACGACCTACGTGATCCCGGGGCAGCCCGGCTCCGGGCAGATCTGCGTCAACGGCGCGGCGGCCCACCTGGTGCACCCCGGGGACCTCATCATCATCATCGCCTACGGGACGCTCGCCGACGCCGAGGCCCGGACCTACCTGCCGCACGTCGTGTTCGTCGACGAGAGCAACGCGATCGTCGAGGTCAGCGAGGAGCCGGGCCTGGTGCCCGACGGCTACGACCTCGAGCCCTCCGGTCTGCCCATCGCCCCGTTCCAGCACGCGAACGCCGTGGGCGAGGCCGGCGGACCGGGCCGGACCGCGTGAGCGTCCCGGGTCTCCGGCTCGCCCGCCGCCTCGCGGCACCCGAACCCGGCTGGACCGTCGAGGCCGACGCGATCGTCGTCGGCTCCGGCGTCGCCGGGCTCACCGCCGCCCTCGAACTGCGCACCAAGGTCGACCGGGTGCTGCTCGTCACCAAGACCGTGCTCGCCTCCGGGTCGACGCTGTGGGCGCAGGGCGGCGTGGCGGCGGCCCTCGACCCCGCCGACTCGCCCGCCGCGCACCTCGCCGACACGCTCGCCGCGGGGGGCGGGGTGTGCGACCGGGACGCCGTGGACGTGCTCGTCACCGAGGGGCCGGCACAGGTGCGCCGGCTCATCGAGCGCGGCGCGCTCTTCGACCGTGACGACACCGGCGAGGTGCTCCTCGGGCTCGAGGGCGGGCACCACGCCTCGCGGATCGCCCATGCCGGGGGAGACGCCACCGGGGCGGAGATCTCGCGCGCGCTCGTCGCCCAGATCGAGGCGGTGCGGCACGACCCGGGCATCGAGGTGATCGAGCACGCCCTCGTGCTCGACGTGCTGCGTGCGGCCGACGGCGCGGCCTGCGGCGTCACCCTCCACGTGCTGGGCGCCGGGTCCCGCGACGGGGTGGGGGCCGCTCTCGGGCGAGCCGTGGTCCTGGCGACCGGTGGCATCGGGCAGGTCTTCACCTCCTCCACCAACCCGCCCCAGGCGACCGGCGACGGCATCGCCGCCGCCCTGCGAGCAGGAGCCGAGGTGGCGGACATCGAGTTCGTCCAGTTCCACCCGACCGTGCTGTGGCTCGGGGCGGGGGCCAAGGGGCAGCTCACGCTCGTCTCGGAGGCGGTGCGCGGCGAGGGTGCCCACCTCGTCGACACCGACGGCGTCCGGTTCATGCCGGAGGTCCACCCGATGGCCGAGCTCGCACCCCGCGACGTCGTCGCCCACGCGATCGTCGAGCGCATGGCCGCGACCGGCTCCGACCACGTGCTGCTCGACGCCCGGCACCTCGGGGCGGAGTTCTTGCACGCCCGCTTCCCGACGATCACCGAGCGCCTCGCCGAGGCGGGGTTCGACCTCGGGACCGACCTGGTCCCCGTCGCCCCCGCGCAGCACTACCACTCCGGCGGCGTCCGCACGGACGTGGACGGGCGCACCACGGTCGAGGGCCTCTACGCCGTGGGGGAGGTGGCCTGCACGGGCGTCCACGGGGCCAACCGCCTCGCCTCCAACTCCCTGCTCGAGGGGCTGGTCTTCGGTCACCGGGCGGCCATGGACGTGGTGCGCCGCATCGAGGCGGGCGAGCTGCCGCGGCGCACCCCCGCGGACGACGACGCGACCCCCTTTCTGGTCGCGGGCGCCGCTCGCTCGCGCGTCCAGCAGCTCGCGACCCGCGGGCCCGGCGTCGTGCGCGACGCCACGGGGCTTCGGACCGCGCTCGCGGACCTGGGACGTGTGCGCACCGATGCGCACACGGCGAGCGCGGTGCACGTGCTCCCGCAGGCGGCGGAGTGGGAGACGTCGAACGTCCACCAGGTGGCGACCGTGCTCGCGGTGGCCGCTCTCGCTCGGGAGGAGAGCCGGGGCGGTCACTTCCGCTCCGACTTCCCCGGACCCCGCGACGACTGGCGGCGGCGCAGCTTCCTGCGTCTCGACGAGGACGGCGCCGTGACCGTGCGCCGCGGCGACCTGCTGGTGTAGCCGTGGTCACGATGGGAGCAGGGCTGCCCGGGTGGCGGGGTCGCGTGGTGCGCTGGCTCCTGCTGGCGGCGCTCGTGCTCGGGCTGGCCGCCGTGCTGTGGGTGCTGCCGGGCTCGGCGCGTCGCCCCGGGGCGCAGGAGGCGACCCGCGACGCGGGAGGCCCGCTCCTCGCGACGTCGTCGGCCGCTCCTCGGGAACCGCCCTCGCGCGCGCCGGCACCCCCCGGTCCCGTGGCGCCGCGCTCCGCCGCCGCGCCACCTGTCGCCCCGCCCGCCGCACTGGACGACCCGGTGGACCCGGACGCGCCGGCGATCAGCGACCCGCGGAGCACGACGGTGGTCGTCAACAAGCAGCGCAGGCTGCGTCCGGCGCGCTACGCCCCCGACGACCTGCGCCGGGTCGAGGGCACGGACCTGCGGATGCGGCGTGCGGCGGCCCGGCACCTGCACGGCCTGCTCGTCGCGGCCCGGCGCGCGCACGAGCGGCTGCGCGTCGACAGCGCCTACCGTTCCTTCGCCACGCAGCGCGCCACCTACCAGGGCTGGGTCGCCGAGCTCGGGCGTCGGGGGGCCGACGAGGCCTCCGCCCGGCCGGGCTACTCCGAGCACCAGACGGGGCTCGCCGCCGACCTGCTGCCCGCCGCAGGGACGTGCTGGTCCTTCGACTGCTTCGCCACCACGAGCGAGGCGCGGTGGCTCGCCGCCCACGCCTACGAGCACGGCTTCGTGGTGCGGTACCCGAAGGGCGCGCGCTCGGTCACCGGGTACCGCTACGAGCCCTGGCACGTGCGGTACCTGGGCGTGGCGACGGCGCGCCGGCTGCACGACGCGTCGCTCGCGGCCGGACGGCCGGTCACCCTCGAGGAGTACCTCGGTCTGCCGGCCGCCCCCGGCTACCGTCCGGCGGCCCGCTCCTGACCTCCGGCTACCGTGGACCCGTGCCACACCACGACTCCGCCGCCCCCGCCCGCTCCCTGTCCTCCTCGGCGCCCGCCCCGGCGGCTCCGGGCATCGAGGGGCTGGACCCGGGCTGGGTCGCGCGCACGGTGACGACCGCGCTCGACGAGGACCTCGGCGGGGACCCGGGGCGCGACGTCACCACCCAGGCCACCCTCGCGCGGGACGCCGTGCGCACCGGTGCGCTCGTGGCGCGGGAGCCGGGCGTGGTCGCCGGCCTGGTGATGGTCGAGGAGGTGCTCGCCCAGGCCGCGGCACGTCTGGGGCTCGGCCCGGTCGAGGTGGTGTGGGACCGACGGGACGGGGACCGCGTGGTCCGCGGCGACCGGCTCGCGACGTTGACCGGTCCGGCGCAGGTGATCCTCGTCGCCGAGCGGACCCTGCTCAACCTCGCCTCGCGCGCGAGCGGCGTCGCCACCGCCACCCGGGCGTGGGCGGACGTGCTCGACGCCGCCCCGCGCGACGACGGCTCGCGGGCCCTGGTGCTCGACACCCGCAAGACGATGCCCGGCCTGCGGCCGCTCGACAAGTACGCGGTGCGCTGCGGCGGCGGGACGAACAAGCGGATGGGCCTCTACGACGTCGCGATGATCAAGGACAACCACATCGCCGCGGCCGGCTCGCTCGCCGCCGCGATCAGCCGGGTCCGGGAGCGGTTCCCCGACGTCCCGGTGCAGGTGGAGGCGGACACCACCGAGCAGGCCCTCGAGGCGGTGGCGTCGGGCGCGGACTTCCTGCTGCTCGACAACATGCCCGACGACGTCCTCGCCGCGACGGTCGCGGCGGTGCGCCGCGCCGAGCGCGAGGGCGTGGCACCAGGCCGGGTCGAGCTCGAGGCGACCGGCAACCTCACGCTCGAGCGTGCGGCCTCGGTCGCGGCCACGGGCGTGGACCACCTGTCGGTCGGGGCGCTCACGCACTCCGCCCGGGTCCTCGACCTCGCGCTCGACCTGTAGCCGCTCCCGCCCGTGCCCCCTGCCTGCGAGCCGCTCGGTAGAATCCTTCGGTGACCTCCCCACAGAACGCCCCTTCCGCGCCCGCGCCGTCGCCCGCACCCGGCCACGACGCCGCCGAGGTCGACGACCTCCCCGAGCAGCTGCGGGTGCGGCGGGAGAAGCGCGAGCGCATCATCGCCGAGGGCGGCGAGGCCTACCCCGTGTCGGTGGCCCGCACCCACACGATCGCGCAGGTGCGCGAGGCCTACGCCCACCTGGGGACGGGCGAGGAGACCCAGGACGTCGTCGGCGTCGCCGGGCGCGTGGTCTTCCTGCGCAACACCGGCAAGCTGTGCTTCGCCACCGTGCAGGACGGCGAGGGCAACCGCCTGCAGGTCATGCTGAGCCAGGCGGAGGTCGGCGAGGAGTCGCTCGCGCGGTTCAAGGCCGACGTCGACCTGGGCGACCACCTCTTCGCGCACGGTCGCGTGATCTCCTCGCGCCGCGGCGAGCTGTCGATCTTCGCGGACGAGTGGCAGCTCGCCGCCAAGGCGCTCCGCCCGCTGCCGGTGCTGCACAAGGAGCTGTCCGAGGAGTCGCGCGTGCGTCAGCGCTACGTCGACCTCATCGCGCGCGACAGCGCCCGGCGGACCGCCCGGCTGCGGGCCGACGTCGTGCGCTCGCTGCGCGAGAACTTCCACCGCCGCGACTTCGTCGAGATCGAGACACCGATCCTGCAGACGATCCACGGCGGCGCGGCGGCGCGGCCTTTCGAGACGCACATGAATGCGTTCGACATGGATCTCTACCTGCGCATCGCCCCCGAGCTGTTCCTCAAGCGGGCCGTCGTCGGCGGTATCGAGAAGGTCTTCGAGATCAACCGGAACTTCCGCAACGAGGGCGCGGACTCGACGCACTCGCCCGAGTTCGCGATGCTCGAGGCCTACGAGGCCTATGGCGACTACGACACCATGGCGGTGCTCACCCAGAACCTGGTCCAGACCGCGGCGCTGGACGCGCTCGGCACGACGACCGTCACATTGCCCGACGGCGAGGAGTACGACCTCGGCGGGGAATGGGCACAGATCACGATGTACGAGTCGCTCTCCGAGAAGCTGGGCGAGGAGATCACGCACGACACCCCCGACGCCGTGCTCATGGCCCTCGTCGAGAAGTTCGACATCGCGATCGACCCGAAGCGGCAGAACCACGGAAAGCTCGTCGAGGAGCTGTGGGAGCACCACGTCGGCGACCACCTCCACGCGCCGACCTTCGTGCGGGACTTCCCGGTGGAGACCAGCCCGCTCACGCGGGACCACCGGAGCAAGAAGGGCCTCGTCGAGAAGTGGGACCTCTACGTGCGCGGCTTCGAGCTCGCCACGGCGTACTCGGAGCTCGTCGACCCGGTGGTCCAGCGCGAGCGGTTCGAGCAGCAGGCGCGGGCCGCCGCTGCCGGCGACGACGAGGCGATGCTGCTCGACGAGGACTTCCTCACGGCCATGGAGCACGCCATGCCGCCCAGCGGCGGCATGGGGATGGGGCTCGACCGGCTGCTGATGGCGCTCACCGGTCTCGGCATCCGGGAGACGATCCTGTTTCCGCTGGTCAAGCCGCTTTCCTGAACAATTGGTGGGGACGTTCAGGAGTGCGACGTAAGGTAACGGTGTGACGACTCTCGGAGCTGTGCTGACCACTCTCGCGCCCTCTGTCGGGCTCGGGGTGCTGTTCTATCTCGCGATGCGCTGGGTATTGCGCGCCGACCGTAACGAGCGCCGTCACCTCAGCGAGCTCGACAGCCAGCTCGACGCCGCGCAGGCCCGCGCCGCGCAGGACGCCCAGGGCGATCTCTCGAACCGCCCGCGGTGAATTGACTTCATCCTCGTTTTCACCCTTGCAAACGGGTTCGGCATGTTTTTACGCGATGCGCTCTGTTTGATGATCCGGTAGTATCTCGAGTATTGATGATAAAGACGCCGGTGCCGACTGCGGAGGAAATGCCTTGCAGGGGCGAAGTCGGAATCGGCGCCTTCCCAGAGAGAGGCAAGAGCTCATGGCTCAGCGAGTGCAGGTTCTTCTCGAGGACGACCTCAACGGCGGTGCCGCGACGCAGACGGTGTCGTTCTCGATCGACGGTGCGGCGTACGAGATCGACCTCAACGACGAGAACGCGGCGAAGTTCCGCGACAGCTTTGCGGTCTGGATCCGCGCGGGACGCAAGGCGGGTCGTTCGTCGACCGGTGGGGCGGCTCGTCGTCGCCCTGCCGCGAACCGCCGGTCCGGCGTGCAGCAGGAGCGCGAGTGGCTCATCGCCAACGGCTACGAGGTGAGCTCGCGCGGTCGCATCCCCGCGAACCTCCGCGAGATCTACGACAAGGCGCACTGACGCACGTCGTCGTGCACTGTCTGAGGGCCGGTCCTGTGGACCGGCCCTCGGTCGTCTGTCGGTACCGTGAGCACGTGACCCAGAACCTCCGGGTGGCGATGCTGGCCGTCCACACCTCCCCCCTGGCGCAGCCCGGGACGGGTGACGCCGGTGGCATGAACGTCTACGTCGCCCGGCTGGCCGAGGCGCTCGCGCGCCGTGGCGCGGACGTCGAGATCTTCACGAGGCGCACGGCGTCGGGGCAGCCCGACGTCGTGCCCGTGCCGCTCCCGGTCACGGACCGGGGAGAGCCGGGAGCGCCGCCCGAGCCCGGCACCGGCGCCGTCGTCGTCCGGCACGTGACCGCGGGCCCCTTCGAAGGCCTGGACAAGGCGGACCTCCCGGGGCAGCTGTGCGCGTTCAGCGCGGGTGTGCTGCGCGTGGCGGCCCGGCTCGAGGCCCATCGGTACGACGTCGTGCACTCCCACTACTGGCTGTCCGGGCAGTCGGGCTGGCTCGCCGCCGACCGCTGGGGGGTCCCCCTCGTGCACTCGATGCACACCATGGCGCTGGTCAAGAACGCCAACCTCGCGGACGGGGACGTGCCCGAGCCGATGTCCCGCGTCATCGGCGAGGAACAGGTGGTCGCGGAGGCGGACATGCTGATCGCCTCGACGCAGGAGGAGGCCGACGACCTCGTCATCGCCTACGGCGCCGACCGCGCGCGGGTGCGCGTGGTACCGCCCGGCGTCGACCTCGGGACCTTCCGCCCCCCTGCGTCGCCGCAGGAGCGGGACGCCCTGCGCGCCCGGCTCGGCCTGGATCCCGCACGGCCGGTCATCGTGTTCGCAGGTCGGCTCCAGCCGCTCAAGGGGCCGGACCTGCTGGTGCGGGCGCTGGGCCTGATGCGCCGCCGGTCGAGCAGCGAGGCGGCGGGTCGAGCACCGAGCAGCCCTGCCGGTCGAGCAGCGAGCGCCAGCGAGCGTGTCGAGCCCCGAGGAGCGCATCGAGCCCCGCTGCTCGTCGTGCTCGGCGGCCCGAGCGGGCGGCGCACCGCCCTCGCGGAGCTGCGTGCGCTGGCCTGGCAGGAGGGCGTGCTCGACGACGTGCGCTTCCTGGAGCCGATGACTCACGACCGCCTGGCGGACTGGTACCGCGCGGCCGACGTCGTCGCCGTGCCCTCGCACAGCGAGTCCTTCGGCCTGGTGGCCCTCGAGGCCCAGGCGGCAGGGACGCCCGTCGTGGCCGCGGCCGTCGGAGGCCTGCGCACCGTGGTGGCCGACGGCCGCTCGGGGCTGCTGGTCCCCGGCCACGACCCGCAGCGGTGGGCCGACGCCCTGGGCGGGCTCCTGGGGCGGCTGGCGCACGAGCCCGGGACCCGGGCCGGCCTCGCGGCGGGGGCTCGCGCCCAGGCGGAGCGCTTCACGTGGGACGCGACCGCCGAGGGCACGCTTTCCGCGTACCGGGACGCCCGCACGCGCATGCCGCGGCGTGGGGCAGGATAGTGGCATGACCTACACCCTTGTGCTGCTCCGCCACGGCGAGAGCGAGTGGAACGCGAAGAACCTGTTCACCGGCTGGGTCGACGTCGCCCTCTCCGAGACCGGTGTCGAGGAGGCCAGGCGCGGTGGCGCCCTGCTCGCGGAGGCCGGCATCCTGCCCGACGTCGTGCACACGTCGCTGCTGCGCCGCGCGATCACGACCGCCAACCTCGCGCTCGACGCCGCCGACCGCCACTGGATCCCGGTCAGGCGCAGCTGGCGCCTCAACGAGCGCCACTACGGGGCGCTCCAGGGCAAGGACAAGGCGCAGACGCTCGCCGAGTTCGGCGAGGAGCAGTTCATGCTGTGGCGCCGCTCGTACGACGTGCCGCCGCCCGCCATCGAGAAGGGCAGCGAGTTCTCCCAGGACGCCGACCCGCGCTACGCGGACGCCCCCGAGGTCCTCACCGAGTGCCTCAAGGACGTGCTCGAGCGGGCGCTGCCCTACGTCGAGTCCGACGTCTTCGGCGACCTCAAGGCCGACAAGACCGTCCTCGTCGCCGCGCACGGCAACTCGCTGCGCGCCATCATCAAGCACCTCGACGGGATCTCGGACGAGGACATCGCCGGGCTGAACGTGCCGACGGGCATCCCGCTGGTCTACGAGCTGGACGAGGACTTCCGTCCCGTGACGGCCGGCGGCCGGTACCTCGACCCCGAGGCCGCGGCGGAGGCCATCAAGGCCGTCGCCAACCAGGGCAAGAAGTAGCCGCACCCCGCCGGTCGAGCAGCCAACCGCCCCCGCTGGTCGAGCAGCGAGGGACGGGCGTATCGATACCAGGTCCCACCCCACGCACGAAGGCCCGGTCCCACCTCCTGCCGGAGGTCGGACCGGGCCTTCGTCGTCCTCCGCCGCAGCCGACGACGGAGAGCGGTCACGCGCGCGCGTCGTCCCCCGTGACGAGGTAGATGACGCGACGCGCGATCGAGACGCCGTGGTCCCCGAAGCGCTCGTAGTAGCGCGCGGCGAGGGTGATGTCCACGACCTGCTGCGTCGTCCCCTTCCAGTCGGGGCTCAGGACCGCGTGGAAGGTCTCCTGGTGCAGCGCGTCGATGATGTCGTCGTCCTGCTCGATCTGGTGCGCGACGTCGAGGTCACGGGTGCTCAGCAGCGTGGTGAGCCGGGAGGCCAGACGCTCGGACGCGGACTGCAGCTCGAGAAAGACGGGCTGGACTTCGCTCGGGATCGCCCACTCGGGGTAGCTGCGGCGCGTGATGCGGGCGAGGTGCTCGGCGAGGTCGCCCATGCGCTCCAGCGTCGCGGACATGCGCAGCGCGCTCACCACGACGCGCAGGTCGGTCGCGACGGGAGCCTGCTGCGCGAGCAGCAGCACCGCCCGCTCGTCGGTCTGCTGGGAGAGGTCGTCGATCTCGGCGTCCTGCTCGATGACGGTCTGGGCGACCTCCAGGTCGGCCGTCCCCAGGGCGTGGCCCGCCTTCGTGATCGCGTTGTGCACGTGGGTGCTGAGATTGACGAGGTCGTCGCCCAGCTGGGCGAGCTCGGCCTCGAAGATGTCGCGCATCGGTGTGGTGCCTCTCGGTCGTTGGGACGGCGTTCGCTGACGGCCAGCCTTCCCGATCCGGGTGAGGGCCGGGTATGGTCACGCTGAACGGAAGGTGATCCACAGGTGAACAGTGGGCACGAGGACGTGCCCTCGCCCTCGGAGCGCTCGTCCCGCGACGTCGGGACCGACCAGACCATCGACCGGCAGGGGAGGACGCCATGAGCGAGACGACCCCGGTGACCACGCGCGACAGGTCGCAGGAGCCCAAGCGGCAGAAGCTCGTCGACAGCCGGGACAGCAGCGACGAGCCGTCGCTGTCGATCGGCTCGGGTCGCAGCATCCCCGTGCGGCCGCCGAACGTCGCCTTCTCCGGCGGCGGCCAGGATGGAGGGCTCGACGGCGGTGATCGCGAGGACGAGGAGGGCGGCTACGCGGATCTCGACGAGGACGAGGACGGGGACGTCCCCGACGCCGGAGGCGGACGATGGCTGGCGCTGGAGAACCAGGGCTGGGGCGGCAGCAGCCCGGAGGTCTTCTGGGACCCGGGGGCCCACGGGCCGGCAGAGCCTGACTCACCGCTGCCGTCCGAGTGGGCGGACTTCACCCGCATCGAGCGCCCGACCTCGGGCATGGTCGTCGATGGTGAGACCCAGGGACGGGTGTCACGTGGCACCCGGGTCGCCGTCCCGTACGCACGCTTCCGCCAGATCGTCGGAGGGAGCAGGCAGGCCCGTTCCGGTTCCACCTACAACCCCTTCGGCAGGTTCTCGACGGAGAAGAAGCTCGCCGTCGTACCGCTCACGGGAAAGCACGCGGAGATCTCCGGCAGCCTGCCCGACGCCATCCAGAGCGCGCTCGACGAGATCGTGGCGGCGGAGGCCGCCGTCCTGGTCACGCCGAAGGAGACGCCGACTCGTGACCGGGACGGGCGCTGGCCCCCGACGATCGAGACGACGGCCGACGACACCCTGCACCTGAGCATGGTGACGCCCCTCGCGGTCCTGTACTCCTCGGAGGCCGGCAAGGAGCGGGCGACGAGCACCGGGCTCGGGAGCCCCCTCGCGGAAGGAGTCGCGACCACCTCCGGCCTGCTCGGGCTCCGGGGCGAGGACGTGGACTCGCACAGCGGCAAGAAGCGATCGAGCTCCCAGGAGCAGGTGAAAGGCGGGTCCGCGGGTGCGGAAGCCAGGGCCCTGGGCTTTCCCGTCGACGGGGAGAACCGGTGGGAGTGGCTCCACCTCGTCGCGCACTCGATGGGTGGGGCGACCGTCGTCGACGGCCGCACGGTCGAGGTCCAGGACGCGCAGGTCCCGGAGAACCTGGTGCTGGGGACGCGGGAGGCCAACACCGAGATGATCGTCGCCGAGGAGTCCATCAAGTCGCTCACCAAGAAGTACAAGATCAAGGCCGACGTCGTCGTCAGCGTGCGGTACCGCGACGAGCACAGGCGGGTGCCCGAGGAGATCAAGTACGACTACTCGTTCTGGCACACCGAACGGGACCACCCGGAGCGCCGCGCGGGCCTGGGCGTCTTCCTGTGGTCCTTCGACCCGATGCGCCGGACCGAGCCGACGGCATCCGGGCACCGGTTCGTGCGGGCGACGATGAGCGCGCTCGGCCGGCTGATGGAGGACGCCGGCGAGGAGCGGTACCCGGAGCTGAGCCCGGAGGAGCTCGCCCGGAAGGGGCAGGAGCGGGACCTCGAGACGCAAGGGCTGGCACGGGCGATGGACGACCTCGCGGACGAGCACGACCTGCCCCCTCAGCGGCCCAAGCGCAAGGGCGGTCCGGGCGAGGAGGACGCACCCCGGTCCCAGAGGGCGAAGCACGCGGAGACCGTGGACGACGGCGAAATCTTCGTGACGCGGTGATGAACAGCCGGCGCTGCGCCGGAGAACCGACGTGGTCCGTGCTGCTCACCTCGTAGTCTGGCCGTGTGGACACGACGACGGGCCTGAGCAGCGGCTGGGCGTTGCTGGTCGCTGGTCTCGTCGGCGTCGCCGTCGGGCTCGCCGCCGCCTTCGCCTTCCGGGTGAGCGAGCGCGCGCAGCAGCAGGTCCCCGAGCAGCCCCGCCCGGTCCTGGACGAGGGCGTGCTGCGGGTGCTCGCCGTCGTGCGCTCCGCCGTCATCGTGCTGGGCGCGCGCGACCAGGTCGTGCGCGCCTCGGCCGCCGCCTACGCGCTCGGCCTGGTGCGAGCCGACCAGCTCGTCCACCCCGAGGTCCGCGCCCTCGTGGGCCAGGTCCGCAGGGAGGGCACGATCGTCGACGAGGAGGTCGAGGTCGCGCGAGGGCCGCTCGGCAAGGGACGTCTCGTGCTCGCGGTGAGGGTCGCCCACCTGACCAACGACGACCTCGTGATCTTCGCGGACGACCGGACCGAGGCGCGACGGATCGAGGAGGTGCGCCAGGACTTCGCCGTGAACGTCTCCCACGAGCTCAAGACGCCGGTCGGTGCGATCTCCCTGCTCGCCGAGACCCTCGAGGACGCCGCCGACGACCCCCAGGCGGTCCGGCACTTCGCGCGCAGCACCCGGCTCGAGGCGCAGCGCCTCGCCGAGCTCGTGCACGACATCATCGAGCTGTCCCGGCTGCAGGGCGCGGGCGCGCTCATCCAGCCGGTCGTCGTCCGCGTGGACGACGTCGTGACCGAGGCGGTGGACCGCGCGCGGACCGTCGCCGCCGCGAGCGAGCACGAGATCGTGCTGCCGCCCGCCTCCGGCGCCGTCGTGCACGGTGACCACGACCTGCTCGTCACGGCGGTCCGCAACCTCGTCGACAACGCCGTCGCGTACTCACCGCGGGGCAGCGCCGTGCGGCTGGGGGTGCGCGAGGTCGACGGGATCGTGGAGATCGCCGTCGTGGACCAGGGCATGGGGATCCCCGCCGCGCAGCGCGAACGGATCTTCGAGCGGTTCTTCCGGGTGGACGCGGCGCGCTCCCGGGACACGGGTGGCACCGGCCTGGGGCTGAGCATCGTCAAGCACGTGGCGCTCGACCACGGCGGGGAGGTCGTGGTGTGGTCCGAGGAGGGGCGGGGCTCGACCTTCACCCTGCGGATCCCCGCGGCCGCCGCCGAGCATGAGACGGTGGGGCATGACGTGGGACGGGGCCCAGCGACGGGAGGACAGCAGTGACCGAGGAGATGACGAGCCAGCCGGCCGAGGGGCTGCGGATCCTCGTGGTCGAGGACGAGGCCTCCTACCGCGAGCCGCTCACCTACCAGCTCGGCCGGGAGGGGTTCGACGTCGTCGCCGTGGCGAGCGGCCCCGAGGGGCTCGCCGCCTACGACGACGGCGGCGCGGACCTCGTGCTGCTCGACCTGATGCTCCCGGGCCTGTCCGGCACGGAGGTCTGCCGGGAGCTGCGACGGCGCGGCGACGTCCCGGTCATCATGCTCACGGCGAAGGACTCCGAGATCGACAAGGTCGTGGGGCTGGAGATCGGTGCGGACGACTACGTGACGAAGCCGTACTCCTTCCGTGAGCTGCTCGCGCGCATCCGGGCGGTGCTGCGGCGCCGCACCGCGGCGGCGGAGCCGGCCGGTCAGGAGAGCGGCGGCGTCGAGCCGGCGCTCGACGTCCCGGGCGCCCGGCGCCCGGGCGACGTGCCGGGTCTCTTCCCGGGGGAGGACGACATCCTGCGCGGGGGACCCGTCGTCATGGACGTCGACCGCCACGAGGTCACCGTCCGCGGGGAGCCGGTGGCCTTCCCCCTCAAGGAGTTCGAGCTGCTCGAGGTGCTGCTGCGCAACGTCGGGCGCGTGCTCACCCGGCACCGCCTCATCGACCTCATCTGGGGCTCCGACTACGTCGGCGACACCAAGACCCTCGACGTCCACGTCAAACGGATCCGGACCAAGGTCGAGGACGACCCCAGCAAGCCCGAGCTGATCGTCACCGTGCGCGGTCTGGGCTACAAGTTCACCGACTGACGGCACTGTTCACCTTCGGTTCACCTGGTGCTCGCCGCCCTGCCACCCTGCGCTCCTAGCGTCGATCTCGTCGCCGGCACTCGTCGGTGACCACGACGTTGGACAGGATGGACACAGCAGTGAACCTCACCCGTAGCACGCGCCTCCTCGCCGTCGCGGCGATCGGTGCCCTCACCCTGGGCCTCGCCGCCTGTGGCTCGGACAACGAGCCCGACGCGTCCCCCACCGGCTCCACCGGCAGCGCCACGACCCCCGCGAGCACCCAGATCTCGGGTCAGTTCCGCGGTGCGGGCTCCAGCGCGCAGAAGGCGGCCATCGCCGCCTGGACCGCTCAGTTCCAGGGGGAGAACCCCGGCGCGACGGTCAACTACGACGCGGTGGGCTCCGGCGCCGGTCGTGAGCAGTTCCTCGCGGGCGGTGTCCCGTGGGCGGGCTCGGACGCCGCGCTCAAGGACGAGGAGATCGCCTCGTCGACCACCGTCTGCGGTGCCGACGGCGCCTTCAACGTCCCGGTCTACATCAGCCCGATCCTCGTGGCCTTCAACCTCCCGGGCATCACGACGCTGAACCTGGCGCCGGCCACGATCGCCGACATCTTCAGCGGCAAGATCACGACCTGGGACGACAAGGAGATCGCGGCCGACAACCCGGACGTGAACCTGCCGAGCACCAAGATCACCCCGGTGCACCGCTCGGACAAGTCGGGCACGACGCAGAACTTCACGGACTACCTGCACGCGACCGCCCCTGACGCCTGGACCGACGAGTCCTCCGACACCTGGCCCCTGGACGGCGGCAACTCCGGCGAGGGCACCTCGGGCCTCATCGGTGTCGTCAGCGGCACCGAGGGTGCCGTGGGCTACGCCGACGAGTCGGGCGTGACGGGCGACCTCGGGCACGCCCTCGTCAAGGTCGGCGACACCTGGACCGACGCCTCCGCCGAGGGTGCGGCCGCCGTGGTGGACGCGTCCCCGCTCGCCACCGGGCGCAGCAGCAACGACATCTCCGTGCAGATCGACCGCACGGTGACGACGGCCGGCGCCTACCCGCTGATCCTCGTGTCGTACTCGATCGTGTGCAGCGAGTACACCGACGCCGCCCAGGGCGACTTCGTCAAGGCCTTCGTCGGCTACCAGGTCTCGCCCGAGGGCCAGCAGGTCGCGGCCGCGGCCTCAGGCTCGGCCCCGCTCTCGGAGGCCATGAGCACCAAGGCCGCCGCGTCGATCGCCGCGATCAAGGTCGGCTGACCCGCCACGACGCCAGACGCCGGCCGGTCGGGCCGTCCCCAGCTGGGACGGCCCGACCGCCTGGCCACCCCCGCGGCGCAGCCGCGCGCCGGCAGGTTCCCCCGACAAGGAGCGCCCCTCTGTGACCACCACTGACAGCCCGCCGAAGGCGCCGAGCCAGACCCCCGTCCGGGCCGGTCGGCCGGCTCCGCGGCCACGCCGGCGGCGTCGGGACGCCGAGCGAGGGTTCTCCCGGACCTTCCGCTGGATCGCGACGGGCGCCGGCATCCTCGTCCTGGTCGTGCTCGCGGCGGTCGCCGCGTTCCTCGTCCAGCGCTCCATCCCGGCGCTGACAGCGAGCGGCGAGAGGATGACCGCCGAGGGCGGCCTCCCGGTCCAGCAGCACATCACCAGCCTGATCGGCTACGTGACGCCCCTCGTCTTCGGCACCCTGCTCGCCGCCGCGCTCGCCCTCGTGATCGCGGTCCCGGTCTCGGTCGGCATCGCGCTCTTCGTCTCGCACTACGCTCCCCGCCGGGTGGCCGGGGTCGTGGGCTTCGTGGTCGACCTGCTCGCCGCGATCCCCTCGGTCGTCTTCGGTCTGTGGGGCGCGCGCGTGCTGTCCCCGGTGATCGCGCCGGTGTGGACCTGGTTCGCGGACGTGCTCGACGCGATCCCCGGCGTGAGCGTGCAGTCGACGCCCACCGGCCGGTCGATGGCGACGGCGAGCGTGGTGCTCGCCATCATGATCCTGCCCATCATCACCGCCGTCTCCCGCGAGGTGTTCAAGCAGACCCCGCGGCTGCACGAGGAGGCGGCCCTCGCCCTCGGCGCGACCCGCTGGGAGCTCGTGCGGATGGCCGTCCTCCCCTTCGGTCGTTCCGGTGTCGTCTCCGCCGCCATGCTCGGGCTCGGGCGCGCCCTCGGCGAGACGATGGCCGTGCTCATGATCCTCTCGCCAGGGCTCACGACCTCCCTGCAGATCTTCGACGCCGGCCAGCACCAGACCATCGCCGCGAACATCGCCTCGAAGTTCCCCGAGTCGACCGGGCTGAGCGTCAGCACGCTGATCGCCACGGGGCTCGCGCTGTTCGTCATCACGCTGATCGTCAACATGGCCGCGCGCTGGGTCGTGTCGCGCCGTGCCGCCTTCTCGGGAGCCAACTGATGACCGCCACCGCCACGGTCCCCGCCGGACCCGGACCCGTCAGCGCCGACCACGAGCGGGTGCGTGCGCTGCTCACCTCGGGTCACCCCGGACGCAAGCGCAAGGACCGGTTGATGACCGGTCTCGTCTGGTTCGCCTTCGCGCTGGCCATCGTCCCGCTGGCCTCGCTGCTGTGGACCGTGGTCAGCAACGGCATCGGCAGGTTCGACGCCGAGTTCCTCACGCACTCCATGCGCAACGTGTACGGCGGCATGGACGCCGGCGGCGCGTACCACGCCATCCTCGGGACCGTGCTCGTCACGCTGGGCGCGGCCGTCATCTCCGTGCCCATCGGCCTGCTCGTGGCGATCTACCTGGTGGAGTACGGCCGGAGGAACGCCTTGGCCCGGGCCACGACCTTCTTCGTGGACGTGATGACGGGCATCCCGTCCATCGTCGCGGGCCTGTTCGCCTTCGCGCTGTTCGCCATCTTCTTCGGGCCCGGCATCCGCATGGGCGTGATGGGCTCGGTGGCACTGTCCGTGCTCATGATCCCGGTCGTGGTCCGCTCCTGCGAGGAGATGCTGCGGCTCGTCCCGAACGAGCTGCGCGAGGCCGCGTACGCCCTCGGTGTCCCCAAGTGGCTGACGGTCGTGCGCGTGGTGCTGCGCACCTCCGTCGCCGGCCTGACCACCGGCGTGCTGCTCGCGGTCGCGCGAGTCATCGGCGAGACTGCCCCGCTCATGATCGCGGTCGGCACCACGGCGTCGATCAACCAGAACCTGTTCGGCGGCAGCATGATGACGCTCCCGGTGTTCATCTACGACCAGTACAAGCAGGGCCCCGTGCCGTGCGCCGCCTCGGCCACCGACTGCATCGCGTCCATCAACTTCGACCGGGCCTGGGCCGCTGCGCTGGCACTCGTGCTGATCGTCGTCGTCCTCAACCTCCTGGGTCGCCTGGTGACCCGCCTGTTCGCGCCCAAGGGGCGCTGAGAAGCCCCTGCCGCGGCGCCGAGACCCCACGCCGAGAAACCGAGAGCGAGCCCCTCAAGATGTCACAACGCATCGACGTCAAGGACCTGAACATCTACTACGGCGACTTCCTCGCCGTGCAGGACGTGGCGATGGCGGTCGAGCCCCGCTCGGTCACGGCCTTCATCGGCCCGTCCGGCTGCGGCAAGTCGACCTTCCTGCGCACCCTCAACCGCATGCACGAGGTCATCCCGGGCGCGCACGTCGAGGGGCGTGTGGAGCTCGAGGGCGTCGACCTGTACGGGGCGGACGTCGACCCCGTGGCCGTGCGCCGCCAGATCGGCATGGTCTTCCAGCGGCCCAACCCGTTCCCCACCATGTCGATCCGGGACAACGTGCTGGCGGGCGTGAAGCTCAACAACAAGCGCATCGCCAAGTCCGATGCGGACGACCTGGTGGAGTCCTCGCTGCGCGGCGCCAACCTCTGGAACGAGGTGAAGGACCGCCTCGAGAAGCCGGGCTCCGGCCTGTCCGGCGGGCAGCAGCAGCGGCTGTGCATCGCGCGCGCCATCGCGGTGAAGCCGCAGGTGCTCCTCATGGACGAGCCCTGCTCGGCGCTCGACCCGATCTCGACGCTCGCGATCGAGGACCTCATCGCCGAGCTCAAGTCGGACTACACCATCGTCATCGTGACGCACAACATGCAGCAGGCCGCCCGGGTCAGCGACCGCACGGCGTTCTTCAACATCGAGGGGACCGGCAAGCCCGGTCGCCTCGTGGAGATCGCGGACACCTCCGTGCTGTTCTCCACCCCTACCAAGAAGGCCACGGAGGACTACATCTCCGGCCGCTTCGGGTGAGCCGACCGGCAGGGCCGACCCGCGCCGCGTCAGCCACCCCCCGACGCAGATTGTGGGCTGTCTGTCGTCCTGAGCGACTCAGGAGGACAGACAGCCCACAATCCGTGGGGTGAGGGGTACGGCGAAGGGGCCCCGCGAAGGGGGTCCGGCTCAGCCCGCTGTGCTCTCTGGTCGGGCTGAGCCTGCGCTCCGCTCCCGGCGCGTGCGCTGGCGCGCCCGCACCGTCCGCTACGCTCCGGCTCAGCTCTCGTCGGTGGGGACGTAGTCCTTGTACTCGGAGAGGGTGCCGTCGACGACGGGGACCTCGACCGTGACCGGGTTGCCGCCGGTGACCGTGAGGCCCGCCTCGACCACGCCGCCCGGCTTCACCTGGGTCGTCTCCTCGCTGCCGTCCGCGAGCTTGTTCGTCGTCTGGCCCAGGTCACCGACCACCAGCGCGTTCTCCTCGAGGTTGAGGTTGAACGTCTCGCCCGCCTCGACCGTGACCATGTGCGGCTGACCGCTGTCGGAGGGGATCGACAGGGAGACCGTCGTCGCCTGCTCGCCCGTGTTGGTCAGGGCGCCCAGCACGCGGCCGGCGGTGCCGCCCTCGTCGGACACCACGAGGAAGTTCACGACCGAGACGTCGCCCACCGTCGTGCGGACACCGTCGGACGCCGCGTAGGGGATCGTCGTCGTGATCGGCGAGCAGCCCGTGACCGACGCGACGAGGCCGGCCGAGACGAGTGCCGCGGCGAGGCCCTTGCGGCGGGTGAGGAACCGACGGGTTCGGGGCGCAGAGGTGGTCACCGGGACTCCTGTGGATCTACGAGCTGACGTGTGCAGCCTGAGGAATGGTGCGGCACCAGCCTAGTCGCTCCGCGCGCGCGACGGTGACGTGCCTCGCGCGAGAGGCCCGGCAGACCACCCGGCGATCGCCTCGAGGGGGGATCCGGCAGGAGGCGGACTCTAGTCCGCAGAAGGCCTGCGTGCTAGCATGGGTATCCGCGAAAGGGGACATCTGCACATGACGTTCACAGTAGGTGAGACTGTCGTCTACCCACATCACGGGGCGGCTCTTATCGAGGAAATCAAGACCCGTACCGTCCGTGGCGAGGACAAGCTCTATCTCAAGCTGAAGGTCGCGCAGGGTGACCTGACGATCGAGGTCCCGGCGGAGAACGTCGACCTCGTGGGTGTCCGCGACGTCGTCGGGCAGGAAGGCCTGGACAAGGTCTTCGAGGTCCTCCGGGCCGCGTACACCGAGGAGCCGACCAACTGGTCCCGCCGCTACAAGGCGAACGTCGAGAAGATCGCCTCGGGGGACGTCATCAAGGTCGCCGAGGTCGTCCGTGACCTCTCGCGCCGTGACTCCGACCGCGGCCTGTCCGCCGGCGAGAAGCGCATGCTCTCCCGTGCCCGCCAGATCCTCGTCTCCGAGCTCGCGCTCGCGGAGCACACGGAGGAGGAGAAGGCCGAGGCCATCCTCGACGAGGTCCTCGCGTCCTGAGGCCGCGGCCTCTCGCGCAGCCCCTCCACGGCTGACCCCGCATGACTGACACCGCCGACGGCCGGCACGACGCGATCGTGCCGGCCGTCGGCGTCCCCGCAGCACCCCCCGCCCCGGCGCTGCCCCGGACCGGCCTCGGCATCGACGTCCACGCCTTCGCGCCCGAGGGCTCGGGCCGTCCGCTGCGCGTCGCCGGCCTCGAGTGGCCGGGGGAGCCCGGGCTCGCCGGGCACTCCGACGCCGACGTCGCCGCGCACGCCGCGTGCGACGCCCTGTTCGCCGCCGCCGGGATCGGCGACCTCGGTGCGCACTTCGGCACCGCCGAGCCCGAGTGGGCCGGCGCGGCCGGTGTCGTGCTCCTCGCCGAGGCGGCGCGCCGGGTGCGCGCGGCGGGGTTCGTCATCGGGAACGTGGCGATCCAGGTGATCGGCAACCGGCCGCGGCTCGGGCCGCGGCGCGAGGAGGCCCAGCGGGTGCTCGGCGAGGCGGTCGGCGCTCCGGTCTCGGTCGCGGGCACGACGACGGACGGGCTCGGCCTGACGGGCCGCGGCGAGGGCGTCGCCGCCGTCGCGACGGCGCTCGTCGTGGCCACGACCGCGCCCGACGGCGAGGCCGGGGCGACCGGTAACCTTTCCCTGTGACCCTGCGACTCTTCGACACCGCCGCGCGCGCCCTGCGCGAGTTCGTCCCCGTGACCCCCGGGCACGTCGGGATGTACGTCTGCGGCGCCACCGTGCAGTCGCCCCCGCACATCGGCCACATGCGCTCGGCGGTCGCCTTCGACGTGCTCGCCCGCTGGCTGGAGCGCTCGGGGCACCAGGTCACGCTCATCCGCAACGTGACCGACATCGACGACAAGATCCTCGCGAAGGCGGCGGACGCCGGCACCGAGTGGTGGGCGTGGGCGGCGCTCAACGAGCGTCTCTTCACCGAGGCGTACGACGCCCTCGGCGTGCGCCGCCCCACCTACGAGCCGCGGGCCACCGGCCATGTGCCGGACATGATCGAGCTCATGGAGCGGCTCGTGGCCCGGGGCCACGCCTACCGGACAGGGCCGGGGGACGTCTACTTCGACGTCCGCTCCTGGCCCGACTACGGCTCCTTGACCAACCAGCGCCTCGACGAGCTCGAGGCCTCTGACGACGCCGACGACTCCGGGGGCAAGCGGGACCCGCGCGACTTCGCGCTCTGGAAGGCGCCCAAGGCGGGGGAGCCGGAGACGGCCTCCTGGGACACGCCCTTCGGGCGCGGGCGCCCCGGGTGGCACCTCGAGTGCTCGGCGATGGCGCGCCGCTACCTCGGTGCCACCTTCGACATCCACGGCGGCGGGCTGGACCTGCGTTTCCCGCACCACGAGAACGAGCAGGCGCAGTCCCGTGCCGCGGGCGACGACTTCGCCCGGTACTGGCTGCACTCGGCCTGGGTGACCCAGGGCGGCACCAAGATGAGCAAGTCCCTGGGCAACGGTCTGCTCGTCTCCCACGTGCTCGCCGAGCACCGGCCGGTCGTGCTGCGCCTCGCGCTCGCGACGGTCCACTACCGGTCGATGATCGAGTGGACCGAGCCCGCCGCGGCGACGGCGGACGCCCCCGCGACGCTCGGCACGCTCGCGGAGGCCGGCGCGGCCTGGGACCGGTTCGCGGGCTTCGTGCAGCGCACGGCGGAACGGACCGCCGTCATCTCCGCCGAGGAGGTGCGGGACGCCGTGCTGCCGGCGGCGGTGGTCGAGGCCTTCGACGACGACCTCAACATCCCCGTGGTCATGGCCGCCGTCCACGAGCACCTGCGTGAGGGCAACACGGCGCTGGCCGAGGGGCGCGACGCCGACGCGCGCGCCCACGCGCTCGTCGTGCGCGCCACCCTCGACGTCCTCGGGCTGGACCCGGGCGACCCCCGCTGGACGCCTGCGAGCGACGAGCGCTACGGCCGGGCCCTCGACGGCCTCGTCGCCGCCCAGCTCGAGCAGCGCGCGCAGGCCCGCGCCGAGCGGGACTTCGCACGGGCCGACGCGATCCGGGCCGGCCTCGCCGACGTCGGCGTCCAGGTCGAGGACTCGGCCGACGGCGCTCGCTGGACCCTCGCCGGGCCGGCACCGACCACCCACGACCAGGAGGGCCTTCGCTGATGGCCGGGAACTCGCAGCGCCGCGGAGCGGTGAGCAAGAAGAACAAGGCGCCCAAGGTGGGCTCGGGCGGCTGGGGTCGCCAGGGTCTCGAGGGCAAGGGGCCGACCCCCAAGGCCGAGGACCGCACGTACCACAAGGCGCACCGCGCCAAGCAGCTCAAGGAGCGCGCCGCGGCCAAGACCGGTGGCGGTCGCGGTGGGCAGGGGCGTCCGACGTCGAGCAAGCAGCGCCGCTCGGGCGCGGCGGCCGTCGAGGTCATCGCCGGGCGCAACGCCGTCGTCGAGGCGCTGCGTGCCGGCGTGCCGGTCTCGACCCTGTACGTGGCGACCCGCATCGACATGGACGACCGCGTTCGCGACTCGCTCCAGATGGCGGGCGAGCGCGGGCTCAACCTCCTGGAGGTGGGCAAGCCCGAGCTGGACCGACTCACTGACGGCGCGATCCACCAGGGGCTCGCCGCCCAGGTGCCGCCCTACGACTACGGCGACCCCGAGGACCTGCTCGACGCCGCGGCGCTCACCGACCGGCCCCCGCTGATCGTCGCCCTCGACGGTGTGACGGACCCGCGGAACCTGGGCGCCGTGCTCCGTTCCGCCGGTGCCTTCGGGGCGCACGGCGTGCTCGTCCCGCAGCGTCGTGCCGCCGGCGTCACCGTGTCTGCCTGGAAGGTCTCGGCGGGTGCGGCCGCCCGGGTCCCGGTCGCCCGGGCCACCAACCTGGTGCGGGCGCTGCAGGACTACAAGGCGGCGGGCTGCTTCGTCGTCGGCCTGGACGCGGGCGGCGACACCGACATCGAGGCGCTGCCGTACTCCGAGGACCCGCTGGTGCTTGTCGTCGGCTCCGAGGGCAAGGGTCTGTCGCGCCTCGTGCGCGAGACCTGCGACGCGATCGCCTCGATCACGATCGGCTCGTCGGTGGAGTCGCTCAACGCCGCCGTCGCGACCGGCATCGCGCTGCACGAGGTCGCGCGCCAGCGCCGGCGCGGCGCATAGAGCGCTGCCGTCGGCCGTTCGGCGGCTACCAGCTCCCGAGGACCAGCTCGATGAACGGTATGCCGAAGTGCTTCTCGATGACGGTCTGCCGGTCGCTGAGAAAGACGGCATCGGTGCGCGCGACGAAGGCGTATCGCTGAGGCTCTTCCTCGTGGGAGAAGACGACGCTGTCTCTGTGCTGTGCCTCGAACGTGAAGCCCGCCGCCTCCATCTGGCGTTCGATGGTGGGAAACCTGGACTGGTCACCTGGCATCACGAGAATGACGTCGCGTATGGTCTGGCCGGCCTCGCCTGCAGGCACTTCGGCGAACCAGGCGCAGGGGTCCTCGAGGCCGACCGCGGCGTCGAATATCTCGGTGCTGTCGTCGCCGCCGGGCTGCGCGGACCCAGGCGTGTACATCGCCCCCAGATCCAGGGCGAAGTACTCATCGGCGAAGGCCTGGCTGCATCCAGCCGATCGGTCACCGGCATCCTGCCGATCCGTCGCGGCGCCCGTGTCCGGCGCAGGAGTCTCCTCGAGAGCGGAGCTCTCCGTCGTGGTCTCTCCCGTGGGGTGGGACGACTGGCGCGACATCGCGGGGGAGGTCTCGCACCCAGCGAGGGCGAGCAGCGCGAAGGTGCTCACGACGACAGGTGCCATCATGGCGCGCCCGCGCGCGGGTCGGTGTCTGCTCACGTCGTCTTCTCCTTCATGGTGGCCTGTGCTGCGTGACTGTCGTCGTCACGCCGGTTCCAGAGCAGAGCGTGTAGGTCAGGGGGGCGCTCCCGCGTGTTCCTACGGTCCCCACACCTTGAGCTGTCCGAACGCCACCACGGGCTCGACCGGCGTCAGATCCGTGACCTGCGTACCGGTGATGTCGAGCTCGCGAAGCTTGCTGAGCGTCGCGACGACATCGAGGTCTCGGATCGAGCTTTCGCGGAGGCTGAGGGAGACCAGTGACGGCAGGCTCGACAGCACGCTGAAGTCGTCGCTCTTCACACCTTCCAGAGCCAGCGCGTCGAGGTTCTGAAGACTGCTGAGCGGGCTGAGGTCATGAGTGGCGCTGTGCGGGCCCTCGAAGTCGTCCTCGTTGACGTAAAGAATGCGAAGCGCAGTCATGCGGCCTATCGGAGCGAGATCCTCGACGCCTTGTTCGAGGTTGAGGAATCCGAGCTTCCGCAGGTACTGCATGCCTTCAGGGTTCCGGATCCTGTCGTGACAACTGAGCCATCCGAACTCGTCACCAAGGGGTTCGACACCGTATTCCGCGTAGGGCTTCTCGATCCCTGGGGCCCATGCTTCCTTCGCCTGGGGATCGGTGACGTGATCCAGCGTCGTCTGGCTGATCGTGATGTCCAACGGGGCGCGATCGAGCCCTTGGGAGACGCACTCGGCGAGCGCCGGGTCGGGGAACACGACGTCGAGCGGTGCAGGCTCGGCCAGCGTCGGTCCTTCTGGGGTCGGCTCGGCGTCCGTGTCGGGTGCGTCGTGCACGGCGGTGTCGCTCGCTCGCGATGACGCGCTGCGCGTCGTCGGCGTCGGGGCTGCGGAACAGCCCGCGAGGACCGCTGCCACCGCGGCGACCGTGACCACCGCCGTCATCGAACGGGCCGTGGGTCTGCTCACGTCGTCTTCTCCTTCGTGGTGGCCTGTGCTGCGTGACTGTCGTCGTCACGCCGGCTCCAGGGGAGAGCGCGTGCCTCCAGGGCGGCCCCCGGATGGAAGGCTACTGATAAGTAGCACCTGATGGCAAGGGTGCCGCTGCTGCGAAGAGGCGGAGACCTACTCCTGCGCCTCGGCATCCTCCGGGGCCAGCCCCAGGACGGCCCGCTCGTCCGGCCGGGAGGGCAGCACGGAGGCCACGTAGCTGCGCGCGGCCTCGATGGTCGGCACGTCCCGCTGCTGCTGCTGCGACATGAACCACCGGTGGTCGAGCACCTCGTGGAAGAGCTGGGCGGGCTCGAGCTTGCCGCGCTGGTCCTTGGGCACGGCGCGCACGGCAGGCTCGAAGACCTCGGTGAGCCAGTCGTGGGCGATGGAGGTCTCGTCCTCGTCCGGACGGCCCTCCACGGCGCGGTAGTGGTCGAGATCGGCGAGCAGGCGGCGGGCCTGGAGCTCTTGCACGTCCAGGCCGGTCAGGCGCAGCAGGCGCCGGGAGTGGTACCCGGCGTCGACGATCTTGGGGCGGATCCGCACGCGGGTGCCGCCCTCGTCGGTCGTCATGGCGAGCTCGTCGACGTCGAAGCCGAGGTCGTGCAGACGTTGGATGCGGGCCGTGACCCGCCACCGCTCGTCGGCCCCGAAGGACTCCTCCTCGGTGAGCGCCGCCCACAGCTCGTCATAGCGCTGCACCAGGGCGTCGCCGATGGCGATCGGGTCGGAGTCCTCGTCGAGCAGGTCCCCGGAGGCGAGGTCCATGAGCTCGCCGATGATGTTGGTCCGTGCGAGGTCGACGTCGTAGGAGCGCTGGCCGGGGGACAGTGCCGGGTACAGGGCGCCCGTCTCGGCGTCGACCAGGTAGGCGGCGTAGGAGTCGGCGTCGCGCCGGAACAGGGTGTTCGAGAGCGAGACGTCGCCCCAGTAGAAGCCCACGAGGTGCAGGCGCACGAGGAGGACGGCGAGAGCGTCGATCAGCCGGCTCGCCGTGTCGCCGCCCATGACGTGGCTGAACAGCGAGCGGTAGGGCAGCGAGAACGCGAGGTGCTCCGTGACGAGGACGGCCTCGAGGGGCTCGCCGTCGTCGGACCGCCGCCCGGTGATCACGCCGAGCGGCTCCACGCTCGGCACGTCCAGGCGCCGCAGCCTGCGCAGCAGCTCGTACTCGGAGTAGGCGACGGTCTCGCCGATCTCCTTGATCGCGATGATGCGGCCGGAGAGCCGGACGAACCGCACGACGTGACGGGAGAGGCCGCGTGGCAGGGCCGCGAGCACGTGCGCGGGCCACTGGGCGAGGGGGATGTTCCACGGCAGGTCGAGGAGCGCCGGGTCCGGTGACGCCGCCGTGATCTCCAGCTGCTGCGGCATGGTGGTCCTTCGCTCGTGGGTGTCGTCCGGTCCGGTGGTCGCGGCCGGCACGAGGTCTCAGCACGACGATGGGGCGGACCCGATCTCTCGGATCCGCCCCATCGTGGTGGTGGCTGCAGGACGCTCAGCGGCCGGCAGCCGGGCGGCTCAGGCTCAGACGGTGTCCAGGCGCAGGCCGGTCGCCGGGGAGAAGAGGTGCTCCTGGCCCTGGCGGATGTTGACGTAGATGCGAGCGCCCTTGTTCGGGATGCTGCGCGGGGGAACGCGGACGATCACGTCGCTCTCGGCGGTGATGCCCTTCTTGAGGTTGGCGCCCGTGGCGAGCGTGCCGTAGACGAACGCGTCCGAGCCGAGCTCCTCGACGAGGTTGATGTCGACCGGGATGCCCGTGGGGTCGTTCTCGGTGGTGAGCTCGAGCGCCTCGGGGCGGAAGCCGACCGTGACCTTGCCGCCGTCCTCGTCCGTGAGGGCCGCCGCGGCCGCGCGGGGCAGCGGCACCTTGGCCGAGCCGATGGAGATGACCGAGCCGTTGTGCTCGAAGGTGCCGAGGTTCATGGCCGGGGAGCCGATGAAGCCGGCGACGAACACGTTGGCCGGGGTCTCGTACATCTCGTGCGGGGTGCCGACCTGCTGCAGGATGCCGTCCTTGAGGACCGCGATGCGGTCACCCATGGTGAGGGCCTCGGTCTGGTCGTGGGTGACGTAGACCGTGGTGACCCCGAGGCGGCGCTGGAGCGAGGCGATCTGCGTACGGGTCTGCACGCGGAGCTTGGCGTCGAGGTTCGACAGCGGCTCGTCCATGAGGAAGACCTGCGGCTGGCGGACGATGGCGCGGCCCATGGCGACGCGCTGACGCTGACCACCCGAGAGGGCCTTCGGCTTGCGGTCCAGGTAGGGCTCCAGGTCGAGGATCTTGGCGGCCTCCTCGACGCGGGAGCGGATCTGGTCCTTCGGCACGCCGGCGATCTTGAGCGCGAAGCCCATGTTGTCCGCGACGGACATGTGCGGGTACAGCGCGTAGTTCTGGAAGACCATCGCGATGTCGCGGTCCTTGGGCTGCACGTCGGTGACCTCGCGGTCGCCGATGAGGATGCGGCCGGAGTTCACGTCCTCGAGGCCGGCGAGCATGCGCAGCGAGGTCGACTTTCCGCAGCCGGAGGGGCCGACGAGCACGAGGAACTCGCCGTCAGCGACCTCGAGGTTGAGGTTGTCGACGGCCGGGCGAGTGGTGCCCGGGTAGATGCGCGAGGCGTGGTCATAGGTGACGGTGGCCATGGTTCAACCCTTCACCGGCAGGTACGTGCCGGACGATCCGTGGTGGAGGTTGCTCCGCTCGACGGCTCCGGTCAGACCGGTTCCTCGGGCACAGCGGCATATCGGCGGCGACGACGCCGTCAGGAGAACTCTACCTTGCCGGGCTGGAGGGCGGGAGAGCAGATGTCGGTACGCGCACGAAGCAACGGTCGCGGTCCGGGCATGCCGCAACCCTCGGCCCAGAGGTACTGCAGCTATCGGCCTAGGATTCCTGCAACAATCGGCATAGGAGTGCTGCAACCCTCGGCTTAGGGCTATGATCGATGGTCATGGACACGGTGGCGGCTCTCGGCAGGCCGTATCGGGCTCGCATCCTCGACAGAGGCGTGCAGGACGCGTTGCGCATCGCTGGGGCGATCGTGATCGAAGGGCCCAGAGCCTGCGGCAAGACCATGACAGCGATGAACGCCGCAGGTTCCTTCGTGCTGGTGGATGATCCCGCGGTCCAGCAGGTTCTTGCTGTGTCCCCGCGTGCCGTGCTCGACGGCACGGCACCCCGCCTGCTCGACGAGTGGCAGCTCGTTCCCGAGCTCTGGAACCTGGTGCGCCGGGCGGTGGACGCGACGTCGTCGCCTGGCCGTTTCATCCTCACAGGATCGGCGGTCCCCGCGGACGACTCGACGCGGCACACGGGAGCGGGACGGTTCCTGCGACTGCGGCAGCGCACCATGACGTGGTGGGAGAAGAACGATGCTCCGGACGCGGAGGTCAGCCTCACGCAGCTGTTCGAGGGCGTTCGACCGCCTCCCCGACTGGACGCGGGGCTCGAGCTCGACGAGCTGATCGAGAATCTGCTGCGGCCAGGGTTTCCCGCGATGACGCGTCTGACGGCCGAACAGTCGTCGCAGCTCCTGCGCGGCTACATCGACGAGGTCGCCCGCACGGATGTCCCGCGGCTGGCTGACGTTCGCCACGAGCCAGGTGTGATCGCGCAGCTCCTGGCGAGCCTCGCGAGGTCTGTGGCGTCCGAGGTCGCGTACACGACGCTCGCGGCTGACCTGCGTCCGGTCGCACCCACGATCAATGCGGAGACCGTCAGCGGATACGTGCGGCTGCTGCGACGGGTGTTCGTCGTCGAACCACAGCTGCCGTGGGCCCCTCGGCTGCGGTCCCGTGCACGGTTGCGGACCTCCCCGAAGCTTCACCTGGCGGACGCTGCGCTCGCAGCTACCGCGCTGGGCGCTGGCGCGAAGCAGCTGCGCACCGATCTCGCGACTCTTGGCCTGCTCTTCGAGAGTGCGGTGGTGCATGACCTGGCAGTGTTCGCCGAGCGTCTCGGTGGCGAGGTCCGACACTATCGTGATTCGAACGGCAAGGAGATCGACGCCATCGTCACGCTCCCGGACGGTCGCTGGGGTGCCGTCGAGGTGAAGCTCGGTGGGGCGCAGGTGAGTGCGGGGGCCGAGTCTCTTCGCGGTGTCGTGGACCAGATCGACACCGGAGCAGTCGGAGAACCTGCGTTCCGACTCGTCGTCACGGGGACGGGACCCGTGCTCACCGCCGATGACGGCACTGTGACCTGTCCCCTGTCCGCGTTGGCGCCCTGACGCGGGAGGGTGTGCGGAGTGGTGGAGGGCTCTACGGCGGCCGGCGCTGTCGTCGACAGACGCCTCCGCCCGCGACGTTGCTAGCGTGGCGGGCATGAGCACCGCCACGCCCGCCGCGCCGTCCGGCACGCCCCGCCCCGCCCTCCCGTTCGCCGAGCTGCACCTGCACATCGAGGGCACGCTCGAGCCTGAGCTGGTCTTCGCCCTCGCCCGGCGCAACGGAGCCGAGCTGCCGTACCGCGACGAGGAGGACCTGCGCGCCCGGTACGAGTTCACCGACCTGCAGTCGTTCCTCGACCTGTACTACGACAACATGGCGGTGCTGCGCACCGAGCAGGACTTCGCCGACATGACGCGCGCCTACCTGGTGCGGGCGGCCGCGGCGGGCGTCCGGCACGCGGAGATCATGTTCGACCCGCAGGCGCACCTGGTGCGCGGGGTGGACCTCGCCGTCGTCGTGGACGGCATCGCGGGCGTGCTGCGCACGAGCGAGGCCGACCTCGGCGTCTCGACGTCGCTCGTCGCCGCGTTCCTGCGCGACCGTCCCGTGGCCGAGGCGCTCGACGTCCTCGAGCAGCTGCTCGCGATGGAGGCGCCGATCGTCGGCATCGGTCTGGACTCCGCGGAGGTCGGCTTCCCGCCCGGGCAGTTCGCTCCCGTCTACGACCGCGCCCGCGCGGCCGGCCTGCACCTGATCGCGCACGCGGGCGAGGAGGGCCCGGCCGAGTACGTGGCCGAGGCGCTCGACGTGCTCGGCGTGGAGCGGGTCGACCACGGCATCCGCGTGCTCGACGACGACGCGCTCGTCGAGCGTCTGGTGGCCGAGCAGGTCCCGCTGACGGTCTGCCCGCTGTCGAACGTGCGCCTGCGGGCGGTCGACACCCTCGCCGACCACCCGCTCGCCACGATGCTGCACCGCGGCCTGCGGGTGAGCGTCAACTCCGACGACCCGGCCTACTTCGGCGGCTACCTGGATGACAACCTGCGCGAGACGACGGCGGCACTGAGGCTGAGCGAGGCCGACGTCGTGCGGCTCGCGGAGAACTCGGTGCGTTCGGCGTTCCTCGACGACGCGCGGCGCGAGGCGCTGCTCGGCGAGCTGCGCGCGGCGGCCCGCGGCCGCGTCTGAGGCGGCCGCGGGCCGCGCCAGCGCCGATGTGAGCTGGCTCAGCGTGTGATGGTGACCGTAGCCCGCGCGGTTCCGGCGCTGAGCGTCAGCGTGCCGGAGGGAGTCGACTCGGGCACGGTCCACGACAGCGACCAGGTGCCGTCGACGCTCGCGTCCACGCTCGAGATCGGCGTCTGAGTATCGTCAGCGGACCACGAGACGTCAATGCCCTGCATGGCGCTCTGCTCCTCCTTGGTGCTGTTCCCATCCGAGCCGACGCCGATGACGTCGGCGCAGCCGGTGAAGAAGTGCTCGCCATGGATCGTCAACATCTCGCCAGCGACGCTGGAGGCGGGGGTCACGGTGATCTCAGGCGCGGCGCACGCTCCGCTCGAACTGGCCGCACAGCCACTAAGCCCGCTCGTCAGGAGCGCGACGATGGCCGTAACTGCCTTGGCGCGGGCGGGTAACTTCGTGAAAGTCTTGGAATGAAACATCGGCGTCCCCGTTCTGTTGAGGGTCTCAGCTGTAGCGAGCATGGATCCCTCTGACATCACCGTACCCCAGATACTGTTGATTGAAATCGCAGGTACCAGAAACAGGAGACATCGTCAGGTCGTGTCCACCGCGCTCGGGTGCGTGATTTAGGCCATACATATGACCGATCTCGTGCACGGTGACGCCCGCAAGACTGTACTGATTGTTGCAGGAAGATAACGAAACGCTCCAGCCAGAATTGTTGCTAATCCGAGTGTCTGATTCCCAAGCGTTTCCCGTAACTACGTTGTACCAGGTGCAGTTCAGCCCAAGTAATCCAGGAAGGTTCCCGAATGAGATTGCCGACACCTCGTCACGCGTGACACACTTATGCTTCGCGCCGTTAATGTTTGACTCATACTTGGTTGTTGAACCGTACTTGACGATGATCCCGCTGTCGGAAGTTGCTATACCACAACCATTGGTGCCGTAGCGCCAGGTCTTGATGGCGGAAGCAACCGTCGACGTCCAGGTACTCACGCTAATATTGGACGGTCGTCCCTTGGCGGTGTTGATCCAGAGGGTGGGAATGTCACGCCAGCGCCATCCTTCAAGTTTGTAGGCGCTGTCGGCGCATCTGCTCACACTAGCGGTTGTGGCTGATGCTGCGACGAGGGGCGACGCAATAGTGCTGTGTGGCCCGTCGACTTCGCTGAACGTGGATTCTGCCAGTGAAAACTTGCTTTTGGCGCCCAAAGAGTGATCGTCAGTCTCATCGCCAGAGTTCACGCTCTCAACCTCGATCACTCCATCTAGCGCGACTTCGATCGTAAGGGAATGTTCCTGTCCCTCGCTTCCAACCGCCGTAGCTGTGACGCCTTCGCCTGGCGACGGGATCTCGGCGCCGAGGCTACCGTCGTTGACCTCTTGCCCAACAAGATTGCATGCAAGGGCATTTGTGTTGGTGATGTTCTCAATCGAGTGATTGGCCGGACAACTTGATAAAAGGCGCGTTTGTGCATCCGCTGACGTCGCAGCACCAATGGCTTGGGAGGCGAGAAGGAGGGTCGCAAGGGAGATCGCAGCCCCACGCTGAAAAAGATGGTTATGTAGGCGAGGCCTGCGCGTTATGCTATTCATGGAGTGGTATTAGATCCAGGCATCAACGGTGTCAAGTAGTGGAGGCAACGAGTAGTTGGTGGAAGGCTTCGCGGGGTGTGAGGAAGTCGAGTGTTGCTCTGGGGCGAGGGTGACTCGCCGGGGCGCTGACCTGTGGTGACGCCGAGTCGCAAATCCTGTCAGCGTTATCTACATCGCGGCGACATGCGGCTCATCCCAAAGCAGGGTGTAGTCAGGGTTTGAATCCGCCGGTGTGCAGGAGGCTGCGGGCGGTGTAGTGGGTGAGGTTGCGAAAGCCCAGGGCGATGCCGCGTAGGTGCTCGAGGCGGCCGTTGATGGCCTCGGTGGGCCCGTTGGAGGTTCCGGGGTGCTCGAAGTAGGCAGGACGTCCTGTCGGCGTCGGGTCAGGTGCGTCCGAGCTTGCAGATCTCGACTAGCGTGGCCGGTACGTCCTTGTTGATCATGGTGATCAGGTGGTTCATGACGGTCTTGCCGTTCTTCTTGGTCGGTGCCCGGTATGCGGCCACGACGTGCTGGTAGATCCACCAGGTGGCTTCCACGGACGTGTGGTCCTGGTTCGCGACAGGGCATCGAGGCGGGTCTGCTGTTTGCCGGTGAGCAGATCGGTCCCGGTGTGCAGGGTGCGCCGGGCGGCGTGCAGCGGGTCGCCTGCGCGTCCGCGCCGACCGTGGACCTGCTGCTGGACGCGCCGGCGGCAGTCGTCCAGCGCGTCGCCGGCCAGGCGCACGACGTGGAACGGGTCCATGATTGCCCGGGCTGCAGGGAGCTCTTCGGCAGCTGCGGTCTTGAAGCCGGTGAACCCGTCCATCGCGACGACCTCGATGCGATCACGCCAGTGCTGGGGCCGGTCGGCGAGCCAGGTCTTGAACACGGCCTTGGACCTGCCCTCGACCATGTCGAGCAGACGGGCCGGGCCCGTCCCTGCCCGTACCGGCGTGAGGTCGATGATCACCGTGACGTACTTGTCACCCTTCCTCGTATGACGCCACACGCTGGGGGCACCTCCCGCTTGAGAGCGAAGCGCGCGGGGGAATCGTCGACGCCCAGGACCTGCACCCCGTCGAACCGGGTCGCATCGGCGATCAGGGTGCGCTGGCCTTCGGCCAGGACCGCGTCGTTCGCGGTGTCCCACGCGACCCCGAGCGACGCCTCGACGCGGGCCACGGACAGGTGGTCCAGGACCAACGCTTCCAGGGCCCAGGTCAGCGTCCGCCGGGACAACCGCGCCCTCGGGGCTGCGGTCCTCGACAGGTCGTGACGTCACACGTACGCGCACCCGGTGCACCGGTACCTGCGTACCCGCACGACCAGGGTGGTCGGGCGGTGCCCGAAGGGCTCGTGCGCGAGCCGGCGCACCTCGACCCCTACCCACCCGACGACGCGCGAACCCCGACTACACCCTCAACTGGGAAGAGCCCGACATGCTCAGGATCAGTTGATCTCAGTGAGGCGTGCGCGCTGGCGTTCGTGGCGATCCACCGGCGATCGAGAGAGACGTGTGTCGTGCTGCGTGGGTTGCTGTCACGATGATGTGCGCGTCCCGACGCCCACAGGCTTTCGCTCAGGGCTGAACTCTGAGAAGATCCTGGACCATGAGCACATCTGCCACCGCGACGCGGCCCACGGGCTTCCTCGACCGGTATTTCAAGATCACAGAGCGCGGTTCGACGGTCGGGCGGGAGGTGCGCGGTGGCCTCGTGACGTTCTTCGCGATGTGCTACATCATCGTCCTCAACCCGATCATCCTCGGCGGCACGGACGGCACGGGCTCCGTCCTCGGCGGGAACCCCGACAACAACCACATCAAGATCGCCGCGGTCACGGCCCTCATCGCGGGTGTGATGACCATCGTCATGGGCGTCGTGGCGAACTTCCCGCTGGCGCTGGCCGCAGGCCTCGGCCTGAACGCCGTCGTCGCCTTCTCCATCGCCGCCATGCCCGACGTGACCTGGGCCGACGCGATGGGCCTCGTGGTCCTCGAGGGCATCATCATCCTGCTGCTCGTGCTGACCGGGTTCCGAGAGGCCGTCTTCCGTGCCGTCCCCAAGGAGCTGCGCACCGCCATCAGCGTGGGCATCGGCCTCTTCATCGCGCTGATCGGCCTGGTCGACGCCGGCATCGTGCGCATCCCGGCGTCCCAGTCCACCCCCGTCGAGCTCGGCGTGGCCGGGTCGCTGGCCGGGTGGCCCGCGCTCGTCTTCGTGCTGGGCCTGATCACCGCGATCATCCTCTTCATCAAGAAGATCCGTGGCGCGCTGCTCATCGCGATCCTCGGCGCCACCGTGCTCGCGGTCATCGTCGAGGCGATCGCGAAGATCGGCCCGAAGATCGGCGCCGACGGCGCCGTGAACCCCCACGGCTGGGCCCTCACGCTGCCGAAGATCCCCGACACCGTCGTGGACACCCCCAACTTCTCGCTGCTCGGCCACTTCTCGCTGTTCGGCTCGTTCAGCAAGATCGGCATCGTCGCGGGAGTGCTGCTGGTGTTCTCGCTGCTGCTCGCCGACTTCTTCGACACGATGGGCACGATGGTCGCCGTCGGCTCCGAGGGTGACCTGCTCGACAAGCAGGGCAACCCCATCGGGACCCGCAAGATCCTCGTCGTCGACTCGGTCGCCGCGATCGCGGGCGGTGCGGGCTCCGCGTCGTCCAACACGTCCTACATCGAGTCGGCGGCCGGTGTCGGCGAGGGTGCGCGCACCGGTCTCGCCTCGGTCGTGACCGGCATCGCGTTCCTGCTCGCGACGTTCCTGGCACCGATCGTGAGCATGATCCCGTCCGAGGCCGCGACCCCTGCCCTCGTCGTCGTGGGCTTCCTCATGATGATGCAGGTCACGGAGATCAACTGGAAGAGCATCGAGGTCGCGATCCCCGCCTTCCTGGCGATCATCCTCATGCCCTTCACCTACTCGATCACCGCGGGCATGGGCGCCGGCTTCATCGCCTTCGTGATCATCCAGATCGCGACCGGCAAGCTCAGGAAGGTCCACCCGCTGATGTGGATCACCGCCGTCCTGTTCATCCTCTACTTCGTGCGCGGGCCGCTGCAGGACATCTTCGGCTGAGGTGAGCGGTGCTCGCTCGCCGCGTCTGACCCGATAGTGCAACGGTTCCCGTGCTCAGAGCACGGGAACCGTTGCACTATCGGGTGGCGCCGGCGGTCAGCCGCGGCGCTTGCGTCCCGAGGGGCGCTGCGGCGCGAGCCGGGCCGCGAGCCGCTCGAGCACGAGGGAGGCGGCGACGGTGTCGGCGATCCGGAAGCGGGCGATCGAGTCGCCCGCGCCGACCTTGATCGACACGTCGTCGGGCCCCAGGACGGCGAAGGCGTGCTCGTCCGTGACGTCGTCGCCCATGTAGACCACTACGTCCGCGCCCAGCTCGGCGCGCAGCTCGTCGAGGGCCCGGCCCTTGGAGGTGTCGACGACCGGCAGCTCGACCACGTTCTTGCCCTCGAGCGTCCGCACGCCGAGCCGTGCCGCGAGCTCGTGGGCCGCCGCGGTCGCCTGGACCGCTCCGTCGTGCGTGCTCAGCCGGGTGTGCAGCACGCGGGCCGTCGGCTTCTTCTCGACCCACACCCCGGTGTGGCGGGCGGCGATCGCCTCGAGCCCGTCGGAGATGTGCGTGAGCAGCGACTGCTGGCCCTCCGAGAGCTCGACCGCGCTGCGCTCCACACCGTCGGCGGTGACCAGGCCGCGCTCCGCGCCGTGCGAGCCGATGAGCACCGCGCCGAGCGGCGCGTGGCTGAGCCGTGCGAGCGTGTCGAGGTCGCGCCCGGAGACGAGGGCGAGCCGGACCCGTTCGCCCGGGAGCGCCGCGATGCGCTCCAGGGCCTGGATCGCGCGCTGCGAGGGCCTCGAGGTCGAGGGATCGTCGACCAGCGGGGCCAGCACGCCGTCGAAGTCGCTCGCGATGAGCACGCGCCCCGACGCCTCGCTGAGGGCGTCGAGGGTCTCGCGCAGCTCGTTGCCCAGGGTGCCGGACGGCGGTGTGTCGACGAGCTCGGGCTTGGTCGACGCGATGTCCGCCAGCGCCGCCAGGTAGCTCTTGGACCACTTCGCGACGTCGTCCTCCATCACGCGCCGCCGCAGGCGGCGCATGCGCCGGCGCTGCTCAGTGATCGGCATCGAGATCGCCGTCGCGATCTGCGACTTCATGCCGTCGATGTCGTGCGGGTTGACCATGAGCGCGCCGTGCAGCTCCTCGGCCGCGCCGGTGAACTCCGACAGGACGAGCACGCCACGCTGGTCGGAGCGCGCCGCGATGTACTCCTTGGCGACGAGGTTCATCCCGTCGCGCAGAGAGGTGACGAGCATGACGTCGGCGGCGAGGTAGAGCGCCGCCATCTCCTCGACGGGGTAGGAGTGGTGCAGGTAGTTCACGGGTGTGTGGGACAGGCCGCCGAACTCGCCGTTGATCCGGGTGATGAGCGCCTCGAGGTCCTCGCGCAGCTGCTGGTAGGCCCCGACCTGCTCCCGGCTCGGGCTGGCGACCTGGACGAACGTGACGGTGGCGTCCTTGAGCACGCCGTCGGCCAGCAGCTCGCCGAAGGCCTTGGTGCGGTGCAGGATCCCCTTGGTGTAGTCGAGCCGGTCGACGCCGAGCAGGATCACGTCGGGGTCCCCCAGCTCGGCCCGGATCTGTGCGGCGCGCTCCTGGACGGCGGGGGTGCGTGCCAGGGCGTCGAACTTCGCGGAGTCGATCGAGATCGGGAAGGCCGAGGCGCGCACGTGCCGCACCAGCCGACCCTCGTCGTCGTCGATCTCGATGAGCTGCCCGCTCGTGCTGTGGTCGGTCAGACGCCGGGCCGTCCGCAGGAAGTTCGCGGCGTCGCCGCCGCGCTGGAAGCCGATGAGGTCCGAGCCCAGCAGGCCCTCGAGCACCTGGCGGCGCCAGGGCAGCTGGGAGAAGATCTCGAGCGGGGGGAAGGGGATGTGGTCGAAGAAGCCGATGCGCAGGTCGGGACGAGCGGCCCGCAGCATGGCCGGGACGAGCTGCAGCTGGTAGTCCTGCACCCAGACCGTGGCGCCTTCGGCGGCGACGTAGCTCGTGACCGCGGCGAAGTGCTCGTTGACCGCCTTGTACGACTCCCACCACTCGCGGTGGAACTGCGGTGTCGCGATGACGTCGTGGTAGAGCGGCCACAGCGTGCCGTTGGAGAAGCCCTCGTAGTACTCGATCACGTCCTGCGCGCTGAGCATGACGGGCACCAGCCAGATGCCGTCCGCCTCGAAGGGGTCGGCGGCGAGGTCAGGGGCGCCGGACCACCCCACCCAGGCGCCCGAGCCGGCCTGCATCAGCGGTGCCAGAGCGCTCACCAGACCACCGGGAGAGCGCTGCCAGGAGAGGTTCCCCTCGGCGTCCACGCTCATGTCGACGGGGAGACGGTTGGCGACGACGACGAAGTCGTACTGGCTCTCGGACCGGTGCTCGCGCATGGGTGGACCACTCCTCAAGGTTGCGTGCCTCAGTCTATCCAAGGCACCTGACATCGCCGCGTTGAACAGCCAGGACGCCCTGCGCTCGGCTACCGTGACCGCATGGAGCGCATCGGTCTGGAGCCCGGCAGCGAGGTCGGCGGCTACCGCGTCGTCGCACCGCTCGGGTCGGGGGCGATGGGCGCTGTCTACCGGGCGCTCGACGGCGACGGGAACGCCGTCGCGCTCAAGGTGCTGCACCCGGCGGTGGCGGGCGACGCCGAGGCGCGAGCGCGGCTGCGCCGGGAGGTCGCCGTGCTGCGCAGGGTGCGCCACCCCGGCGTCGCGCGGGTGCTCGACGCGGAGGCGGACGCCGACGACCTGTTCATCGTCACGGAGCTGGTGGAGGGGCCGACGCTCGAGGACGAGGTGCTCGGTGCCGGGCCGCTCGACGCGTCCGAGCTCTTCGACCTCGCCGACCAGCTGCGGATCGCCCTCGCCTCCGTCCACGAGGCCGGCGTGATCCACCGCGACCTCAAGGCGAGCAACGTGCTGCTCGGTCACGACGGGCCGGTGCTCATCGACTTCGGCATCTCCCAGGCGGTCGGTGACGCGCGCGTCACCCGCACGGGGCTGGTGATGGGGACGCCCGCCTACCTCGCCCCCGAGCTGGTGGACGGGGCCGACCCGAGCGAGACCACCGACTGGTGGGGGTGGGCCGCGATGCTCGCCTTCGCCGCGACCGGCCGCACCCCTTTCGGCAACCGCCCCGTCGACGTCGTGATCGCACGGGCCCGGTCCGGCAGGCCCGACCTCGCCGGGCTGGGGGAGCGGACGTCCCGCGCGCTCGCGGCGGCCCTAGACCCGTCCCCGCAGCGGCGCACGCCTCCCGAGGAGGTCGTCGAGCAGCTGCGGGTGGCGAGGGACGAGGGCGAGGAGCTGACGGACGAGGAGCGGGCGGTGCTGCCCGCGCCCGGCGGTCCTGACGCCGCTCCGGACCAGCCGCCCACGGAGCTGCTGGGTGCGCCTGCGGCCGGGACGGGGACCCGGGTCATGCCCGTCGCCGGCGCCGGCGGGCCCGGGGAGGACGAGGGCGGCTCCTTCGACGACGGTTCTGACGACGTCGCGCCCGACGACGACGGAGCCTACGGCGACGACCCCTACCGCGACGACTCCGACAGCGGCGACGCGTCCGAGGCCGATTCCGGGAGCGCACCCGTCCTCGGTTACTCGCGCCCCCAGCTGCGCCGGCGCGCGGGCACCGGGATCGCGGTCCTCCTGCCCTTCGTCCCGGCGGCGGCAACGTGGCCGGGGGTGACGGCAGTGCTGCTCGTGCTGCTGGCGCTCGGGTGCCGGGTGACGGGCCTGGTCCACTACGCCTTCCACACGCGGCGCGAGCGGCGCGGGGTGCGCCCGGCGGACGCCGCTGCCGCCGCGGTGCGTCTGCCCTGGCACCTGCTACGGGCCGCGGCCGGGCTGGTGCCCTCGATCCTCGCGGCGGCGACCGCGGTCGCACTCCTCGGCGGGGTGTCGTGGTGGCTGCTCGACAACGAGAAGATCGTGGGAGACGCCGGTGCCTACCAGTGGGTCCTGCTGGGGTGCGGCGGGATCGTCGCGGCCCTGCTGTGGTTCGGCCCGCTCACGTATCTGACCCGGCTCGGGGGTCGGGTGGTCGTCACCGCGGCGGTCCCGCGAGGGTGGGGCGTCGCCGTTCTGTGGCTCGTGTCGATCGTCGTGACGGTGCTGCTCGCCCGGGTCTGGCTGGGGGACCACCCGATCGTCTGGGGGCCGTTCGGAGCACCACCGAGCCTGGCGCGATAGGCCTTCCCCGCCGGCGCGGTCCGGCCCAGAGCCCGGTCAGCGGCGTGCGGTATCTTGTGTCCCGACCGGGCGTGGCCCGGGCGGCCCGCGACGAGGCGTGGCCGAAGAACGTGAGACCAGGAGATCCCCGTGGCCCTGAACGACTCCGGCCTGAGCAAGAAGGACCGCCAGGAGGCGGCTCGTGCCAAGGCTTTCGAGCTGAAGCAGCAGCAGCAGCGTGAGGCGCGCACCCGGCTGATCACCCTCGTGTCGGTGGTGGTGGGCCTGGTTGTGGTGGTCGGGCTCGTCGTGGTGATCGTGAAGCAGGGCACCAAGGACGCCGAGGTGACGAGCGCCGGTCCGGTCACGGCCACGGCGACGAACGGCGGCATCCCCTTCGGCAAGGACGGCACCGCGGGCACCAGCAACGAGGGTGCGGTCGACGTCGCGGTCTACGTGGACTTCATCTGCCCGGCGTGCCACCAGTTCGAGTCGACCAACTTGGACAACCTGGACCAGATGCGCGAGGCGGGCGACATCACCTACACGGTGCACCCGATCGCGATCCTGGACCGTCTGTCGCAGGGCACGCAGTACTCGACCCGTGCGGCCGCGGCCTTCTCGTACGTGGCGGACAAGGACCCAGCGCACGCGCTGGAGTTCATGCGCGACCTGTTCGAGAACCAGCCCGAGGAGAACAGCACGGGCAACAGCGACGAGAAGATCGTGGAGATCGCCAAGGGCGCCGGAGTGCCCGACGACGTGGCGCAGGCCTCGGTCGCCGGCGCCTTCACGGACTGGGTCACCCAGTCCACGGCCGTCGCCACCGGCACCGAGGCGCTGCAGGGCCCGAAGGGCTTCGTGACACCGACCATCGTGCTCGACGGCGCCCGGTACGGCGGCGACTTCCGCGACGCGGACACGTTCCGGTCGGACGTCCTCGCCCTCGCGCAGGGGTAGGCGGCCACCTGGTTGATCTTTCAAGGAGACTGCCAGACCCGTCGCCTACGCTGCTGACCAGCGGCGCACCCTGGTGGAAGCACAGGCCCCCCGGGTAGGCTTCAGCCGCTTGTCCTCGCGATCCTCGTACCGCAACCGTCAGGAGATCCCCCGTGGCCCCGAACGACTCCGGCCTGAGCAAGAAGGACCGCCAGGAGGCGGCTCGTGCCAAGGCTTTCGAGCTGAAGAAGCAGCAGCAGCAGCGTGAGGCGCGAGCCCGGCTGATCACTCTCGTGTCGGTGGTGGTAGGTCTGGCCCTGGTGGTCGTCCTGGTCGTGGTGATCGTGAAGCAGGGGACCAAGGACGCTGCGGTGACGAGCGCGGGGCCGGTGACGGCGACGGCGACGAACGGCGGCATCCCCTTCGGCAAGGGCGGCACCGCGGGCACCAGCAACGAGGATGCGGTCGACGTCGCGGTCTACGTGGACTTCATGTGCCCGGCCTGCGGTCAGTTCGAGTCGACCAACACGGCGAACCTCGACGAGATGCGGGAGGCCGGTGACATCACGCTGACCATGCACCCGATCGCGATCCTGGACCGGTTGTCGCAGGGCACGCAGTACTCGACGCGTGCGGCGTCGGCCTTCTCGTACGTGGCGGACAAGGACCCGGAGCACGCGCTCGCCTTCAGCAAGCAGCTCTTCGCGAACCAGCCGGAGGAGAACAGCACCGGCAACACCGACGAGCAGCTCGTGGGCTTCGCCAAGGCGGCGGGGGTGCCGGACGACATCGCCGAGGCCTCCGTCAAGGGTGCTTTCACGGACTGGGTGACCCAGTCCACCGACGTCGCCACCGCCACCGAGTCGCTGCAGACCAGCGGTCAGTTCTCCACCCCGACCATCGTGCTGAACGGCACCAAGTACGACGGCAACTGGTCGGACGCCGACACCTTCAAGTCCGACGTCGAGGCGCTCAAGAAGAGCTGACGGCCGGACCCGGTGAGGGGCGGGTACCTGCTGGTGCCTGCCCCTCCCTGCTGCCCGGCCGTCGTAGGATGGCCGGGACCTCGCCGCCTTAGCTCAGCTGGTAGAGCATCTGTCTTGTAAACAGAAGGTCGTCGGTTCGAACCCGACAGGCGGCTCCGACGCCCTCGCGAGCCCCTCGTCGTCCTCCTCGAGACGTACGACCAGGGGACGAGGCGCTCCCCGCCGAGCGGCCGAAGATCGCCCCTCGGACTGACGACAGGCGCGGCACGCGCTCGGGACGATGGCAGTGTGAATCCCGACGACGACAGCTCCCACCCGCTGGCCCCGCTGCGCCGGCCCCGTCCGCGCTCGGACGAGGACGACGTCGCGAGCGGTTCGACCGCCGCCGAGGCCGAGCGCCGCTCGGCGAGACGCCAGGCCGCCGTGCTCGTCGGTCTGCTGATCCTCGCGGTCCTGCTCGCCGGCGCGTGGTTCGTGGTCCCCGTGCTCAGCGGCACCGCGGCCTCGACGGGCGCGGGTGCGCGCGGGCGACCGGCCGCCTCGGGCGCCGTCGTGCGGGGGACACCGCGCAACGGTGAGATCCCGGAGGCCGACCTGGTCGGCATCGGTGGCGGCTTCCGCCTGGTCGCGCCTGCGGCACAGGCGTACCAGGGACTGGCCTCCGCCCTGCGTGCGGCGGGGCTCGCGTTCACGGTCACCTCGGCCTACCGCAGCCGCGAGGAGCAGGAGGCGATGGTCGAGAGGTACGGGTTGCTCGAGGACGGCGGGCGCGCGGCGCCGGTGGGGGAGTCGGAGCACGGCCTGGGGATCGCCGTCGACCTGAGGATGGGGTTCGACGTCGTCGAGTGGCTGCGGGAGCACGCCGCCGACCACGGCTTCGCCGAGACGATCTCCGGCGAGCCCTGGCACTGGGCCTACGTCGGTCCCGGGGCGGCGGTCGGCGCAGACGAGTGACGGGAATCCCGGAGAACCGGGATTCCCGTCACTCGTTCGGGTGATGCTGCCTCAGGTCAGCCGAGCGTCCACTTCTGGGCGCCCGAGCTGTTGCAGGTCCAGATCTGCAGCTTCTGGCCGTCGTTGAACTGGCTGCTCGGGATGTCGAGGCACTTGCCGGACTGCGGGTTCTTCAGCGCCTGCGTGCCGGAGTCGTACACCCACTGCTGGGCGGCGGTGCCGTTGCAGTGGTAGACCTGCACCGCCGTGCCGTCGGTCGTGCCCGAGGACCGGATGTCGAGGCACGCCCCCATGGCGCGGATCGTGCCGTCGGAGCCGCGCGTCCAGGTCTGGGCGGCGTTGCCGGAGCAGTTCGCGATCTGCACCTGGGTGGAGTCGGCCGGGTTGGCCCCGGGGATGTCGAGGCACAGGTTGTGACCGGTCGAGGTGATCGCGCCGCTGCCGGTGGGCAGCCCACCGCTCGCGCCCTGGAGGTTCCACTGCTGCGGCGAGTCACCCGTGCAGTCCCAGATCTGCAGCTGCTGGCCGTCGTGCAGCGGGTTGCCGCCGGACATGTCGAGGCAGCGACCCGACTGCGGGTTCACGAGCGCCTTGGTGCTCGTGTTGTACTTCCACACCTGTGCGGCCGTGCCGTTGCAGGTGTAGATCTGCACGGGCGTGCCCGCGGCGATGCCGCTGCTGCGGACGTCCAGGCACTTGCCGAGCGCCTGGATGGTGTCGCCCGAACGGGTCCAGGCCTGAGCGGTGCCGTTGTTGCAGCCGGCGACCTGCACCTGCGTGGAGTTGGTCGCGTCGCCCCACGGGATGTCGATGCAGAGGTTGGAGGCAGCCGTGGCGGTGATCGTGCCGCTGCCCTGCGGGAGCGTCCCGCCGGTGCCGTTGCCCTGACCCCCGCCGTTGTTGTTGCCGCCGCCGTTCCCGCCGCTGCCCTCGTCACCGATCGCGGTGGCCGAGCCCGAGAAGGGGTCGAGCTGGATGTAGGCCTGGGACGGGTTGGCGTCGTGGACGAGCGACTCCTGGTTGTTGACGTCGTCGAAGGCGAAGGCATAGGCCTTCCCGTTCACCATCTGCTGGTGGATGTACTTGGCGTAGTAGTTCGTCACCGAGTCCTGGTAGTAGCTCGCAGCGTTGGTGTCAGGCTGGTTCGGGTTGCTCAGCGCCGACGAGCGGATGAGACCCGCGCACACGGTGCGCGCGATCGGGCCGACGACGTCGTCGTTGGGGGCGAACAGGTCACCGGCACAGCCCAGGATGCTGCCCGAGGACGGCTTGTTGAAGCTCGCGACCTGCGCGCCGCTGCCGTTGCGGAAGTTCATGACGTTGCCGCTGACCCGGCCGTAGTAGACGATCGAGGGATTCTCGATGAACGGGCGGACGACGAGGTCCTGGCTGGAGTACTTGCTCCAGACGCGGTTCGTGTAGTCGTCCATGACGTTCGCGGAGATCGTCCCGGCGTCGATGCCGTGGGCGGGCGAGAGCACGCGCAGCACGTTGCCGCTGCCGTCCTTCTGCACCAGGTTGTTCCAGCCGGCGGTCCCGTTCAGCGCGTTGATGACCGCCTGGTAGCCGTCGGTCTTGAGCCGGCCGGTGCTGATGATCGAGCCGTCGGGCTTCTTCAGGCCCGTCTGGTACGGGGCGGAGAAAAAGTCGACCTGGGTGCTGTTGATCCACAGGCCGTCACCGTTGAGGGTGTACTCGGTCCAGTTGAAGAGCTTGTTGCGGTTGGGGTCGGACGGGTTCTCGACGGCCGGCTGGACGAGGCGCCCGTCGAGGACGACCTTGAAGCTCAGCTTCTGCCCGTACGAGAAGTACACGCGGCCTGAGAACTTCGGCAGCTGGATGGTCTTCGACTGGCCGTTGGCCGGGCCCGCGATCGAGGCGTCCGGGGCGTCCACGGGGACGTTGCCCGTGCTGGGCCACTTGTGGAAGGTGCCGTTCGCGTCGGCCCAGCCGTCCTGGCCCGAGGCCAGGTCGGTGCCCAGGATGTAGACGTAGACGCTCTGCCCGAGCGCGGACTTGTTGGTGATGGTCAGGGGGATGGTGTTCGGCACTGCGGCCGCGGGTAGGGCGGCCACCAGACCGGACGCGGCTGTCGTCACCACCGCGGCGGCGACGGCCAGGACTCTCTTCATCGATCGCACGCTGATTCTCCTCGTCGGTTGCGTCGTTGAAACCGGGACGCCGACCGAGAGAGGCCCGGCCGGCTGAGGTGTTGCGTCTCGACGGTAACCCTCCGCGAGACGTCGTGACAGGTTGATCCGGGTACCGCGCTAATGAAGTGTGGAAACTACGTACCTTCCTCAGCAGGACCCGCACCATCACGGGAATGGTTGCGCTCCCAGCAATTCCGCTGGTAGCGCTCCCGCGCGGGCCGCTCAGGGCGCCGACGGCGGCACGGGCCGGGGGCGGTCGTCCTTCGGCGCGCGGTCGTCGCCCGACGACCGCGCGCGCAGGCGCCGTGTGGCCCAGGGCAGCAGGTGCTCCCGCGCCCACCGCGCGTCCTCGGAGGCCCGCCGGCGCCACGGCAGCGGCTCGGCCCCCGAGAGCGGGACGTCCCACAGGCCGTCGTCGGGCACGAGCCCGAGCGCGACGAGGGCACCCTGCGCGACACGGCGGTGCCCCTCCGGGCGCAGATGGATGCGGTCCTCGGACCAGACCCGGCGGTCCCTCAGGGAACGCATGCCCCACAGGTCGAGCACGAAGGCGTCGTGCGCGCGGGCGATGCTCCACAGGTTGGCGTTGAACCGGCCGACCCGCCCGCGCGTGAGCTCGATGACGGGGCTCCCGGCCGCGTCGAAGCCCGTGGCGAGCAGCACGTCGGCCCCGCCGGCGCGCAGGCGCCCGACGGCCTCGTCGATGACCGCGGAGACGGCGTCGACGTCCACCGTGGGGCGCAGGATGTCGTTGCCGCCCGCGACGAGACTGACCAGGTCCGGCTCGAAGGAGAGGGCGAGGGGCAGCTGCTCGCGGACGATCGGGCGCACCAGACGGCCGCGCACGGCGAGGTTCGCGTACTCCAGCGGGGCGTCGCCGGCCGCCACCCGCCGCGCGGACAGCGTCTCGGCGAGCCGGTCGGCCCAGCCCCGCAGGCGGCGTCCCTCGTCGCCGGGACCCGGCCCGGCTGTGCGACCGCCGCTCCCGCCGCTGTCCGCCGGCAGGTCCCACAGACCCTCGGTGAACGAGTCGCCGAGGGCGAGATAGCGCGTCCAGGGGACAGGAGCGGCGGGCCCCGCCGCGCGTGCACCGGTCATCGTCCCATCATGCGCGCGCCGGCCGTCCTCGGCGCGCCCGTGCGGGTCGTCCGCGGGACCGACGAATGACACGGATGTGATTCGCGCCGTAGACTCGTGCCGTGGAGACCGACGGGACCTCGCGGGGCGCCGCGCCCACGCTCGGTGAGCGTGACGCCGCCATCCTCGCCTTCGAGCGCCAGTGGTGGCGGTTCGCGGGAGCCAAGGAGCAGGCGGTCCGCGAGCAGTTCGACCTCTCCGCGACGCAGTACTACCAGGTGCTCAACGCCCTGATCGACACCCCCGAGGCGCTGGCCGCCGAGCCGATGCTCGTCAAGAGGCTGCGGCGCATGCGCTCGACCCGCCAGCGGGAGCGCACCGCGCGGCGTCTGCACGCCTGAGCGGTTCCCGGAGGGCGACCGGGTACCCTTTGCGGGTGACCAAGCGCCACTACCCCTATGCCGAGGACGAGTTCGACGTCGTCGACGAGGCTGACCGCCCTGCGGCCGCGCACCGACGTCGGCGCAGCGGGTGGCGGTTCGTCCTCGTCCTCGTCCTCGTCGCCGTCGTCGCCGGGCTCCTCGCCTACGGGGCGGTGCTCGTGGTGCCCAAGCTCGCGCCCGACGGGATCGCCGCCAAGATCGGCGCCACGACCGCCGGCACCCCGACCAGCACGGACGCGCAGAGCGACGGGACGGGGACGACGGACGACGAGTCCGGCTCGCCCGACGCCGCGAGCCCCGACGCGTCGGACGACGCGACCGGCGGGACCGGCAAGGACGGCTCCGCCGCGGACGAGGGCTCGGACACCGCCTCCGACGAGCCGACCGGCGAGGACGAGCCCACGAAGGAGGACACGCCCTCCGCCGAGCCCGTGCTCTCGACGTCGGTGCGGGTGCTGAACGCGACGCGCACCAAGGGCCTCGCGGCCACCGGCGCGAGCACCCTGACGAGCAAGGGGTGGACGGCCGTGACCGCGGCGAACTACACGGGCACCGCCGTCAGCTCCTCCGTCGTCTACTACAAGGCCGACGACGACAAGGTGACCGCGAAGGCAGCGGCCGAGGCCCTGGGGATCTCCCGGGTCGTCCAGGTCGACTCGCTCTCCGCACCCGTCGTCGCGATCCTCGCCTCGGACTACTCCGGCTGACCCCGTGACCGCGTCGGCCCGCGCGTCACGCCGTCTGCCCGCGGCAGGCCGGGACCGGGCGGCGGTCGACGTCGTCGTGGTCGGCTCGGGCCCGAACGGGCTCGCCGCGGCCGTCACCCTCGCGCGCGCCGGCCTCGAGGTCGTGGTGCTCGAGGCGGAGCCCGTCGCCGGGGGAGGCACCCGCACCCTCGACCTCGGGCTCGCCCCCGGCATCGTCCACGACCTGTGCTCCGCCGTGCACCCGCTCGCCTGGGCCTCACCGTTCTTCCGTGAGCTCGACCTCGCCGCCCGCGGGGTGGAGCTGCTCACGCCCGAGATCTCCTACGGCCAGCCGCTCGACCCAGCACGCCCCGGACGACCGTCCCGGGCCGCGCTCGCCCACCGGGACCTCGCGCGGACGGTCGAGGGGCTCGGGGCGGACGGCGCGGCGTGGCGCAGGATCGTCGGCTCGCTCGCGGGCGACGGCGCGGCGCTGGCCGACGTCGTGCTCGGCGACCGCACCCTCGGTGCCCTGGCGGGCGCCGTCCGGGGCGACGGTGCCCGGCGACTGCTGCGGACGGCGCTGGGGGTGGCGAGCCAGGGCAGCGCGCTGTGGAACCTGCCCTTCCGCGGCGACGCGGCACCGGCGCTCCTCACCGGCGTGGCGGCGCACGCGATGGTCCGTCAGCCGTCGCCGTCCGGGGCCGGGGTCGCCCTGCTGCTCGCGGCGCTCGCCCACGGCGAGCAGGGCTGGCCCGTGCCGCGCGGTGGATCGGCGGCGATCGGGCGGGCGCTGGTGGCGGACCTGGAGGCCCACGGCGGCACGGTGCGCACCGACACCCGGGTGAGCTCCGTGGCCGACCTGCCGCCAGCGCGGGCGGTGCTCTTCGACACGACGCCGCGCACGCTCCTTCGCATCCTCGGGGACCGGCTCCCCGCACGGGCGCGGTCCGAGCTGCGCCGCTTCCCCTACGGCCCCGGCGTGGCGAAGGTGGACCTCGTGACCGACGGGCCCGTCCCCTGGGCTGCGGCGGGGCTGGAGCGGGCGGGGACCGTCCACCTCGGCGGCACCCGCGCCGACGTGGCCCGCGCCGAGGCCGACGTGGCGCGGGGGCGTCACGCCGAGCACCCGGTCGTGCTCGTGAGCGACCCGAGCGTCGTCGACCCCGGGCGACGGGCGGGAGGCCTGCGGCCGGTCTGGGCGTACGCCCACGTGCCGGCCGGCTCGACGCTCGACCCGGTGCCGATGGTCACCGCGGAGATCGAGCGCTTCGCCCCGGGCTTCGCCGACACGGTGGTGGCGGCCCGAGGCCTCAGCGCCGCGCGGCTGCCCGAGCACGACGAGAACTACGTGGGCGGCGACATCGGTGCGGGCGCCATCTCCCTGCTGCGGGTCGCGGCGCGCCCCTCGTTGCTGCTCCCGCCCTACGGGACCGGGCTGGACCACGTCTACCTGTGCTCGGCCTCGACCCCGCCGGGTCCTGGCGTGCACGGCCTCGCCGGCTGGTACGCGGCGCGGCGGGTGCTGCGCCGGACCTTCGGCATCCGCCGGACGCCCTCGCTCGCCCCGGCCCCGTCGCCATGAGCGGCGCGCGTCGCCGGGCCGCTGCCTGACGCCGCCGGCGTGACCGCGCCTTGCACTCGCGGGGTGAGAGTGCCAATATCGTTGTTAGCACTCTCGGCACGAGAGTGACAGAACTGAGGTCGTCCGGTGAGGTCCGGCGTCGGGGGCGTGACGTGAACGCCCCGGGCGAGGACCGTCCGTCGCGGGCACCTGACGACCACCCCACGCCACCAGCGGAGGAACATTCCCCATGGCAAAGATCATCGCCTTCGACGAGGAGGCTCGTCGCGGTATCGAGCGCGGCCTCAACCAGCTCGCCGACACCGTCAAGGTCACCCTCGGCCCGAAGGGCCGCAACGTCGTGCTCGACAAGAAGTGGGGCGCGCCGACGATCACGAACGACGGCGTCTCCATCGCCAAGGAGATCGAGCTCGAGGAGCCGCTCGAGCGCATCGGCGCCGAGCTGGTCAAGGAGGTCGCGAAGAAGACGGACGATGTCGCCGGTGACGGCACGACGACGGCCACCGTCCTCGCGCAGGCGCTCGTCAAGGAGGGGCTGCGCAACGTCGCCTCCGGCGCCAACCCGATCGCCCTGCGCAAGGGCATCGACAAGGCCGTGGCTGCGGTGACCGAGCAGCTGCTCACCAACGCCAAGGAGATCGAGACCAAGGAGGAGATCGCCTCCACCGCCGCCATCTCGGCCGGCGACCAGGCGATCGGCGACCTCATCGCCGAGGCTCTCGACAAGGTCGGCAAGGAGGGCGTCGTCACGGTCGAGGACTCGAACAGCTTCGGTCTCGAGCTCGAGCTCACCGAGGGCATGCGCTTCGACAAGGGCTTCCTCGCCCGTTACTTCGAGACGGACCCGGAGCGCCAGGAGGCCGTCCTCGAGGACCCGTACGTCCTGCTCGTCGAGTCGAAGATCTCGAACGTCAAGGACCTGCTGCCGCTGCTCGACCAGGTCATCAAGCAGGGCAAGTCGCTGCTGATCATCGCCGAGGATGTCGAGGGCGAGGCCCTGGCCACCCTCGTGCTCAACAAGATCCGCGGCACCTTCAAGTCGGTCGCCGTCAAGGCCCCCGGCTTCGGCGACCGCCGCAAGGCGATCCTGCAGGACATCGCGATCCTCACGGGCGCCCAGGTCGTCTCCGAGACCGTCGGCCTCAAGCTGGAGACGGTCGGCCTCGAGGTGCTCGGCTCCGCGCGCAAGGTCGTCGTCACCAAGGACGAGACGACCATCGTCGAGGGCGCCGGCGACCAGGACCAGATCGCCGGTCGCGTCAAGCAGATCCGCACCGAGATCGAGAAGTCGGACTCCGACTACGACCGCGAGAAGCTCCAGGAGCGCCTCGCCAAGCTCGCCGGCGGCGTCGCCGTCATCAAGGCGGGTGCCGCGACGGAGGTCGAGCTCAAGGAGCGCAAGCACCGCATCGAGGACGCCGTCCGCAACGCGAAGGCTGCCGTCGAGGAGGGCATCGTCGCCGGTGGTGGCGTGGCGCTCATCCAGGCCGGCAAGGACGTCTTCGCCGGGCTGGAGCTCGAGGGCGACGAGGCGACGGGTGCGCGGATCGTGCAGGTCGCGATCGAGGCCCCGCTCAAGCAGATCGCCATCAACGCCGGTCTCGAGGGCGGCGTCGTGGCCGAGAAGGTCAAGTCGCTCCCGTCCGGTCAGGGCCTCAACGCCGCGACCGGCGAGTACGAGGACCTGCTCGCCTCCGGTGTGGCCGACCCGGTCAAGGTCACGCGCTCCGCGCTGCAGAACGCCGCGTCGATCGCGGGTCTGTTCCTGACCACCGAGGCCGTCGTGGCCGACAAGCCGGAGAAGACCCCGGCCGTCCCCGCCGGTGGTGGCGAGGACTTCGGCGGCGGGTTCTGACCTGATCCGAACCAGTCGTACCGACTGACCTGACGAGGGCCGGTCACCGCACCCGCGGTGACCGGCCCTCGTGCGTCTGCCCACCCGAGGTTGCCGGGGCGGGGAGGGAGTGGGGGTCAGGGCTCCGGGGCGGCGTCGAGGGCGGCGAGCTCCTTGGTGAGGCGGGCCAGCTCGGCGTCGAGGTTCTGGCGGGCCGACTCCTCCCACGCGGCGCCCATGCCGCTGGCGAAGAGGTGCTCGCGCTGGCGGAGCCGGGTGAGGATGGCGATGCGCGAGGTCACGTAGTCGCGCACGGGGATGTGTGCGTACTCCTCGCGGAGCTCCTCGAGGTAGGTGCGGTAGCGCTGCGGCTCGGCGGCGAGCATCGAGAGGTCCGCGTCGCACAGGACGGCGCAGTCGAAGTCGTGCGGGACGGGCGTGTGGCGCAGCAGCGCGCGCACGAGCGTGGCGACCCGCTCCCGACGGCGTTCGGGCACCCCGAGCGCGGCGAGCTCGTCGAGGGCCAGCTCCGCGCTCTCCTCCTCGTTCTCGCCGCCGCGGTTCGCGTAGGCCGCGGACTCCGAGGCGTTGAACTTGGCCCCGTGGTACCAGGCGGCGAGCCGCACCAGATCGGGCTCGTGGGTCTCCTCGGAGAGCTCGTCGACGCGGGAGAGGACGTCGATGAGGTGCGTGATGTTGTGGTACTTGCGGTCCGGCTCGTCCCAGCGGTCGAGCAGCCGGCGCCCCGCTGCTCGCAGCTCGTCGGGCGGCACCGTCGCCCCGGCCGCCTGACAGCTGCGGACCCACGAGGAGATCAACCACTCAGGTACTGCATCGGCGTGAACGCCCATCACGAACAGCTTTCCCACATCGAAGTGCCGCGAACCGGTCCTGACGGTCGGCCAGGCTCGTCATCGTAGGCACACGGGCGAGGAAATGCCTATCGCACCTGGTCAGCCCGCGGGCGCGAGGGCCATGGGACGGTTCAGGCGTCGGCGGGCGCGGCTCCCGGCTGCGAGGACCGTTCGGCAGGCGGGGTCAGCATCGGCACGGTGATGCGCACCGTCAGGCCGCCCCCGGGCGTCTCGTGGATCGTCGCGTCCCCGCCGAGGGCCGCGCTGATCGCCGCCACGATCGCGAGCCCGAGCCCGGAGCCGCCGGAGCGACGGTCACGGGAGGAGTCCGCGCGGTAGAAGCGCTCGAAGACCCGGCTCACCTGATCCGGCGGCACCCCGGGCCCGTGGTCCCGCACCTCGATCACCCCGAGCTGCGCCTCGGGATCGGTGCCGAGCGCGATCTCCACGGGGGTGCCCTGCGGGGTGTGCCGTGCGACGTTGCCCACCAGGTTCACGACGACCTGGCGCAGCCGGTCCTCGTCCCCCCGCACGATCACGGCCGCGGGTGTGTCGCCCGGTCCGGGCGCGGCGACGGGGGCGCCGTCCGCCGCGTTGGCCGCGCCGTCCGCGGCCGGCGCGTGGAGCGCGACGAGGGCGACCGTGCGGCTCGGGTCGAGCGCGTGCAGGTCCGCCGCGCCGTCGACCGCGAGCGCGGTGAGGTCGACGGGGACCTGCTGCAGGGCCCGGCCCTCGTCGAGGCGGGCGAGGTCGAGCAGGTCCTCCACCAGCGAGCCCATGCGGTGCGCCGAGTCCTCGATGCGGCGCATCGTGTCGTCCATGTCCTCGCGCGTGCTCAGCGCCCCCATGCGGTACAGCTCGCCGTACCCACGGATCGCAGCGAGGGGGGTGCGCAGCTCGTGGCTGGCGTCGGAGACGAAGCGGCGCATCCGCGCCTCGCTCGCCTCGCGGGCGTCGAAGGCCGTCTCGATCTGGGTGAGCATGGCGTTGAGGGAGTGCGAGAGGCTGCCGACCTCGGTCGACCGTGGGCCCTGGGGCACACGGGCCGAGAGGTCGCCCTGCGCGATCTTGGCCGCGGTGGCCTCGATCCGCCGCAGGGGGCGCAGGGACCGGCCCACCCCGCCGTAGGCGACGACCGCGCCCGTGATGGTGATGAGCAGCGCGCTGAGGAACAGCAGCGTGGAGATGCGGTGCACGGTCCGCGTGACGCCGGCGAGCGGCAGCGCGAGGTAGGCCGTGCCGGACTCGCCCGTGACCCTGTTGAGCACCCGCAGCCCGATGGCTCGCCAGCTGGTCCTGCCGCTCAGCGTGGTCCCGTCCGTGCTCTGGGAGCGGGCCGCGAAGGGCGCGGTGAGCCGCTGGGTGTCGGTGGCGGCGGGCGCGCCCTCGAAGCTCGGGTCGCCGTAGCTCGTCGAGAAGCCCCACGTGCGCTGGGTGCCGTCGTCCATCACGATGCCCAGGTAGTACTCCGAGGGGTACACGCTGGTGCCGTTGTCGTTGATGAGCGAGCTCAGGCCGTCGCTGCTCTGGGAGAGCTGGGTGGCGGCCTCTCGGAGCTGGGAGTCCACCTGCGAGACGAGGTAGCGGGAGGTCAGCATCGTCGTCGCCACGGCCGCGACGCCCAGGCCGACGACCAGGAGCGTCGTCGTCAGGAGCACGAGGTTGGCCCGCAGGGGCATGCGGGCCCAGCGGGCCTCCAGCCATCCCACCTGCTGCCGCGGTGAGCGCGGCTGCTCCGCGTCGGGGGCGCCCAGCGGGGACGAGGTGTCGTGCCCGGCGGTCGTCGCGCCGGGGGGCGGGGGGACCGGGGGGAGGCCCTCCCGGGTCGCCGTCGTGCCTCCCACGGCCTCGTCCGAGCCGCGGGTCGTGCTCATGCGGTGCGGGCGGCGACCGGCTGGCGCATCAGGTAGCCCACCCCGCGCTTGGTGTGGATGAGCGGCTCGACCTCGGAGCCGTCCTCCAGCTTGAGGTGGTCGATCTTGCGCCGCAGGTAGGAGATGTAGGACTCGACGATGTTCGCGTCGCCGCCCCAGTCGTACTGCCACACGTGGTCGAGGATCTGAGCCTTGGACAGCACGCGCCCGGCGTTGAGCATCAGGTAGCGCAGCAGCTTGAACTCGGTGGGGGACAGCTCGACCACCTGGCCGGCACGCGTCACCTCGTGGGAGTCCTCGTCCATCACGAGGTCGGCGAAGCGCAGCACGGCCTCGTCCTCGGGGACGTCCTGGGAGGTGCGGCGCAGCACCGCGCGGATGCGGGCCACCACCTCCTCGAGGCTGAAGGGCTTGGTGACGTAGTCGTCGCCACCCACGGTCAGGCCGTTGATCTTGTCCTGGGTGTCGTCGCGCGCGGTGAGGAAGAGGACCGGGGTGTGCTGGCCCTTCTCGCGCATCCGTCGGGTGACGCTGAACCCGTCGATGTCCGGGAGCATGACGTCGAGCACGACGAGGTCGGGCTGCAGGTCGGCCACGAGCTTGAGCGCGCTCGCGCCGTCGGCAGCACCGTGCACCTCGAAGCCTGCGAAGCGCAGCGAGGTGATGAGCAGTTCGCGGATGTTGGGCTCGTCGTCGACCACGACGAGCCGTGCCTCTGGGGTCGCCATGCCGTCCAGCATGCTCCCGGGTTCTGGAGGATTCCTGGGAGCCGAGTGTGCGTGATGTGAAGAGTTGGTGGGAGCCGGGATCAGCGGCCAGAGGGTCGTGGGGCCACACGGCGGCGACGCGCGGCGACGGCGACCGCGGCACCGATGATCGCGAGCCCAGCCAACGCGAGCGGGGCCCACGAGCCGGTACCACCGTCGGTCGTCATGGGAACGGATTCGCTGGGGAGGGTGAATCCCGCTGCTTGGCGACGAGCGTCGAGCGTCGCAGCGGTGTCACCCTCGTGCCAGGCGAGGGCATCGGGGATCGAGAGCCCTGCTGACACGAGCGATGCCCGGGACGATCGAGCGGAATCCGTCAGTCCCACCAGCGGGTCGTCCCCGCCACCACCTCCTGCTTTGCGTGGGCCCGAGATGCGTGCAATCGCATCGTCCTGTGCGAGACGCTTGGCCAAGGCGCTGACGAAGTCTTCGAGGCTGATACGTGATTGCGGCACGTAATACTTTGCACCCGAGTCCAGTGGTTCCAGAGTGGTCCTGTCATTGGTCAGACCGTAGTGCCCGTAAGGCGGTATGTCGACGACTCCGCCTTCCGGATAGCTACGCATCGACGACGGAATGTCGGTGGTGCCGGTGCTGTACTCGCTCACGGTGCCGTCAGGGGCTTGCAGCGCACACACCTCGATGGCCTCCTCCAAGGCAGTTCCATCTGTCTTCACGAGAGCAGGCTGGAAGGGTTCGAGCGCGCAGTAGACGTTCTCCGGCTTCAGGGTGTCATGCGCGCTACCGTCGGAGGAAACCGTGTCCTTCTCGAGGTCGTAGGAGGGGATGGCGAGGCTGAACATCTGAGTGGGAATGCCGTCAGCGGCGGTGACGTCGCCGGTTGGTGTCTTGATGTCTGGATCTGCCTGCACGAAGCTCTTTGCGCTCACCGGCGCGTCGTTGTCGAACCACGCCAGCACTTCATTCGGGATACGGGCTTCGTGAGCAGCCGCGAGTTCTGTCGTTGTGCCGAAGGACAACGCACAGATGATTCCTATGACAATGGAAAATCGCATCGCCGAGTCCTGTCTCTGAGGTGCTAGTAGATCTTCACACGATTGTCGATGCTTCTGAAACTAGGGTTCGCCGTCCCCTGGAACTGCTTGATGGGCATGCGCCCATGGGCGGCGGAAGTGCCAAACCCTACGGCGGCGTTTTGATTCGAATAGTAGACATAGCGGGTGCTGCCCACTTCTTGGTACCCATAGACCGTGACGTAGTGAGTGCCGAGCGTGCCGGGACCGCGCGGGTCCTTCCAACCTATCTCGCCGATGATCGGCCGCGAGGCGTCGATGTTGCTCGTCAGAGGCGACCAGGTGAGCTTCTTTCCGTTCCAGTTCCCGGGGTGTGCGAAGTTTGCAGCGAGTCCGACGGCCATCTCGTCGTGGTTCGCCACTGTGTTGGCGCAGAGCGCGCTGAGCGGGCTGTATCCGTGGATCTGGTTCCAGTAGTAGCACTGCGGGTGGTAGGTCCCTTTGTTGTACCTGACGAGGACCTGGAGTGCGGTGGGCCCACACCACAAGTCTTTCTGCTGCTCGTAGTGCGTGATCGATAGAAGGCGGCTCGTGTCCGCCGTCGCCTCTGGTGCCGCCATCCCGCCGAGCGCGATGGCGAGCGCTGTGGAAACAATGCCCCAGAAGAGCCTTCTCTTCTTCGAGAATCTCATGAAAGAAATCTAGATAACGATACTTCGACTGTCAAGTATCGGATAGGATTTCGCCCGCCTCCGCCGTCGGAGCGACTGCTGGTACGCCGACGGATGACGGGCCCTGCTGGGCCGGGCGTGGGACGAGCAGCCTTCCTCAGGGGAGCTAGACCTCGTCGGGGATCTCCCTACAGGAAGTCGAGCGGGTCGAACTCGGTGAGCGGGATGATCCGGACCCGGGGCAGCGGCGTCTGGAAGGCGTTGACGTCGCGCTCGAGGTCGAAGAGCTCGAGCCCCTTGCTCGCCAGGTCGGCGAGCTGACCGTTCACGAACTCGCGGAAGACCAGCAGGCCCACCCGGTGCCCGGCGTCGAGCAGCGCCTCGACCTGGGGCAGGAAGTCGCCGTCGTGGCTGGCGAGGAGCACGTTCGCGGGCCGGCCGTGGAGCGCCTCGAGGGTGCGCTGGATACCGATGTCGACGACCTTCTCGTGGCCCTCGCCGGCGAGCGGGATCGGCCGGAAGTCCATCGCGAGCAGCGCCTGGACGAACGAGAGCGGCATCGTGCCCGAGGTCGCGTTGAGGAAGAACAACGAGCTCGGCTTCTCGCCCCACAGCTGGGAGGCGAAGGCGTTGATGCGGTCCCAGCGGGGCCGCTCCTCGGGGTTGGGTCGGCGGCCCAGCACGCTCATGCCCAGCGTGGCGTCGATGTTCTCGCCGTCGACGAGCACGTAGGTGGGGAGGGGAGCGACAGGCGTCTCCGGCGCGGGTTCGGTCACGCTACGAGACTACAAGGTCGGGCGGCCTACTCGACCGGCGACCGGGGGTGGTCGGTCGAGAGGTCCTCGGCGTCGACGATGCGGTAGGCGTAGCCCTGCTCGGCCAGGAACCGCTGGCGGTGCGCGGCGAAGTCCTGGTCCACGGTGTCGCGCGCGACGACGGCGTAGAAGTGCGCCGTCCTGCCGTCGGCCTTGGGCCGCATGACCCGTCCGAGCCGCTGCGCCTCCTCCTGGCGGGAGCCGAAGGACCCGCTGACCTGGATCGCCACCGACGCCTCGGGCAGGTCGATCGAGAAGTTCGCCACCTTGCTCACGACGAGCCTGCTGATCTCCCCGCTGCGGAAGGCGTCGAACAGCCGCTGGCGCTCGCGCACCGTCGTCTCGCCCGTGATGAGCGGCGCGCCGATGTGCTCGGAGAGCTCCTCGAGCTGGTCGATGTACTGCCCGATGACGAGGATCTGCTCGCCGTCGTGGCGGCGGATCAGCGTGTCCACGACCGTGTTCTTGCCCGGGGCTGCGGCGGCGAGACGGTAGCGGTCCTCGGGCTCGGCGACCGCGTAGGCCATCCGGTCGCTGTCGGGGAGCGTGAGCCGCACCTCGACGCACTCCGCGGGCGCGATGTACCCCTGGGCCTCGATGTCCTTCCAGGGCGCGTCGTAGCGCTTGGGCCCGATCAGGCTGAACACCTCGTCCTCGCGGCCGTCCTCGCGCACCAGCGTCGCGGTCAGGCCGAGGCGCCGGCGGGCCTGCAGGTCGGCGGTCATGCGGAAGATCGGGGCGGGCAGCAGGTGGACCTCGTCGTACACGACGAGGCCCCAGTCGCGGGCGTCGAGCAGCTCGAGGTGCGTGTACACGCCCTTGCGCCTCGTGGTGAGCACCTGGTAGGTCGCGATGGTGACGGGCCGGATCTCCTTGCGGGCGCCGGAGTACTCCCCGATCTCCTCGTCCGTGAGGCTGGTGCGGCGCAGCAGCTCGTCGCGCCACTGGCGGGCCGAGACGGTGTTCGTGACGAGGATGAGCGTCGTCGTGCCGGAGCGCGCCATCGAGGCCGCGCCCACGATCGTCTTGCCCGCCCCGCAGGGCAGCACGACCACGCCGGAGCCGCCGTGCCAGAACCCGTCGACCGCCTGCTGCTGGTACGGCCGCAGCGACCACGGCCGGTCGTCGTGCGCCGGGTCCGTGGGCGACAGCGCGATGGGGTGCTTCTCGCCGTCGACGTAGCCCGCGAGGTCCTCGGCGGGCCAGCCGAGCTTGACCAGCACCTGCTTGAGGTGGCCGCGCTCGGAGGGGTGGACGGCGACGGTGTCCTCGTCGATGCGCTCGCCGAGGAGCCCCGCGGTCTTCCTGGACCGCAGCACCTCGGTCAGCACCGCCCGGTCCGTGGTCTCGAGGACCAGCCCGTGCGTGGGGTGCTTCGAGAGGGTGAGCCGGCCGTAGCGGTCCATGGTCTCGGCGATGTCCACGAGCAGCGCGTGCGGCACGGGGTACCGGCTGTGCTCGACCAGCGCGTGCACCACCTGCTCGGCGTCGTGCCCCGCGGCGCGCGCGTTCCACAGCCCCAGCGGGGTGAGCCGGTAGGTGTGCATGTGCTCGGGGGCGCGCTCGAGCTCCGCGAACGGGGCGATGGCGCGGCGGGCCTCGGCCGCGCGCGGGTGGTCGACCTCGAGCAGCAGCGACTTGTCGCTCTGGACGATCAGCGGTCCGTCGGTCATCGGGCTCCTTGCTCGGGGGCGGCGTCCGAGGTCTCGGACGCCGGGGGAAGGCGGGTCGCGCTCAGCAGGCGGTGGACGGCGACGGTCAGGTCGGAGTCCCGGGTCAGGTCGCGCAGCCGGATCCTGCCGCCGTCGACGCGCACGGGGACGACGTCGCGGCTCTCGGGCAGGCCGCGCGCGCCGATCACCTCGATGCGCACCGGGCTGCCGCTCGCAGCGGCCTCGCGCAGCACTCCCAACGCTCCGACGGGGTCGGGTGTTCCCGCGCTCGGTGTCCCGGTGGTCGTGGCCGTCCCGGGCCCGTCGTCGGTGGTGTCCCCGCCGGTGTCGGCACCGCTCGCGCGGAGGCGCTGCACGACGGCGCGTGCCCGGTCGGCGTCGGAGCCGTCGTCCCGCTGCTCCGACGCCGACCGGGCACGCGAGGCCGCTCGCCTTCTCCCGGCGGCGATGTCTGCGCCACGGGTCCGTGCGCGTCCGACAGCCGTGACGTCCGCACCGGTGAGGAGGTGGCCGTCCGGCGCCTCGAGCACGGGGCTCGACCCCGCGGCGCGGACGGCCTCGGCCAGCACGGCTGCGGGCACCTGGGCTGCCACGACCGTCGGGGCGAGGAGGAACGCCTCTGCACCCTCGAGGGCGCGATGGGTCAGGATCGCCGCCGCGACGGCGGGGTCCGCGACACGGACGTAGCTCTGCGCCGTGCCGACGCGGACCGTGCCGTGCCGGCGCGCGACGTCGTCGACCAGGTACTCGAGGGGCTGGGGGAGCGGGCTCGGGCTGAAGCGCGCGAGCGCGGCGCGGAGCGCGGTGCCGGACATCCCGGCATCGAGCGCGCGGGTGACCGAGGCGGGGGTGAAACGCACCGTCAGGCCCGCGCCCCGCGACTCCACCTCGCTCGACAGGTCGAGCAGCGACTCGAGCGCGGCGGCCGGCCGGCCGGGGACGACGCCGGTGAGGTCGCCCTGCAGCAGGAGATCCTCCACGGGGGCCGGGAGCATCGCGTCGAGCGCCGCGGTCAGCGTGATGCCGTCCGCACCGCGGGGAGCCGTGCCGTCCGCCTCCAGCTCGGCGACGAGCGCTCGCCCGGCGCGCGAGAGCGCGCCTCGACCGGTGACCCCCCACGAGCGCGTCTCGGCGAGCAGCGCCGCGACGGCGCTCACGGGCGGCACGGCACGGGGCGAGGACCAGGCCAGGACGGCGTGCACCTGCTCGGCGTCGAGCGTGCGCCCGGGGTTCTGCGCCAGCACGGCCAGGACGCGCCGCCGCAGCAGGACCACCCACGGCCGCTCGAGGTCTGCGGCGAGCGCGGCTCGGGCCGCGCCGCGCTCGTCGCGGGTGCCCACCGCCCAGGGTGTGCGGGGCGAGCGCACCCATGCGCGCACGAGCCGTCCCCACTGCTCGGCGGGCGGCGTCGAGAGCCAGTCGTCGAGGTCCACGGTGACGAACGACGCGGGCTCGTCGCCGTCGTCGGCCACGAGCCCCGCCCCGGCGGCGAGCTCGACGACGGCGGCGGCGGTGGCGTCGTCCGTCTCCAGCGCCAGGGCGGTGCGCCGCAGCTCGCGCACGGGCAGGCCACCCGACCGGAGCATGGCCGCCGGCGCCGCGGCCCACGTGCGTGCCAGCAGGGCGGTGTGGCGCAGGAGGTCGAGCGCGGCCGTCGCGGCCTCCGCGTCGACCGCTGCCTGCGCGACCTCGGGACCCGACGGCACCGGTCGGCCGTCGAGCCCGCGATGGGTGCGCCCGTCGCGCAGCACCAGGCCGGTCCTGCGCGGCAGCACCACGTGCTCGGCGTCCACGGCCACGAGCACACCGTGCCGCACCAGCCAGGCGACGACCTCCTGGTGCCGACCGGAGGTCACCCGCCCCACGGGCTGCTCCCAGGTCAGGGCGGCGAGCAGCTCCGCGGCGCCGGGCGGGGCCGCAGCGAGGTCGGGCGGCTCCGGGGTCTGCCCGCCGAGGTCGGGCCCCAGGCCAGCCGGGTACGGCCCCAGCGCCTCGTCCACGCCCGGGGCGGTGCGCCACACCTCGTCACCGGGGCCCTCGTGCCACAGGAGCGCCCGCTCGTGCAGGTCCCGCAGGGCGCCGGTGACGGCCTCGCGCTCCGCCGGGGGTGCGGCCCCCCCGGCCAGCGCGCGGGTCACGTCGTCCGTCGTGGGGCCGGTGCCGTTGCCGCCGGAGCCCGGCGAGACCGAGGTGAGGACGCTGACGGACTCCAGCGCCTGCAGCTGCGGGCGGTCGAGGCGCATGAGGGCCTGCGCCACGCTCGCGTGGGCGGTCACGTGGGTCACGAGGGCGCGCAGCGTCGTGGGCGCGGGACGGAGCAGGTCGGGGCGCAGGGTGAGCAGCGCGACGAGCGCCGCGTCGTCCCGGCGAGCGAGGTCTTCGCTGAACGTGCCCATCTGCACCATTCTAGTTGTGCGGTGCAGGTAGGCTGGATCGCGCGCACCTGCGGCCGAGCACCCGTCGACGCGTGCGCGCCCCATCGTCAGCCGTCGTCAGCCGTCTCAACCCCTCAGCACCGCGCTGACGACCGACCATCTTTGCGAGGTTCTGCGTGCCCACCGGCAAGGTCAAGTTCTTCGACGCCGACCGCGGCTTCGGATTCATCGCTGCCGAGGACGGCAGCCAGGTGTTCCTGCACGCCTCCGCGCTCCCCGACGACGTGACCACCGTCAAGCCCGGCGCCCGCGTGGAGTTCTCCGTCGCGGACGGCCGCAAGGGCCCGCAGGCGCTGACCGTCACTCTCCTGGACCCGATCCCCTCGGTCGCCAAGGCGCACCGCAAGCCGGCGGACGAGATGGCGATCAACATCGAGACGCTCATCACGCTCCTGGACCGGGTGGGCGGCTCGCTGCGTCGCGGGCGCTACCCCGAGCCGGAGCAGGCGGCCAAGGTCGCGACCGTCCTGCGTGCCGTCGCCGACCAGCTCGAGGCCTGAGATGACTCCTTCCGCCCGCTCTGCAGCGACCCGTCCGTCGTCGGCCGGCCCCGAGGCCGAACCGGCCGCTGCGCGTCCCCGCACCCGCAAGCCTGCGCGTGACGCCGTGCTCGAGGGCGCCGTCGACCTCGCCCTCGCGGCTGCGCAGGGCGTCGCGGAGGAGCCCGCCCACGTCGGCGCGCACGAGGGCACGGTCGTCGAGGGCGAGCGGCTGGTCTCGCACCGGTTCGCCTGCGAGCTCAGGGGCTACCGGGGCTGGCACTGGACCGTCACGCTCGCGCGGGTGCCGCGTGCCCGCACCGCGACGGTGTGCGAGGTCGCGCTGCTGCCCGGCGAGGGTGCGCTGGTCGCCCCCGAGTGGCTGCCCTGGTCCGAGCGCCTTCTTCCGGGCGACGTCGGGGCCGGCGACGTGCTGCCCTTCCGCGCGGACGACCCGCGGCTGGAGCCCGGCTACCAGGCGACCGGCGACGAGCAGGAGGACGCGGTCGCGATCGGCGAGCTCGCCCTCGCCCGCGCCCGGATCCTGTCGCGGGACGGCCGGGACGAGGCCGCGCAACGCTGGTACGACGGCGATCGAGGCCCTGCCACGTCGGTCGCGATCCACGCGGCCGCGTCGTGCGCGAGCTGCGGCTTCCTGGTGCCCCTGCAGGGCGCCCTCGGCCAGGTGTTCGGGGCGTGCACCAACGAGTGGTCGCCGGACGACGGCAAGGTCGTCTCGCTCGACCATGGCTGCGGCGCGCACTCCGAGACGGACTCGCCGTCGCGCCCGAGCGACTGGCCGGAGCCGTCCCCGGTGATCGACGAGTCGCGCATCGACGCCGTCTCGCTGGGGGAGCCGGGCAGCGAGCCCGACGCCGGCTGAGGGGCGACGACCGCCTCCGGTGCTGCGCCGGGCCCGCCCTCGTCGGGTGAACCCGGAGGAATTCGGCGATCCGAGTCGCCTTCTGTGCTGTTGCGCGGGATGATGGGTGCGTGCCTACCGGGCGGCAGCGCCGCATGCGGTCGCTGGCGGGGGAGAGCCGATGGGCGCACCGGGCCGAAGGCCCGTTCAGCACATGCTGGCCCGCCTCACCGACAATGCTCAGGCAGCGCGGCGATCATGGGACAGCAGAAACCTTGCGTGCGGCCCGGCCGAGCGAATCTCGTCCGCCAGCTGCCGCTCGTCACTGGAGGGAACAACATGCGTGAGGGAACTCGTGGGACTGCGGTCTCACGTCGTCGCCGGATGTCGGCGGCCGAGGTTCGGGGGGCGATGCTCGAGGCTGGGCGCCGGTCTATCTGGAACGCGGGGCTCACGCTCGATCTCAACGACTCCCACTTCGACGACCTGATCCGCGACGCCTCGGTGCCGCGGTCGTCGGTCTTCCGGATCTGGCAGACGAAGGCGGACTACCTCGTGGACCTCTACGAGTCGGTCACCGCGTCGGGCATGCAGGACCTGCGCGAGAGCGTCGTGGACGCCGGCACCTTCGGGTCGGCGACGGAGCTGCTCGACAGCCGCAGCGACCTGCTGAGCAGCGCCGAGGGTCGCCGAGCCCTGCTCCTGGAGATCGTGCGCACCGGCGTCGCCGCGAACCTCGAGCGGATGTCGAACCACCCGCACTGGCACAGCTACGCGCAGCTCATGATCTCGGCGCCCGTGCTCCTCGACCTGCCGGACGGCGACCGGATCGCAGCGGCGCAGATCGCGACCGAGCGCTCGTCCTTCATCGCGGCCTTCGCGGACCGGTACCGCTCGCTGTTCGACTCCCTCGGGCTCAGGCTCAAGAACCCGGCTCTCGGCTACGAGCACTTCACGGTGGCCAGCGTCGGGGTCGTCGAGGCCTTCGCGATGCGCAACGTGCTCGCCTCCACCGTCCCGACAGCGGACACCGCCTCGCCGACCCTCAAGGAGCTCGTCACCGGAACGGTGCCCGCTCCGGGGCTCGACGGCGAGGACGCCCCGTGGCTCCCTGTCGCGGTCGCCTTCCTCGGCGTGGTGGACGCGTTCTTCGAGCCGGCGGAGTGATCCCGGCCGGAGACTGACCGCTCGTCCCGAACGAAGGACGCCCCCGCCGCGCGGTGGGGGCGTCCTTCGTGTGTCCGGGCCGACGCGGCTCGGGCGCTCGGTCCCCGCGGGTGGCGACTCTAGCCCCGGCGCCTGCGGCGCACCCAGAGCAGGCCGAGGCAGCCCAGCGCGAGACCGGCGAGGCAGATCGGGACCAGGTGGCCCGTCGTGGCGCCGAGGACGGTGACGACGACCGCCACGAGCAGCACGGCGGCCCACACCGCCATCCCCGCGAGGATGACGGTGCGCAGGTCCAGCTCGAGGGGCTCGGGCTCGGGGCGGCCGCGGTCCGCGGGCCGGGGTGAGAGCAGCCGTGCGAGCGGTCGGCGCGACGAGGAAGGCACCCGCCCAGCCTAGAGGGTCGGAGCGCCGCAGGCCCCTGCCGCCATCTCGCCGCTATCGTTTCCATGGCTAATGAGTTAGACTAACGACATGCCCGCGCCCGATCCGTGCCTCCCCGGGAACCTCGGCGCCGACCTGCGGGTGGCGACCGGTCGGCTGCAGCGCTCGCTGCGACGGCAGCGGGGTGCGGCCGAGCTGCCCGAGGGGCAGTTCCTCACGCTCTCCGCGCTCCACCGCCACGGCCCCATGACTCCGGGCGCGCTCGCCGAGCACGAGCAGGTGCGCCCGCCCTCGATGACCAAGATCGTCAACCAGCTCGCCGAGCAGGGGCTCGTCGTCAAGACGGGCAGCGAGTCCGACAGGCGGCAGGTGAGGGTCGAGATCACCGAGGCCGGCACCCGTGAGGTCCGTGAGACCCGTCGTCGTCGGGACGCCTGGCTCGCGACCCGCCTGGAGACGCTCGACGACGGCGAGCGGCAGCTCCTCGAACAGTCCTGCACGATCCTTCTCAAGCTGATGGAGACATGACCCAGACCTTCGCCTCGCTCCGTTACTTCAACTACCGCGTCTGGTTCTCGGCCGCGCTGGTGGCCAACATCGGCACGTGGATGCAGCGGGTGGCCCAGGACTGGGTGGTGCTCACGGTCCTCTCCGACAGCTCCGGCCTCGCGGTCGGCATCGTCACCGCCCTGCAGTTCCTGCCCGCGCTGCTGCTGTCACCGATCGCAGGCCTGACCGCGGACCGCGTGGACCGGCGGCGGCTGCTGATGGTCACCCAGGGGTCGATGGGCGTCCTCGCCCTCGGTCTCGGTGCGCTGGTGCTCTCGGGGCACGCGCAGCTGTGGCACGTCTTCGGCTTCGCGATCGCACTGGGCGTCGTGTCCGCCTTCGACGCGCCGGTCCGCCAGACCTTCGTGGCCGAGCTCGTGCCGGCCGCGAGCCTGCCCAACGCCGTCGGGCTGAACTCGGCCTCGTTCAACGCGGCCCGCCTCATCGGCCCGGGCCTGGCCGGGCTGCTCATCGCCGCCGTCGGGCCCGGCTGGGCCTTCCTCGTCAACGGCGTCTCCTTCGGCGCCACGATCGCCGCGATGATGTTCATGCGCCGGTCCGAGGCCTTCCCCCTGCCGCGGGCCACGCAGGCCAAGGGCCAGATCCGCGAGGGCGTGCGCTACATCCTGGGGCGCACCGACCTGCTGGTGATCATCGTGGTCGTCGGCGTGGTGGCGACCTTCGGGCTCAACTTCCAGCTCACCTCCGGCGTGATGGCGCGCAACGAGTTCGGCAAGGGGGCGGGGGAGTACGGCATCCTCGGCTCGGTCCTCGCGATCGGCTCGCTCGGGGGCGCGCTGCTCGCCGCGCGGCGCAAGCAGCCCCGGGTGCGGCTCGTGGTGGGGGCGGCGCTCGCCTTCGGGGTGGCCTCGGGGGTGATGGCCCTCATGCCCTCCTACCTCACCTACGCGATCTCCTGCGTGCCCGTCGGCTTCTTCTCCCTGACGATGCTCACCGCCGCGAACGCCACGATCCAGACGACGACCACGCCCACCATGCGCGGTCGCGTGCTCTCGCTCTACCTCATGGTGATGATGGGCGGGACGCCGATCGGCTCGCCGCTGGTCGGCTGGATCGCCGGGGCGTGGGGACCGCGCTGGTCCATCGGCTTCGGTGCGATCATCACGATCGTCGTCGCGCTGGCCGCCGTCGCCTGGACGCGCCACCGCTGGAGCTACCGCGTCGCCTACCAGCGCGAGTCCCGCCCGCGTCTCCAGGTCGTCTACGACGAGGAGCGCCCCCGGCGCGCCGCGTGACCGGTGGGTGGGTCAGCCCAGGTGCGCGACGACGTGGTCGATCGAGGCGGTGAGCGCCTCGACGTCGTCCGGGTCGACCGCGGGGAACATCGCGATGCGCAGCTGGTTGCGGCCGAGCTTGCGGTACGGGTCGACGTCGACGACGCCGTTCGCGCGCAGGACGGCGGAGACGGCCGACGCGTCGACGTCGTCGGAGAAGTCGATCGTGCCCACCACGTTCGAGCGGTGCGCGGGGTCGGCGACGAACGGCGTGGTCCAGCTCGTGCGCTCGGCCCAGGAGTACAGCCGGGAGGCGGAGTCGGCGGTGCGGCCCGTCGCCCACGCCAGACCGCCCTGCGCGTTCATCCAGTCGATCTGCTCGGCGAGCAGGAACAGGGTCGCGACGGCAGGCGTGTTGAGCGTCTGGTCCGCCCGCGAGTTCGTCAGCGCGACCTTCAGCGAGAGGAACTCGGGGATCCAGCGGGCACTCGCAGCGATCTCCTCGATGCGCTCGACGGCGGCCGGCGAGACGACCGCGAGCCACAGGCCGCCGTCGGCGGCGAAGGACTTCTGGGGGGCGAAGTAGTAGACGTCGGTCTCGGCGACGTCGACCGCGAGCCCGCCCGCGCCCGAGGTCGCGTCGACCACCGTGAGGGCGCCCTGCGCCGCCGAGCCGGGGACGCGGACGACCGGTGCCGCCGCGCCCGTCGAGGTCTCGTTGTGCGGCCAGGCGTAGACGTCGACGCCTTCGGCCGGCGCCGGGAGCACCACCCCGCCGGGGTCGACGGCGGTGACGAGGGAGTCGGCCAGGAACGGCGCGCCGCCGGTGGCCGCGGCGAACTTGCCGCCGAACTCCCCGAAGACGCCGTGCGCCGCGCGCTCGCGCACGAGGCCGAACGAGAGGGCGTCCCACAGCGCCGTCGAACCGCCGTTCCCGAGGACGACCTCGTACCCGTCCGGCAGGGAGAGCAGGGTGCCGAGACCCTCGCGCACACGGCGCACCAGGTTCTTGACGGGCGGCTTGCGGTGGGAGGTGCCCATGAGCTCGTGCCCGGTCGCGAGCAGCGCGGAGAGCTGCGCGTCGCGGACCTTGCTGGGACCCGAGCCGAAACGGCCGTCGCGGGGGAGGAGATCGGCGGGGATGGTCAGCGCGGTGGTCACCGACCCAGGATAGCGATCCCGCTCCTCGCGCCGGAGCGGTCGGGGCGCGCGAGGGGCTCCGCCGGCGGCGAACGACACGACGTCCTGTCAGCACGAGACGATAGGCTTGGCCGGGAGCCGAGGAGCAGCCGACGAGAGCAGCCGGACGGGTCCCGAGGGCCCGTCTGCCAGGAGGAACACGTGACCGACCTGATCGACACCACGGAGATGTACCTGCGCACCATCTACGAGCTGGCCGAGCAGGGCATCGTCCCCATGCGCGCCAGGATCGCCGAGCGACTGGGCCACTCGGGCCCCACCGTCTCCCAGACCGTCGCCCGGATGGAGCGGGACGGGCTCGTCGTCGTCACCGACGACCGTCACCTCGAGCTCACCCCGGAGGGGCACGGCAAGGCCATGCGCGTCATGCGCAAGCACCGGCTCGCCGAGCGTCTGCTGACCGACGTCATCGGCCTCGAGTGGGCCTACGTGCACGACGAGGCCTGCCGCTGGGAGCACGTGATGAGCGAGCAGGTCGAGCGCCGGCTGGTCGACATCCTCGACCACCCGCACTTCTCCCCCTACGGCAACCCGATCCCCGGGCTCGACGAGCTGGGGGAGAGCAGCACGGCCACGGCCTTCCTCGACGGTGTCGTCTCGGTGCCGGCGGACAAGGGCATCGAGGACGGCCAGGAGCCGCAGCGACGTCAGGTCGTGCGCCTCGGCGAGCCGATCCAGACCGACATCGAGCTGCTCGGCGAGCTCAAGGCGGCGGGCATCCTGCCGGGCGCCAGCGTCGACGTCGCGCTCAACGGCAGCACCTTCACGTTCTCCGTGGCGGGCTCGGGCACGGCGCTGGACCTGGGGCGCGACCTCGCCCGCCACGTCTTCGTGGCGTCCTGACGGCGCGCTGTCAGCATCCGTCTGTGTCCTGACGGGCACGTGGTCTTCATGCGGAAAAAACCCGTGATCAAAACGTGACTTTTGTGGTGACGCCGGGTTACGATCGATCGTCCGCACAGCCACCAGGCCGACGGACGCACCCGCGGAACGCCGAGCCCTGTCGCCGCGTGTGCTCATCACGACCGTGACAGGGGCGGGGGAACCACCTTCGGGTGCTGGTGACAGCATCCTCGGGGTGAAGCCGAGCGGGACCAGCTCCCGACGGCCGGGCTACCTTCCAGCCCGAACCCGACAGCTCACCTCGTAGGCGCTGGGAGACATACGTGAGCACTGCCATCCGAGGGCGCCACCGCGCTGCGCGCCGCCCGATCACGCCGTTGACGACGATGAGCCGGGCCGCCGCCCAGGGACTGGGCACCGCGGGTCGTCGCACCGCTGTCGTCGCCGTGTCCTCCGGGCTCGCCGCCTCGCTGGTCGGTGGGGCCCCGGCCCTTGCCGCCGACGTCGTCAGCTCGGGCACCGACGTCCAGACGCTCGCCGGCGTCGCGCTGGAGAGCCTGGAGACCGCCCCGACGGTCGTGGTCGCCGAGGACGCGATCTGGACCGACGACGACGCCGCGCTCAAGGTCAAGGCCGCTCCCGAGAAGGAGGAGGAGCCGGCCGTCGCCGCCAGCACGCTGCGCACCACGGTCACGGCCTCCCGCTCGAGCGAGCGCGCCCCGATCACCGACAGCAGCACGTCGACGCGGTCGAGCACGCGTTCGGCGAGCACCTCCACCTCGATCGGCGGTCTGGACGACGGCACCGACACGGACGCCGGCATCGGTGCCCAGGTCGCCGAGATCGCCAAGCGCTACATCGGTGTCCCTTACGTCTACGGCGGCAGCACGCCGTCCGGCTTCGACTGCTCCGGCTTCACCTCCTACGTCTACGCGAAGGTCGGCATCTCGCTGCCGCACTCGTCGACGGCACAGCGCAGCGCCGGGCGCGTGGTCTCTGCGGCCGACGCCCGTCCCGGCGACATCATCTGGAGCCCCGGGCACGTGGCGATCTACCTCGGCAACGGCAAGCAGATCGACGCCCCGCGCCCCGGTCACACCATCCAGATCCGCAGCATCTGGCAGTCGAACCCGGTGTTCATCCGCGTCGGCTGATCGCGGACGCCCCGGAACAAGGGCCTGGTCGACGACGATGTCGGCCGGGCCCTTTCGGCTCCCACCTGCTGCTTTTCTCACCAAGGGCAGGTAAAATCGGGGTTGCAAGGTCACACCTCGACACGAGCGGCGCCGACTCCGGGGGCGGTGCCCGAAGGAGCGGACATGGGAAGTTCCACCGAGGTCATCGTCGGCGTCGACGGGTCGGTCGCGAGCCAGCACGCCCTGGACTGGGCGATCGCCTTCGCCAGGAAGACCGACCGGCCGCTCGTCGCCATCTGCTCGTACTCCCTGCCGTCCTTCACGACGGCGTCGCTCGACGGGGGCTACGCCGCCCTCGACGACTCCGCGATCGCCGCGGGCGCGCAGGAGGTGGCGGACGGGGCCCGCACCAGGGCGCAGGCGGCCGGGCTGAGCGCGGAGGCGCACATCGTCGCGGGCGACGCCGCGGGCGCGCTGATCGAGGCGAGCCGGTCCGCGGGCCTCGTCGTCGTGGGCACCCGGGGCGGCTCGGGGTTCTCGGAGCGCCTGCTCGGGACCGTCTCCTCCGCGCTGCCCGCGCACGCGGGCTGCCCGACCGTCGTCGTGCCGCTGCGGTACGGGCGCCCCGACGGCGCCGCGCCCGACCTCCTCCCGCCGCTCCCGCCGATCTCCCGGATCGTCGTCGGGGTGGACGGCTCGCCCACCTCCTACGCGGCGCTCAAGATCGCCATGCGCCAGGCCCGGCTCTGGGACGCCGAGCTCGTCGCCGTGGGCGGGGTGCCGATCGCCTCCGGGGCGGGCCTGCTCGCGTGGCTGCCGGCCACCGTGGACCGTGATCAGGTGATCGCCGACCTCAAGGAAGGCCTCACGGAGCTCGTCGAGCAGGCGCAGGCGGAGGTCGGGGACGTCCCGGTGAAGATCGTCGTGCTGGACGGCACCGGCGCCGAGCTGCTCACGGAGTTCTCCAAGAACGCCGACCTCGTGGTGCTCGGCTCACGCGGGCGCGGAGGCTTCGCGGGACTGCTGCTGGGATCGACGAGCCAGGCCGTGCTGCACCACTCGGCATGCCCCGTGCTGGTGATCAACCGGCGGTGCGACGCAGACGCCGACGAGCCGCAGGAGAGCGACGGGGAGACGGGTCGAGCGGCTCGCGGCTGAACACCGGCGGCGGCGGCCCGAAGGCGTGGGCCGACTGCGCGACCACCGTCCGACCGAGCGACCGGGCGCCCACGACGCCGACCACGGCCCCCACGCCGAGCGGGATGAGACGACCCAGGACCAGCCCGGACTGCTTGGCGACCTGGTGGCGGACCAGCCGGCCCGTCAGCGCCCGGTTCACCTGGGCGACCGTCGAGCGCGGCACGAGCTTGAGCAGCCCCCGCCCCCACCCGACCGCACCAGGCGTCAGGATCTCCGCCACGGCGCGCGAGCCCTCCGGGCCCAGGACGGTGGCCAGCAGCAGGGCCCGTCGCCGGGCCGGGTCCTCGGAGGTCACGCCGTGCACGTCGGCCACGGCGAGAGCGTAGGCGGCCGACGCCGTCAGGTAGGTCCCGACGTCGCCCACGCTCAGGGCCGTGCCCGTGGCCGCGCCGACGGCGGGCAGCGCCGCAGCCACCCCCACCGCCCCGCCGGCGCCCTGCAGGAGCCGTAGGTACTGCGAGGCGAGGATCTCGATCACCTGTGCGGGGCTCGCCCCGGGATGACGACGGCGCACGCGGTCGACGTGCTGCTGCACGGTCGTCGTGGGGACCGCCGCGGCACGGTCGATCGCCAGCTCGAGAGCGCGGTGGACCTGGTCGCGGAGCCGGGAGGGGCGCAGGGACAGCCGGCTCAGGAGATCGCCTCCGCCGCGGCAGCGGGAACGGCCGGCGCGGGGTGGGCGACCGGCGCGTGGTCGATCGTCGCACCGTGCTCGATCGTCTTGCCGACCGTGCAGGCCTGGTCGATCGCGCGGCCCATGATGTCCAGCACCTTGCCGCGGGTCGCCTCGTCGAGGGCGTCCAGGTCGAGCCGGATGCTCTCCACGAAGTGCGTGTAGCGGTTCTCCGCCACGTTCTTCTCCGCGTCGACGACCACGGTCATGGGGAAGTCCTCGCCGAGGCGGCGCGAGAGCACCGCGTCGGAGCTCATGGCCGCGCAGGCGCCGAGCGCGACCTTGAGCAGCTCTCCGGGGGTGAAGGTGTCGGGGAAGGCGGCGTCGCCGATCCGGACGACGCCGCCGCGGGGCGAGTAGCCCGTGTAGCGACGGTGCGACTCGCGCACCACCGTGACGGGGGCCGAGGCCGGGTTCGTGGGATCGGCGGTGGCGACGGCCGGCGTGGTGCCGGGTGCGGCGGCGGACGTGCTGGTGGGGGCGACGGCGTTCTCGGTCATGCGGTCCATCCTTTCACCGGGACGGCCGGGCGTCGCGGGCGGCTCGCACCGCGGACCCGCCGGCATGTCGGATGAACACGTGCGCGGATCGCCGCATTCCTGGTGCCCCTCGTTCCGCTAGTCTTGGAGACGGTCCAGCGCCCGTAGCTCAGGGGATAGAGCACCGCTCTCCTAAAGCGGGTGTCGGCAGTTCGAATCTGCCCGGGCGCACCACGCACGATGCCCAGGTCGAGGACCTCGACCTGGGCATCGCGTGTCTCCCCGGCGAGCAGGGGCTCGGGGCCGGTCAGCCGAAGCGGCCGTTGACGTAGTCGAAGGTGCGCGCGTCCTGGGGCTCGGAGAACATCGCGTCGGTGTCCCCGTGCTCGACGATCCGGCCGGGGGTGCCGGCCTCGGCGAGGAAGAACGCGCACTGGTCCGAGACCCGTGCGGCCTGCTGCATGTTGTGGGTGACGATGACGATGGTCACCTCGCGCGACAGATCGGTGATGGTCTCCTCGATGCGCCGGGTCGACGTCGGGTCGAGCGCCGAGCACGGCTCGTCCATGAGCAGCACCCGTGGCGTGACCGCGAGCGCGCGGGCGATGCACAGGCGCTGCTGCTGCCCGCCCGAGAGCCCGCCGCCCGGCGCGCGCAGGCGGTCCTTGACCTCGTTCCACAGGCCCGCCCGGGTGAGCGACGACTCGACGAGCTCCTCCCGCACGCCCTTGTCGACCTTGCGGCCGGTGAGGCCCAGCCCGGCGACGACGTTGTCCTGGATGGACATGGCAGGGAAGGGGTTCGGCTTCTGGAAGACCATGCCGATGTGCCGGCGGGCCTCGGTGACCCGCTTGGCGGGGTCGTAGATGTCCGCGCCGTCGAGCAGGACCTCCCCGGCCAGCGCGGCCGTCGGGACCAGCTCGTGCATGCGGTTGAGGATGCGCAGGAAGGTCGACTTGCCGCACCCCGAGGGGCCGATGAGCGCGGTCACCCGGCCGGCAGGCATCTCGAGCGAGACCCGGTCGAGCACCTTGTGCTTGCCGAACCAGGCGGAGACGCCCCGGGCGTGCACGCTGGCGAGGCCGCCGTCGCCGGGCGCGGCGCCGTCCCCCGCTGCGCCGTCGGGGCGCCGGGGCGGGGGGAACGCGGGCACCGGCGGCAGCACGGCGGTCGCGGGACCGGCCGTCCGGTCGCCCGGGGTCGAGAGCGTGTTCGCGGTCATTCTCGCAGTGAACCAGGACGAGATGACGCCCGGTGAACAGCGAGGTGAACAGCCCGGTGAACAGAGAGGTGAACAGTGCGGGCCGCCGTGGCCCGGTGGGTCACAGGAGGTTCGGCAGCAGGACCATGACCTGGTGCGCCGCGAGCACCCCGCAGAGCAGGACCAGCGGCACGCCGACCACCCAGGCCTGGCTGCGGCCCCACCAGCGTCGCAGCAGCACCGTGAGCAGCACGACGACGGCGAGGGCACCGAGGCAGATCACGAGCCAGGGCCACGCCGAGCCGTCCCCCGCGTAGGCCGTCTCGTCGGCGGGGAGCTCGGCGTAGGAGAGCACCTGCTGCGGGGTGGCGAAGGGCTCGGAGACGAGGTCGGCGTCGACCCGGACGACGTCGTCGGGCAGGAGCCGGCCGCCGGTCGCGCTGACCAGCGTGAGCCGCCCGGCGCCCGGGGCGAGCACGGGCGGGAGCGGGTCGCCCGAGCGGCGCACGCCCGAGACCCGGTAGGTGGCCTCGCCCTGCCCCGTCACCGTGGTGATGACGTCCCCCACCGCCAGCGCCGCGATGCCGCCGAACGGGCCGCCGTAGGCGGCCTGGCGTCCCATCAGGACGCTCGCGCCGGCCTGCCCCGGCAGCACCGTGTCGCGGCGGTGGCCCGGTCCCGAGACCATCACGCCCGACGTGGTGCCCTCGAGCACGACGTCGTCGAGCCCGAGGGCGGGGACGCGGACGATCGCGACGCCCGTGCCGAGCGGGAGCAGGTGGTCGTCGCCGCCCACCTGACCGACGGGGGCGGTCCCGTTGGCGAGCTGGTAGCGGAAGTCGTCGTACGCGACGTGCTGGTCCCGCGCCGCCCGCAGCGGTGACACCAGGACCGCCTGCAGCACCACCGCGAGCAGCAGCGCACCCACGACGGTGACGACGGTGGCCACGAAGCGGGTGCGCTGCGCGGGCGCCGGGTGCGGGAGCGCCGCGTCGAGCCGGGGGAGCGTGGAGATCACGTCGGGTGCCTTCCTGGGGGTGCGTCGTCGGGGGCCGCGGCCCGCTGTCGTGCGTCAGCCGCCCCGTCCCCGGCAGGGACCGGGGACGGGGCGGCTGCGCGGTGGGGTCACTTCTTCTTGACGGTGACCTTCGTCTTCTTGGAGCTGGCCGCCTTCACGGTGGCCGAGCCCTTGAAGGCGGCGACGAGCTTGTGCTTGCCGGCCTTCAGGCCCTTGAGGGTGACCTTGGCCTTGGTGCCCTTGAGCTTCGCCTTGCCGAGGGTCTTCTTGCCCTCCTTGACCGTCACCTTGCCCGCGGCCTTGGCGCTGGACTTCACGGTGACGAGCAGGACGGTCTTCGTCGTGGTGGCCTTCTTGACCTTGACCTTGACCTTGGCCTTCGCCTTGGTCTTCGTCGTGCCCCCGGGGGTGGTGATCGGAGCCGTCCCGGTCGAGGACTTGGCGACGGTGACCGCGACGGGCGCGGACACGGAGGCGGCGACGCCGGTCAGCGCCGGGACGAACGTCGCGGTGACGGCGACGGACCCGGCCGTGGCCGGCGTCCAGGTGGCGCTGCCCTTGACGGCGCCCTCGGCGACGGTGCCCTGGGCCAGCAGCCTGCCCGTGGCGTCCTCGAAGGTCACGGTGCCGCCGCCGTTGCCGAAGGACGTGACGTCGGCGGAGAGGGTGGTGGCGGTGCCGGCCTTGGCGCCGCTGACGGGGTGCAGCGTCGTGGTGCTCGTCGAGGGCTGGTAGGCGCGGACGCTGGTGTCACCGCACGCGTTGGCACCGGTGCCGGTCATGAGGCCGAAGCCGTAGGCCGTGATGACCGCCGTCTGCTGGCAGACGAGCGAGGAGGTGCCGACGAACGCCTGGTGGATCGCCGAGGTGTCGTCGTCCGCGAGGCTCGAGGGGACGATGTTGTACACCTTGCGGGTGTAGGCGTTGAAGCTGCCGTTGAGCGCGTAGGCGGTGCCCGAGCCGGTGGTCGGGGCGACGCCGTCGACCGAGTTCACCACGGCGCCGGCCCGGTGGTCGGTGATCTTGCCGTTGGCCTGCGCGACCCACTGGCCGATCGAGAAGGGCACGATCGTGCCACGGTTCTGGGCGGCGGTGCCGCTGGTGAGCGCGGCTCCCTTGTGCTCCTGGACGTCGGCCCCCGAGAGGTCCTTGTCCTTGAGGTTGGGGTAGGTGTTGGCGGCGATGTCCGTCTCGCTGATGCCCACCTGGCCCAGCCAGTACGAGCGGGTGCCTGAGCCGGCCTGCGGGATGAAGGTCGAGATCGTCGTGACGCGGTCGGCCCCGGACGGGTCCGGTGCGCCCTTGGCGACCAGGGTGCGCGTCGTGCCGGTGACGGCGACGCGGTCGACCTGGCCCTTGAAGATCTGGGTGACCTCCGCCTTGGAGAGGTTGGTCGGCAGGTCGCTCGTGGCGGACGTCGCGTAGGTCACGGCGTCGATGGCGAACGGGATGTAGGTGAGCACGCCGTCGGGCACGACGTCGCTCGCGCTCGCGCCGCTCGAGGAGCGGGCGAAGTCGATCTGGCCCGCCGCCTGGGCGGTCGTGACCTGCGCCGACGGGCCACCGAAGGTGGCGACGGCCGCCGCCTCGGTCTGACCGATCGCGACGCGGAGCAGGTCGCGGCCCGCACCGGAGCCGTTGGCGCGCGGGATCGCGGTGCCGCCGGCGCGGGTGACCACCGTGGTCGCCGCGTTCGTCGCGTCGTAGGAGGCGATCTTGCCGCCGCCGATCGCCGCCGCGACGGCGTTCATGACGTCTTGCGTGGTGTCGGAGCCCAGCCCGGCGAGGGTGCCGAAGGTCCCGGAGGCGGGGTCGGCGCTCGCGGGGGCGACGATGCTCCCGAACGCGAGAGCCGTGGCTCCCAGGCCCAGGGCGAGCCGCGTGAAGGTGTTCACCTTCATGGATGTGGTTCCTCTCGTGATGGCGACGACGCGATCGCTCAGGGGATTGTCAGGCGTCGCTCGCAACGTAGGAGGGCAGCGTCAACTCCGGGCGAACCGCAGGAGAACTCGGGGTGCCCGGCCGGAGAAGATCGACCGTCGCGGGCCGGTCCGAGGTGAACACCGCGGGTCACGGCGCCGCGTCCGCGTCCCGCGCCTCGAGCACGGCGGCGCGACGCAGCAGCACGGGCCCGAGGAGCGTGCCGGGCAGGCCCAGGCCGAGCGCACCCACGAGGCCGAGGCGGGCCGGCCCCAGGTCCGCCCGGGCGGTCACCACGGGGTCGACGGCGGTGGCCTCCGGCTCGAGCACGCCCTGCGGCGCGCTCGGCGGCGCGGGAGCCGCGGGGGGCGTCGCTGCCGCGGTGGGCGCGGGCGTCGGCGGCGTGCCCGACGGCGCCGGTCCGGCCGGCGCGTCCGAGGGCGTCGGCGTCTCGCTCGGGCCGGGGGAGGTCGGTGCGGGCGTCGACACGGGCTTCGGGGCCGGGCACAGGGCGGCGACCTTCGTGGTGCTGGTGAGGGTGCTCGCGAGCGCCTTCCCGGAGGCCACCTCTGCCGCCGTCAGCGGCAGGTACCCGGGCAGCAGCCGGCCCTTGGCCGTGCCCTGCACCTGGCCGGTGGTCACCGCGTACCGCAGGAACCGCGCGTAGTCCTGCCGCTCGTCCGTGTCGGCCTGGCACACGGAGACCGCGGCGTAGCTGAGGGTGCTGAGCGGGTAGGCGCCGAGCGACCGAGCACCGCCGTCGTACACCGTGACCCCGGGAGCGTCGCCGCTGGCGGGCATGGCGTCGATGCCCGCGGTGACCGAGGCCGCGGTCGCGGCGACGGTCTCGCCCGCCTGGTTCACGAGCGCGGCGGTGCGCAGCCCGTAGCGCTGCGCGGACACGAGCGTGGTGATCGACATCTCGAAGCGGTGGCCCGGCAGCTGCGCGCCCGAGGAGGTGAACGCGGGCGGCAGCTTGTACGGGTCCCACACGACCTTCGCCCCAGAGTCGCCGCGCTGGGTGCGGTAGGCGGCCTCGCGCATGTCGTTCATGTAGGGCAGCAGGTCGAGCGTGCCGTACCCGGGCTCCGGCACGACGGTGCTCTGCCGGTAGGTGCTCAGGTCGGCCTTGGGGAAGGAGTCCGTGGTCGTGTCGGTCGCCAGGCCCAGGGAGAGGTAGGCCGGGTTGATCCGCATGCCCCACTCGTCGGGCTTCCCCGCGAGGAAGGCCGCCGCGTAGGGGTCGGCGCGCAGCCACGCCCAGACCTCCGCCACGGCGTCCGAGGAGCCCAGGCTCACCAGGAGCCCCTGGGGGCCGGCGGTCGCGACGAAGTCCTCGAACTCCGGGTTGAGCTCGACGAACTCGGGGTCGGTGACGATGCTGCGCGGGTTGTCGGCCAACGGCTTCCCGGACCCGCCGCCGGGCACGTCGGAGCGGTAGGACTGCGTGAGGAGCTTGGCGACGAGGCGCGCGTCGAGCGTGAGCTGCTCGACGGGTGTGCCGTTGCGGTCCATGCGCTCGCTCGAGAGCTGGTAGTCACGGTCGATGTTGAAGGCGACGACGAGCGCGGAGCGGGCGACGGGGGTGTACAGCACGGGGTGGCTGCCCGCCTGCTCGCTCGTCAGCGGGCGTGAGACCACGCCCATGCGGGAGGCGCCGTCGACGCTCGACACGATCTGGGTGCGTGCCTCGGCGTCGCCGATCTGGGAGAAGCCGTAGGTCGTCCCCGTGGAGCACAGCTGCGCCTGCCAGGAGGTCATCGCCTCGGTGAAGACCTCGTGGCCCACGATGCGCCGCTCGGGCTGCCCGAGGGCGCACGACGTGCCGATCCGCTGGAACGACAGCGGCACGACGATGCGGTCCGCCCAGCTCGTCGCGGACAGCGGCGAGCCGGAGACGAGGCCGTCGGGCGTCTGGGACGCCGGGGTGCCGTCGGCGAGCGTGTCGCCGCGCGGCACGATGACGAGCCAGCAGTCGCGGGTGCTGCCGCTCGAGGTGACCCCGCCGCAGCCGAGCTGGGGCGCCTCGAGCGCCGTCTGCGTGGTGAACACCGCGATGCCCGTGCCGTCGGCCCCCGTGCGCGCCGCCGTGATCTCGTTGGTGGTCGTCGAGGTGAAGTACGGCGAGAAGTCGATCACGGAGTCGCCGTCGACGGTGCGGAAGGGCACCGCGTAGGCCTTGAGGTTCGGGTTGGTGCGCGGCGGGGGCACCAGGAAGTCCTTGTCGTAGGCCTGGCGCGGGTCCTCGCCGCGGCTCAGGGTGCGCCCGGCCGTGCGGTCGCCCAGCAGCCCCGAGAGGCCGGAGGCGGGCGCGCCCCACTGGCACTGCTGGGGGGTGGGCCCGTCGGGGGCGTCGCCCCAGCACTGCATGATCTGCAGGAAGTCGTGCCCGAAGGTGCCTTCCGGCGTCGGACGCCCTCCCGACCACGTGATCGTCAGGCCCTGGTTGGTGATGTCCTCGGTCTGGTCCACCGAGACCTGGAGCCGCTTGAGCGCCTCGTAGGAGGGGCTGGACTCGTCATGGCCGGGCAGGCTCGCCCAGTCGATCGTGACGGCCGACGACGACGTCGTCCCCGTCGCTGTCACGGTCGCTGCGGCGGCCCCGGCGCCTCCGGCCCCGGCGGCGACCGCGGCGACGCTGCCCAGGACGGTCGTCGCCAGGCCGAGCATCGTCGTGACGGCACCGACCCGGCGCAGCGTGCGCGCCCTCATCGCCCGGCCGCCGTCGTCCTGCGGGGGCGGCGCGGCGCCCGCTCGTCCTCGCGGCGGCGCGGCAGCACCCCGGAGAGCAGCGGGGGCAGCAGGACGAGGGCGAGCAGCCCGGCGACGGCCAGCCCCACGGCGACCGACGGCGTGGAGCCCGCGGAGGAGGTGGTCGTCTCGACAGGCTCGGCGACCACGTTCTGGCACACCCCCGTGTCCGCCTCGCACACCACCGGACCACCCCCGAAGTCGGCCGGCACGATGCTCGTCGTCGTGTGGCCCGTCGCCGGGCCGCCGCCGTCCCCGGTCGCGGTGCCGGGGTCGCTCGTCGTGCCCGAGGTGTCGGGGCCCGCGCTGCTGCTGCCACCCGGGTCGGGGGTGTCGCTGCCTCCTGGACCGCTGCCGCCGCCGGTGCTGCTGCTGCCGGTCCCTGAGGTGCCGTCGGTGCCGCTGCCGCCGGTGCCGCTGGTCCCGCCCGTGGTGCCGGAGCCCGTCTTGGTCGGGGTCGACGTCTTGGCGCCGCCGGTCCCGGTGCTGCACTGCTCGACACCCCGCTTGTCGCAGGGGTCGGGCTGGGGGGCGTTCTTCGCGAGCGTGTTGGTGCCGTCGGTCGAGAAGGTCGGGTTGTGGCAGGACTTGATGTCGACGGTCTTCGCCTCGACGCCGGGGATCTGCCGCACCTGGTCGAGGCCGGCCTGGACGAGGTTGATGGGCAGCGGCGAGTAGCCGAGCACCTCGGCCTGCTGCTGGCCCTCGCACAGGAAGTAGTACGCGAAGGCACCGAGCGTGCGGCCCTTGGTCGTGGTGAAGCCGTTCGTCGTGCCGGTCGGCACGACGATGTAGCTGTAGGAGGACAACGGGTAGGCGCGCGGGTCCGTGCTCGTGTACACCCCCTGCAGGTTCTGGGTGAGGTACGCCGGGGAGGTCTTGTCCTTGTTGATGGTCGCGCCGAGCAGACCGACGGCGACGTTGGAGGCCGTGGGCTCGACGTAGTAGCCGGCCTCGTTCAGCACCTTGGCGACCGGGTAGCCGGTCTTGAGCGCGTAGGAGTACTCGACGTACGTGATGGTGCCGATGTTCGCCGTCTGGGCCACGTACCCGGCCACGCCCTGGGAGTTGGGCTGCGAGACGAAGCCCTTGCCGGGGACCGTCGGGAAGTTCGATGTGACCCCGCACGGGGTGCTGCGCCCGGCCGCCTTGCAGTAGGCGTCCCACAGGCTCTGGTGCCGGGCCGCCATCCACGTGGTGAACTGCGCCGTCGAGCCCGAGCCGTCGGAGCGGACGACCGGCACGATGGTGCGCCGGGGCAGCGTGAGCCCGGGGTTGTCCGCCGCGATCGCGGCGTCGTCCCAGGAGGTGATGACACCGGTGAAGATCTTGGTGAGCACGTCCCCCGACAGGCGCAGGTTGGTCACCCGCCGACCGCCCACGCTCAGGTTGTACATGATGGCGGTGCCGCCGGCGACGATGGGCATGTAGGCGAAGCTGCGGCTGGGCAGCGTGTCGACGACGCCGCCGTCCTTGAGCCCGTACGGGATCTCGGTGGAGGCGAAGTCGATCGTCCCGGCCTTGAACTGGTTGCGCCCGTCCGTGGAGCCGGTGCTCGCGTAGTTGACGCGCATGCCGTACTGCTCGACGTTGCGGCGCCACTGGTCGATCGCGTTCGAGCTCCAGGAGGACCCACCGCCGTTGATCGGCACGTAGGTGTCGGCGGCCAGGGCCTGCGGCGCAGGACCGAGCAGCGTGGTGGGGGCGAGGAGGAGCGCGCCGAGGAGGAGCAGCAGCGCGGCGCCCCGGCGGCGCTCACGGGGTCGGGAGGTGCGGGTCATGACTTCTCCTGGCTGGAGGCGGCTGGGCTGGAGGCGGCTGGGCTGGAAGGGTCCGGACGGGGCCGGGCCGGACGGGCGGGAAGAAGGCGGGCGAGCGTGCGGCGCGCGGTGACGCCCTGCCGGCGCAGCGATCGCACGAGACGCTCGCGGCGCAGCCGCCGCCGCTCCCTGGTGGCGGGCGTCTGGCCGCCGACGACCCGGGCGACCACGAAGAGCACGACGACGAGCAGCATGAGCACCGCGGCGGTGCCGAAGCCGCGCGCGACCATCGTGGGCTCGGGGGACTTGACGAACTGGAAGATGGCCAGCGGCAGCGACACCATCGGCCCGTGCAGCGGGTCCAGGTTGAGAGAGGCGGTGAACCCCGAGGTGAGCAGCACCGGAGAGGTCTCGCCGATGCCCCGGGCGGTCGCGAGGATGATCGCCGTCGTCAGGCCGGAGCGCGAGGTGGGCAGCACGACGCTCCACACCGTCTTCCACTGCCCCGCGCCCAGGCCGGTCGACGCCTCCTTGAGCGTGTGCGGCACGAGGCGCAGCACGACGTCCGAGGACCGAATCATGATCGGCAGCATCATGACCGAGATGGCGAGCGAGGCGGCGAGGCCGGACTTGTCCAGGCCGAGGGAGAGGATCGCGGTCGCGTAGACGAAGAGGCCCGCGACGATCGAGGGCAGCGCGGTCATCGCCTCGACGACGGTGCGCACGAAGCGGGAGAAGGCCCCGGGGATCTCGGTGAGGAACACCGCGGTCGAGATGCCCAGCGGGATCGTGATGGCCAGCGCGATGGCGATCTGGATGAGCGTCCCCGCGATCGCGTGCACGATGCCGCCGGTCGTGAGCGGGTCGAGCGGCCCGGCCAGGGACATGTCCTCGCGGTAGAAGTTCAGGTGCGGCAGGGCGGTCGCCCCGCGGGCGAGGGTGAAGACGACCACGAAGGCGAGCGTGGCCAGCACCACGAAGGCGAGTCCGTGCACCACGACCATCACGAGCCGGTCGCGCACGGCGGGCGCGTCCTCGTCGATCGAGACGAGAGTGCCGTAGAGCAGGACGAACAGCACGGTCGCGATCGCCACGCAGGCGGCCACGCCCCGCACGGGGGCGAGCTGGCTCGCGAGGAGCCCGGTCAGCGCGAGCGCGGCCACGCCCGAGCCGACCAGCGCCAGGGCGTCCGTGATGCGTGTCCCCGACAGCTCGCGCCGACGCTCCCGCTCGGCCGGTCCAGAGCCCCCCGGGGGGACGACGGTGGGCCGGAGCCGCCCGTCCGCGGGGCCGACCGGGTCGGCGGGCGCAGGGGGCAGCGCCGCGGCGGTGGTCGTCGTGCTGGTCGGGGTGCTGGTCATCGGGGGCCTCAGCTGCTGGCGCCGGAGCGGGAACGGGAGACGATCGCGGAGGCCGCGAAGTTCACGGCCAGCGTCACCAGGAACAGGAACAGGCCGGCGGCCATCAGCGCCGCCATGCCGGTGGGCGTCGCCTCGCCGTAGCGCAGCGCGATGAGCGAGGAGATGGAGCTCGTGCCGTTCTGCAGCACGTGCCACTGGATGACGAAGACGGGCGAGATGATCATGTACACGGCGATCGTCTCGCCCAGGGCGCGACCCAGCCCGAGCATGGTGGCGCCCACGATGCCGCCCGCGCCGTAGGGCAGGACGACCGAGCGGATCATCCCCCAGCGCGTGGAGCCGAGGGCGAGCGCGCCCTCGCGCTCGCCGAGGGGCGCCTGCATGAACACCTCGCGCATGATCGACGTCATGATCGGGGTGATCATGAGACCGACGACGATCCCCGCGATGAAGGTCGAGGAGGTGAACACGGTCATGCTGGTCAGCGGGTCGGAGGGGTCGGAGCCATCGACCCGGAACAGCGGGATCCAGCCGAGCACGGTCGACAGCCACTGCGCGATCCCCGTGATGTGGCCCTGCAGGAAGAACACGCCCCACAGGCCGAAGACGACCGAGGGGACGGCGGCCATGAGGTCGACCAGCGTGACGAGGCCGCTGCGCAGCCGGCGCGGGGCGTACTCGCTGATGTACAGGGACGTGCCCAGAGCCAGCGGCAGCGCGGTGCACACGGCCACGAGCGCGATGAGCGCCGTGCCGACGATCACCGCGGCGATGCCGAAGTTGCCCGAGTCGGGCTCCCAGGCCTGCGTGGTCAGGAACGAGAGGCCGGCGCTCCGCAGCGCCGGCCAGGCCCGCAGCAGCAGGAACGAGCCGACGAACAGCATGATGACGAGCACGCACACGCCGCCGCCGCGGATGACGCCGCGGAACACCACGTCCGACGGCGCCCGCCGGGTCCGCAGCGTGCGGGGCACGTCCGGCGGCGGGCTGTCGCCGACGTGCAGGTCAGGCGTGGTCATGGTGCTCACGGTGTCGCGGCGTCCTCTCGGCACGGCAGCAGGCACCACCGGTCGGAGGTGCTCCGCACACGGTGCACCAGGTGGACGACCGGGGGCTGTCCGGACGTTGAACGGGACGTGAAGTCGAGGCGCCGGAGCGAGACCGCGGCGGGTCGCGGGTGAACGTGTTTGACCTGGGCCGGGTCGGGGGTGCATGATCATCTCTAGATGGCGCGTGCCGCATGCCCCCCTGCGCGGCGCGCGCCGTCCCCATTCCTGGCCCGAGGCCCGATCACCGTCACGGTGGTCGGGCCTCGGTCGTTCTCGTCGTCCGGCCCTCTGCGTCCCCGCCGATCGAGTGGCGAGGGACGAGCTGTGTCGAGATCAGCAGGTCTCGACACGGCCGTGGCCGGCCTGCTCGACCGGCGGCCTGCGCGGCTTCGTGCGGCTCCGGCGCGCCGGAGCCGCACGGCGGCCTGCGTTCGTTAGCGTCTGAGAAGACTGCACCCGTGCGCTCGCACGGGACCGAGCGAAGGAAGGGACACCTGTGGACACGTCTTCGGGCACGGTCTCCGAGGGATCGTCCGCACGCCAGTCCGACGGCGCGCCGCGCGAGACCCCGGCCGGCGCCGGTCCCGCCGCCGAGGACCGCGCCCCCGCCGTGGTGCGGCCCCGGCCGACCTCCGAGCTCGTCGCGATCGCCGTGCAGCGCTGGCGCGAGACCCTGGTGACCCTCGCGGGCCCCTCCTCGCTCACCGACGTCGAGCTGCTGGGCGAGGCGTGCCTCGACCTGTCGGGCGCGCACCCCTCGGGCATCGCCCAGCTCTTCGCCGGCCGGGCCACCCGCCTGTCCAACATCTTCCGTGACGGTGCGACACTGCCCTCCGCCCGGCGTCGTACCCGGCTCGTGGCGCAGCGCTCGCGCGAGCAGGCGGAGCGCTTCGGTGTGGCGCCGACCTTCCTCGCGATCGGCGTCGCGACCTGGCACGAGCCTGTCACCTCCGGCAACGACGGTGACGACGTGGCGGCGCTGGCCCGCGTCACGGGTGTCGCGGTCGCGCCGGACGCCGAGCAGGCCCTCGACCGGGTCGCCGAGGCCGACGGAGGAGCGACCGCGACGCCCGACGACGCGACGACGCCTGACGAGACGCGGACCGCACCGGCGACCCGGCTGGTCCGGGCGCCCGTGCTGCTGCGTCCCGTCACGATCAGGCCCCGCGGCGAGGGCGAGAACGACTACGAGCTCACCCTCGAGCCCAACGCCGAGATCAACCCCGTGGTCGCCCGTGCCCTGCGGTCGCGCGGTGCGCTGCTCGACCCCGCGGCGCTGGCGCGCTCGACCTTCGACGGCGCGGGCTTCCACCCCGGCCGGGCGCTCGACCGCATCGACGCCCTCGGCCGGGCGGTCTTCGACACGTTCCACCTCACCGAGCGCGTCGTGGTGGGGACCTTCCTGCACCCCGGGCAGCAGCTTGTCGACGACCTCGACGAGCTCACCGGTCTGGACCACCACGAGATCGTCGCCGCGCTCGCGGGCTCGACGGGCGCGCGCGAGATGCTGGCGGTCGAGCTGCCCGAGCCTCCCGTGGGCGACGTCGAGCCGAACCTGGAGCGGGGCGTCGGAGACCTGGACCCGAGCGCCCGGCACGTGCTCGAGGCGCTCGCGACGGGCAGCCACCTCTTCGTGGACGCGCCGGTGGGCGCGGACACGGCCACGGCGCTGGCCGCCGTCGTCGCGGAGGCCGCCGCCATCGGACGCAGCGTGCTGTACGTGCCCGGGCACCGCCGGGCGTCGTCGGCGCTCAAGTCGCGGTTGCGGGACCTGGGCCTCGACGACCTCGTGCTCGACGTCTCACCCCTGCCCACCTGGCGGACCGACGTCTCGCGCCGGCTCCTGGGCGCGATGACGACGGACGCAGAGCCGGTCGACGTCCCCCGGATCAGCCGGGTGCGCCGGGAGCTGACCGGTGTGCGCCACGAGCTCTCACGGACCATCGAGGCCCTCCACGCGGTCCGCGAGACCTGGGACGTGAGCGCCTACCAGGCGCTGCAGTCGCTCGTGCGCCTCACGAGCCAGGACCCGGCGCCGGCCACCCGCGTGCGGCTCGACGTGGGCGCGGCCCGCGGCATGACCGCCCAGGCCCGCGCCGTCTACGGCGAGAGCCTCCGGCTGCTGGCGAGCACCGGAGGCCTGACGCCCGAGGTGATGGGATCGCCGTGGTACGGCGCCCGGCTGCCCGACGACGACGCTGCCGACCACGCGCTCGCCCTGGTCGAACGGCTGCTCGACGTGCATCTCGTGGCCCTCGGCGACGACATCGAGACCGCGGTGGAGGACCTCGGGATCGAGCCGCCACGCACCGTCGCGCAGTGGCGCGAGCAGGTCGCCGTGCTCGCGAGCCTGCGGGGCTCGCTCGACGTCTTCCAGCCCACGGTCTTCGAGCGCGCGCAGGACGATCTCGTCGCGGCCACGGCCTCCAAGGCGTGGCGCGCCGAGCACGACGTCCCGATGCGTGGCCGCACGCGCCGCCGCCTGGTCAAGCACGCGAAGGACCTGGTGCGTCCGGGCCGTCACGTGGAGGACCTGCACGGTGCGCTCGTGGCCGCCCAGGAGCGGCGTCGGGCCTGGACCGCGCAGTTCCCCGACGGCGGGTGGCCGCGCATGCCGCGCACCATGCCCGAGTTCGAGAGCCATCTCGCCGCCACGCTGGCCGACCTCCTGGCGCTCGAGAAGGTCCTCGCGCCCACCAGGGCGGGCGGTGCGCTGGTCGGCCTGCCGCTCGAGCAGCTCGGGGACCGCCTGCAGCAGCTGCGCATGGGCCCCGAGGCGTTGCACGCCGTGCGCCGAGCGTCCGACGGCGCGTGGAGCCTGCGCGCCCTCGGGCTGGGCCCCCTGCTCGACGACCTCAGCGCGCGCCGGGTCCCCCCGGCGCTCGCGGAGGCGGAGCTCGAGCTGTCGTGGTGGAGCGCCGTCTTCGACGCGATCGTCGCCTCGGACCCCTACCTGTCCCAGCTCGACGGCGCCCGGCTCGAGACGCTGGCGGCGCGCTTCCGTGCCCTGGACGCCGAGCACGTGCGGCTGCTCGTCCAGCCGGTCAAGGCCTCCGTCGTCGATCACGTGCACCGGGCGCTCACCGCTCACCCGACGCAGGCCGACGAGCTGTTCGCCGAGCTCGTCGACGAGTGCCTGCTGTCCGTGCGCGGGGCCGTGACCAGCTACCCGGACGTGGTGCGCCGGCTGCGGCCGGTGGTCGTGGCGACGCCCACGCTCGTGCCGCAGCTCGCGCCCCCGCACCGCACCGTCGACCTGGTCGTCATCGACGCCGCCCAGCACCTGCCGGTGGAGAGCGTGCTCTCCGCGGTCGCGCGCGGGCGCCAGGTCGTCGTCGTCGGGGACCCGCGCTGCGCCTCGGGCACGGCCGTGCGCGACCTCGCCGAGATCCTGCCGCACGTCGGTCTCGCCGGGGACGCCGGTGCCCGCGACCCACGCCTGACCAGGTTCCTCGCGGACCACGGCTACGAGGGCGTGCTGAGCGCCCTTCCGCTGCCCGCCGCGGAGTCCCTGGTGACCTTCGACGTCGTGGCCGGCACCGGCATGCCCGGGCGGGAGACCGGGACGGTCGAGGCCACGACCGCCGAGGTGGAGCGCGTCGTCGCCCTCGCCGTCGAGGCGGCGGTGCTGCGGCCGTCCGAGTCGCTCGCGATCGTGGCCTCGACGCGCGTCATGGCCGACCTGGTGCGCGAGGGGGTGCTCGCCCAGGTGCGGCGCCACCCCGAGCTGGCCGAGTTCTTCGACCCGCGCCGCCCTGAGCCGGTCGTGATCGCTGACCTGGCCGGGGTCTCCGGCCTGCGGCGCGACTCGTTGATCTACGCGGTCTCCTTCGGTCGCACGCCGCACGGCCGGGTGCTGCACCGCTTCGGCGTGCTCGGCACCGACGCGGGTGCTGCGCTGCTGCTCGACGCGCTCGGGGTCACACGGCACCGGCTCGCCGTCGTGAGCAGCCTCACCGCGGACGACCTCGACCGTGACCGGCTCAAGAACCCCGGGTCGCTGCTGCTGGCCGATCTCCTCGAGCTCGCCGCCCGGTGCGCGACCGCCCCGGAGCAGGAGCCCGAGGTGCCGGAGGAGGGCCAGCCCAACGGGCTGGTCATCGACCTCGCGGCCCGGCTGTACCGGGCCGGGCTCACGGTGGAGACCGCGTACGCCACCGCCGGCAGCGAGCGGATCCCGCTCGTCGTCGGCCACCCGGACTTTCCCGGAGAGATGTTCGTCGCGGTGCTCACCGACGACGAGGACTACGTGCGCGAGCCGAGCGTACGGGTGCGCGACCGGCAGCGCGGGCTGCGCCTCGAGCGGCTCGGCTGGACCGTGACCCAGGTCTCGTCCGTCTCGCTGTTCCTCGACCCCGAGCTGCAGGCCAACCGCATCCGCCAGACCGTCCTCGAGATCGCCCGCCGTCGCCGGGAGGAGCGTGCGGCCACGCCGCTGCTGACCCCCTGGGACGCCGAGGGCGCCTCCTGGTTGCGCGAGGTGCTGCGAGGGGCGGGCCTGGCGCCTGCAGAGCAGGGCGGCGCGGATGCCGCCACGAGCACGGGCCCGCAGGGTGGGCAGGCGGGCGCCCCGATGACGGTCGAGCAGGTCGCGTCCGCCGAGCTATCGCCAGGTGAGCAGCCCGCCCCCGCAGAGCCCGCGCCCGCCGAGCTCTCGCCGGTCGAGCAGGGCCGCCAGGCCCGTGTCGAGACCCCTGCCGAGCCGGGCAGTGCGGCCGAGCCTGGTGCCGCGCACGAGCCCGGCACCGCGTCGTCCGACGTCACGACCGCTGCCGGCGTCAGGGACGAGAGCGAGGACGTGCCGGAGGCGCCTGCCGCGGCTCCCGCACCGTCGCCGGCCGCCGTCGTGCGGGACGAGGCTCCGCTGGAGCCCGCCCCCACGCGGGAGGAAGCCGTCGCGCGGGCCTCGCGAGCCCCGCAGACGGCGGCCACGCCGATTGTGGTGGCGCCCACCGGGGCGCTGCCGGTGGTCATGCCGGACCTGTTCGAGAGCGTCTCGGGCGAGCCCTACGACCCGAGCGCGGCCGGCGGCCCTGGTTCTCGCGGCTCGCGTCCCGCCGTGATCGCGGGGCTGCCGATCTCCGCCTACTCGGACGACGAGCTGGATGACCTGGTCGCGTGGATCGCCGCTGACGGGACGGAGCGGACGGACGACGAGCTCGCCACCGCGCTGCGCACCGAGCTCGGCGTGGCCCGCCGCAACCACCGAGTCGACACCGCGGTGGCCGGCGCCGTCGCCCGCTGGAAGCAGGCGTGACGGTCCCGGACGATGCCGGGGACGCGGGCGGCGTCGCGGAGCCGCAGCGCACACCGGACGGCGCCGCGGAGGCTCCCCGGTCGCGTGGACGGCACCGCCGGGTGGTGCGCCCGGGCACGGAGCAGGGACCGGTCCCGGGAGCCAGCGCCGACGAGCGTGACTCCTCGAGCCGTGACCGCCGTGCCACCGCCCAGGGCAACGACGCGCGGCTGCGTGAGGACGTTCCTCCCCACTGGGAGCCCTCGAAGCGGTTCTGACCGCTCCCGAATCCCTGCCGAAGACCGTGGAGTCTCTGCTGCCGACATCGAGGCGGGACAGCAGAGACCCCACGATCCTCAGGACAGGTGGGCCCGGTACGGGGGAGGGAGTCGCCCGGAGGTATGACCTCGGGACGGGTGGGCCCGGCAGGGCGGATCAGGCCTGCGGCGGGCGCCCGGCGAGCAGGTCGCGGATCTCCTCGAGCAGGGCGACGTCCTCGGGCTTCTCGTCCGCGGGGACCTCCTCGGTGCGGCGGCGGCGCTGCATCGCGTTGAGGGGCACGACGACCACGAAGTAGATCGCGGCGGCGACGAGGACGAAGTTGATGATCGCGGTGAGGATCGCGCCGAAGTGGAACTGGCCGCCGTTCAGGGTGAGGTTCAGCGTTCCGGAGAGGTCCGGCTTGCCGAAGATCGCACCGATCAGCGGGTTGATGAAGTTCTCGACGACCGAGGTGATCACGGCGCCGAAGGCGGTGCCGATGACGATGCCGATCGCCAGCTCGACGGCGTTGCCGCGAGCAATGAATTCCTTGAAACCCTTGAGCACGTTGTTCACGGTGTGCTTCCCTTCTGCGAGTCCGGATGAGACGGCTGCCCCGTCGCGATCATTCCACGAGAACGATGGTCACGTCGGACCACACACCGAGCCCTCCGAGCCGGGCGGCCTCGCCCGGGGTGACGGCGATCAGCACCGAGGTGGTGGCCTCGTCCGTCGGGGAGGCGCGGGAACCGTCAGCGGTGCTCGTCGCGAGCCCGGCCGGCAGCACGACCGCCCGGTGCGCCGCGACCTCGGCGTCGCCCGACGCGTCGTCGTCGGGACGGGAGGCGACGAGGAGGTCGACCCGGTCACCGGGGCGCAGCAGCCCGGTCACCTCGGAGACCGCCGGCGTCACCGCCGTGACCACCCGCCCCTGCGGGACGAGACCGTCCAGCCCCGAGCGGGAGAGCACGGCGTCGGTGAGCGGGTAGCCGGGCGGGAGGTCGAGCAGCAGCCGTCGTCCTGCGAGCAGGGCGGGGTCCACGACGGCGCCCGTGGGGACCGCTGCGGCCGGCAGCGCCCGTCGTTCGAGGTCGGACGCCGCGACGAGGGCCCCGGCGGACATCGCGACGCGGGTCACCCACGAGTCCTGGGTGACCGGTGCGACCGGCCCGACCGCACGGGCGACGACCAGGACGAGCAGCAGGACCGCCCCGGTCAGGAGGTAGCGGCGGGCGTGCCACGACGCGTCGCGCAGCAGGGACTGGCGGGCGAGGACGTTGCGGGGCGGCGTGTGGGCAGGCACGTGCCCACGGTGCCTCGCCGGGCCGGTCTGGTGCGAGGCCGCGGGACGCCCTGTGGACGACTAGGACGCCGAGGCGGCCTGTGCACCACCGCTGCCGGACGAGCCGGAGCCGCCGCCGCTCGACGACGTCGACCCGCTGGAGCCCGTCGAGGAACCGCTCGAGCCCGTCGAGGAGCTCGATGACGATGCCGAGGACGACGACGTCGATGCAGACGCCGCCGAGGAGGCCGCGGCGTCGGAGGAGCTGCCGCGCGGGCTGCCCGACGGCTTCGTCGCCGCCCTCGAGTCGGTGCGGTAGAAGCCCGAGCCCTTGAAGGAGACGCCGACCGCGCTGATCACCTTGCGCAGACGGCCCGAGCACTCCGGGCAGACGGTCAGCGCGTCGTCGGTGAACGACTGCCGGACGTCGAAGCTGTGGCCGCACTCGGTGCAGGCATAGGCGTAGACAGGCACGACGAGAGCTCCTCGCAGACGGGCGGTGGACCGCACAGATCCTACTCCGCTCCTGCTCCGCGCCGGCCCTGCCGCGGTCAGTCGTCGGCGGCCCCGAACCAGAACCAGCGCTGCGGCGTCGCCACCCCGTGGACGCTGCGGTCGTGCGGCTCGAAGGGCAGGGGATGGGTCTCGGCGTCGTAGACCTCCTCGGGGTACACGAGCGAGAAGACCTTCACCTCGGGCCGCACGTGCTCGAGGGCCCGGTCGTACCAGCCGCCGCCCTGGCCCAGCCGGCAGCCCGAGGTGTCGACGGCGAGCGCCGGGGTGATGACGACATCGGCCAGCCCGAGCGCGTCCGTGCCGAGCGCCTCGCCGGACGGCTCGGGCGGACGACCGGGCGCGCGCGGCACCAGGTCCTCGAGGTCGAGGAACTCCGCCCACTCGCGCTGCAGGCCGGCTCCGAGCACAGGCAGCAGCACGCGCTTGCCGGCGGCCGTGAGGTCCTGCATGAGGAGCGTGGTGCGGGGCTCGGTCGGGCGCGGCGCGTAGAGCGCGACCGTGCGCGCTTCGCGCACCTCGGGGATCGTCCCGACGACGACGGCGAAGGCCGCTGCCGCGTCCTCGCGGCGTCGTTCGGAACGCATCTCGCGCTGCTGGCGGATGGCCGACCGGAAGGCAACCTTCGCATCTTCCGGTTCCTGTGCAGGCACCACGGGATAGGGCTGCTGGGGGGAACCGTTCATGAAACGATTCTTGCAAGAAATCCTCCGGAACCGGTATCCCGCCGATCAGGATGCGGTCAGTTCGACTAGCCTCGGGCCATGAGCATCTCGAAGGCAGTCATCCCCGCGGCCGGGCTGGGCACCCGGTTCCTCCCGGCGACCAAGACGACTCCCAAGGAGATGTTGCCGGTCGTCGACAGGCCCGCGATCGAGTACGTCGTCGAGGAGGCCGCCGCCGCGGGGCTCGGCGACGTCCTGCTGATCACCGGGCGCTCCAAGCGCGCGGTCGAGGACTACTTCGACGCGGCGCCCGAGCTCGAGTCGGTCCTCGAGGCCAAGGGCGACGACGCGCGTCTCGAGGCGGTGCGCACGCCGTCGCAACTCGCCGACCTCTTCTTCGTGCGTCAGGGACAGCCCAAGGGGCTCGGCCACGCGGTGCTCTGCGCGAGGCGGCACGTGGGCGACGAGCACTTCGCCGTCCTGCTCGGAGACGACCTCATCGACGCGCGGGACCCGGTCCTGCCCGCGATGATCGAGGTCGCCGAGCGCACCGGCGGGTCCGTCGTGGCCCTGCTCGAGGTGCCGCAGGACCAGATCCAGCTGTACGGCTCGGCCGCGGTGGTGCCCGTCGCCGCCGGGGTGGGCGAGGGGCTGCGGGTCGGCGACGCCGAGGTGCCCGCCGCCGACGTCGTGCGCGTGACCGGGCTCGTCGAGAAGCCGGCGCCCGAGGACGCGCCGAGCAACCTGGCGGTCATCGGGCGGTACGTGCTCAGCCCGCGGGTGTTCGACGTGCTGGAGCGCACGGCCCCGGGACGGGGCGGGGAGATCCAGCTCACCGACGCGCTCGCCACGCTGGCCGCGGACCCCGAGGGCCCGGGGGGCGGCGTGTATGGGATCGTGTTCCGTGGCCGTCGCTACGACACGGGCGACAAGCTGGACTACCTCAAGGCCGTCGTGCGCCTCGCCGCCGACCGCGAGGACCTCGGTCCGGACTTCCGCGAGTGGCTCGTCGGCTTCTCCGCCGGGCTCTGACGGGCCCGGCGCCGACCACCCGACCGGCGAGGAACGACATATGAGAACCGTGGGCGACCAGCTCGCCGCCGTGCTGTCCGTGGCACGGCCCGTCCGTCCGCTCGACGTGGTGCTCACGGATGCCGTCGGCTGCATCCTCGCCGTCGACCTGACCGTCCCGACCGACGTGCCCGCCATGCCGGTGGCGGCCTGCGACGGCTACGCGCTCGCGAGCGAGGACCTCGAGCCCGCGACCCCGTCGGCGCCGGTGCAGCTTCCCGTCGTGCACGACGTGTGGGCCGCCGGCGGAGAGGCGCTGCGGCTCGCGGCGGGGCAGAGCATCAGGATCAGCACCGGTGCGCCCGTGCCGACGGGGGCGGACGCCGTCGTGCCGCTCGAGTTCTCCGACCGCGGCGACGTGCGGGTGCGGATCGGCTACCGCCCCGCCGTCGGCGCGAACGTCGTGGCCGCGGGCGCCCACGCCCGCCGCGGCGACGTGGCCATCAGCGCCGGGACCAGGATGGGTGCCCGGCAGATCGCGCTCGCGGCGAGCCTCGGCTACGCGCGCGTCCGGGTCCACCCCAAGCCCCGCGTCGTCATCATGACGATCGGCGACGAGCTCGTCGCGCCGATGCGGCGCCTGCCGTCGCGCGACGCCGACGCCGAGCACGTCATCTACGACGCCAACGGTCCCGCGCTGCGCACCGCCGTGCAGGACGCCGGCGCCACCGCCATCCAGGTCGGCCCCGTCAGCGACGAGCACGCGGTGCTGCGCGAGGCCCTCGAGGACCAGCTCGTGCGGGCCGACCTCGTGGTGACGACCGGCGGGCTGAGCGACGGTCCCCGCGACACGGTGCGGGACGTGCTGTCGCCGCTGGGGTCCGTACGCTTCGACCGGGTCTCGATGAGCCCGGGCCGGCTGCAGGGGCTGGGGCTGCTCGGCGAGGGCGACGAGGCGGTGCCGATCTTCGCGCTGCTCGGTCAGCCGGTGGCCGCCCAGATCTCCTACGAGGTGTTCGTGCGTCCCGCGCTGCGGGCCATCGCGGGCTACAGCGAGATCTACCGGCCCTCCGTCGTCGCCCGGGCCACTGTGGGATGGCCGTCGGTCGCGGGCGAGCGGCAGTTCGTGCCGGCCACGCTGCAGGGGGCGCCGGGCGAGGGGTACCAGGTGACACCGGTGGGGGACCCGGCCCGGCTCGCCGACTGGTCGGTCTCGGCGCTCTCGGACGCCAACGCGCTCGTCGTCGTGCCGGAGGAGCAGTCCGCGGTGCGGCCGGGGGACTCGCTGCACTGCATGATCCTGGAGGGCTGAGGTGCTGGGGAGGCTCGCGCGCGACCCCGACTGGCCGGTCATGCTCCGCGAGGACGCGCACGGCGTGCCGCCGCACGGCGTGCTCGTGCTGCGCCCCTTGACCCGCCGTGACGAGAAGGACTGGACCCGGCTGCGCGCCGCGAACGTCGCCTGGCTCGCCCCGTGGGAGGCGACCGACCCCGCCCTCGACGTCACTGCTCCGCAGGACGAGCCGCCCGCCGAGCAGGCCCACCCCTCGCCGGTCGAGCAGGGCCGCTCCAACCACCCCTCGTCGGTCGAGCAGGGCCGCCAGGCCCGTGTCGAGACCCCGCCGCCCGGCACCCGCCCCGGGCTCCGACCGATCCCCGCGGTCTCTTTCCGGGCCTACGTCGCGGGGCTTCGCGCCGCCGCGCGGGAGGGCACGACGATCCCCTTCGCCATCGAGCACGACGGCGAGCTCGTCGGCCAGCTGATGGTCTCGAACATCGTGCACGGCGCGCAGCGCAGCGGCGTGATCGGCTACTGGGTGAGCGAGCACGTGGCGGGGCGCGGGATCGCCCCGGCCGCCGTCGCGATGACCGTCGACCACTGCTTCGACACGCTGCTGATGCACCGTCTCGAGCTGTGCATCCGTCCCGAGAACACCGCGAGCCTGCGCGTCGCCGCCAAGCTCGGGCTGCGCTCGGAGGGGCTGCGCCCGCGCTACATCCACATCGCGGGCCGGTGGCGGGACCACGAGGTCTTCGCGGTGACCGCGGAGGAGGTGCCGCAGCCGGGCGGCATGCTCGAGCGGCTGCGGAGAATCACACCGGTGTAACTTGCTCCGCGGACACGCCGAGAGGCCTCCGTGGGGAGCGGCTGACAGCCCTCTACCGTCGAAGGATGGACTCGCCCGCCGGACTCGTCGCGCTCGCGATCCTGGTCGTCTGGCTGGCCTACTTCGTGCCCTCGAGGCTGCTCCACCGCCAGCAGGTCTCGACCGCGCGCACCGAGGACCGGTTCTCGGCGCAGCTGCGCGTCGTGGCCGTCTCCGGGGGGGAGAGCGTGGAACGGGTCCCTGGTGGCGACTGCGCACCCGGCGTGCAGCGGTCCGAGCGGCTGCTGACGCAGCCCAACAGCATCTCCGCGGGACACCCGCGAACGAGAGGGGCGTACGACGTGGAACGGTCAGGGATCTCGGCGGCACGCCGGGAACAGGTCTCCAGGCGGCAGGTCGCTGCCCGACGCCGTGCGGTCGTCACGGCGAGCGTCGCGACGCTCACCGTGCTGGCGGTCGTGCTCGGCGCCGTCACGCCGCTGCCGCTGGTCGTGGCGCTCGTCCCGGCGGTGCTGCTCACCTCCGTGCTCGTCCTCGGTCGTCGCGCCGCGGTCGCCGACGCCCGTGCCGAGGCCGAGCTGCGCCACCGCGCACGCGTGGCCGCGCGGGCCACCGAGTCGGTGCGATCGAGCGCCCGGGTCTCGGGGTCGCGCCTCGTCGGCCGGCCCGCGCCCGTGGTCAAGCCGCGGGTGACCGGTCGTGCTGTCGTCGCCTCCCACGCCGCGACCGAGGCGCTCGGCACCGCGTCCTCGCTCGCCGCGGCGTCCCGGGCTGCTGGGGGTCGCGCCGCCCTGGGAGGTGCCGCTGCGGCGGGACGACCCGCCTCGATCGAGCCCGGTTCCGTCAGCGCGGGCGGGGCAGGGGCCCAGGAGCGTCCCGCGGCCCGCGTCGCGGGGACGGCTGCCGGCGACGCCCGGAAGGCGGCCGCGCGCCGGGAGGACGTGCGCTCGGAGACGGTCGCGAGCCTGGCCGAGACCGTCGTGCCGCGCCCCACCTACGCGATGAAGCCCGCGGCTCCCCGCTGGGAGCCCGCCCCGCTCAGCGCCGAGATCGAGCGCGTGGGGCGCCGGCTCGAGCGCTGGGACGAGGAGGACGGCGTCGTGGCCGACGCCTCGGTCGACGAGACCGGTGCGACGCTCGCCCCGCTCGAGGGCGAGGCGCTCGGCGGGACGGGCGAGACCGTGGCCGGCGAGCCGTCCCGCCCGGCAGCGGGCCTGGGTGGCGGGCTCGACGGCATCCTGGAGCGGCGGCGCGCCGCGGGGGAGTGAGCCTCCGGTCTGCGGGTGCACCGTGGGTCGAGAGCCCGGTGGGTCGAGGACACCTCCCGGAAGGTGATAATCTTGCTGGCGTCCTCGTGAGAGGGCTCGGCTCGAACCCGGCAGGGTGTGGGCCGAGGGGCTATGGCGCAGTTGGTAGCGCGCTTCGTTCGCAATGAAGAGGTCGGGGGTTCGAATCCCCCTAGCTCCACCGTGTCATGAGTCGCGACTTGGGTCTCTCCTGAGTCGCGTCTTGTGTCTCATCTTCGAGAGCCTGGCCATCGGCCGGGCTCTCGTTGTGTGTTGCGCCAGTAGGTGCGGGTGGGGTCGATGTCGTGGGT